>Ga0209162_1001655_pt1 | contig 21198 bp, 18 predicted proteins | sample YNPNPMetaG_FD_187121 | JGI IMG/M metagenome (GOLD analysis project Ga0209162, IMG submission 187121) | Anoxygenic and chlorotrophic microbial mat microbial communities from Yellowstone National Park, USA - YNP NP MetaG (SPAdes) (version 2) ...
CCTCCCCGCCATCATGTTTCTGATAATACCCTTTGACGTTTAGCCGGCAAAACAATACGACGGTAAGCAAAGGTAACGGCCCATGCCATCAATAAAGCGCTAAACACTCCTGGCGCCCAGATTCCCAAAGCCTGCAAAAGAAAGCTGCCCACCGAAGGAGCAATAACCCGCGTAGCCGATTCAAGTGAGGAAGCGATGCCCAAAATCCCCCCTACTTCCTCTTGACTAACGGATTTGCTGATTGCACTTTGCAGCACAGTATTTAACACCCCGCCAGAAAGAGCGATTGGGATCATGACAACAATCAATTGCCAAAGTTTGGATGTGAAAGCCCAAGTAAAGAGAGATGCAGCCATCAACCACAAACCACTGATAATTAACCAGTTCTCACGAAAACGTCGTGTCAAAATTCCGATCAAACCGCCCTGCACGATCACTGAGAGTAATCCAACATAAGCCAGCAGATAGCCAGTTGTTTGCGAGCTCAAGCCAATTGCCTGACAATATAACGAGAAGATGGTTTGGAACATAGCAAAAGCCATTCCGTAGAAAAATCGCACATGCAATAAAGGTCCCACTAGCGGGCGATTGAGCGCCTGTACCAGTGCCTTCAAAGTGAAAGGCGGACGTTTGCGCAAGAGAGAAGCCTGACGAACTTCTTGCGTGAGCGATTCAGGCAAAAAGAAGAAAATGGCAATCAGGTTCAAAAATGAAATTAAAGCTGCAGCCAGCGCTGGAACGTAATATCCCCACCGGCTGAGAAATCCACCAAAAGCTGGACCAACGATGAACCCCAGACCAAACGCTGCACCGACTAGGCCCAATCCCCTTGCACGGTTCTTCTCATCCGTCACATCGGCAATGTAAGCCTGCGCAACAGTAATATTGCCGCCTGTCAATCCATCCAAAACACGACTCAAGAAAAGGGCACCAATTATCCATGCATTGGCAAACTGAGGAGCAATTAAGCTTGCCAAGAAATTGCCGAGGGGGGCAGCAAAAGCAAGCAGCAAAAAGCCAACCCACGTACCACCAACAGATAACAACAACACCGGACGACGCCCGTACCGATCCGAAAGGCGACCCAGCACGGGCGCGCCAATAAGTTGTGCGGCAGCATAAGAAGCCACCAGTAAACCAACCACTAAAGGCGTAGCCCCGTATACTTCCGCATAGTAGGGTAACAAAGGCAAGATTAAGCTGAAGCCCAATAAATCAACAAAAACAATGATGAAAATCGTTAAGAGCCGTGAGTTTTTTGCCAACATATACCTCTACCTCTTCCTAATCAAATGATAGGGTATTATCAGGGATTGATCAGCAAGATACAAGGCATGGTAAAGGATTGTACAGGGTTTTTTCTAAAAAAACCGCTTGACACAGAACGAATGTTCTGTTATATTAATAGTACAAATGAACGAATCATATTCGCCAAAAAGGAGAGCATAAAATGATGGCTCGAAGAACTACCGGATTAGGCGAACGACACCGAAAAATCATGCAGTTTCTGACCAGCTTCCAGGAAACGAAGGGATATTCCCCCTCCATCCGGGAAATCGGCGAGAGCATTAACGTCAAATCCACCTCGCTGGTAGACTACTATCTGAGACAACTTGAAAACATGGAATATATTAGACGCGACCAAAACACTTCGCGCAGCATCCAGATTCTAAGACCGATGCGTTCAATCGGGAGCAGAATGGTCGAAGTGGCACAAAATGCTCTTGGCGAGTTGATCTCTTTACCGCTGGTTGGTCGCATCCGTGCAGGTCAACCCATCCCGGTCCCTCCCTCCGATTTGAATTACTTTGATGCTGAAAGCACTGTAGATATTGCCCGCAGTCTGTTGCCTGCGCGCGAAAAACCAGGCGAACTGTTTGCGCTAGAGGTGGAAGGCGACTCAATGATTGATGCTATGATTAACGACGGCGACATCGTCATCATGAAACGCGCAGAAGAGGCTCATAACGGTGAAATGGTTGCCGTCTGGCTCGATGATACCAACGAAACCACGCTCAAATATTTCTACCGAGATGACAAAAACAAGCGTGTGCGTCTGGAGCCGGCTAACCCGACGATGAAACCAATTTACATTGACGATCCCTCACGTCTGCGAATCATGGGCAAGGTTGTCATGGTTATCCGTCAGGTAAAAAGCATCGCAGCCTAAATTGTAGGGTAAGCAAAAATCAGGGTGAATTACGCCACCCTGATTTTTGCATTGCTGTTCCTTAGCGATTAGACTACTTCAACAACAGCACCAGCCGCTTCCAGCTTAGCTTTGGCATCCGCGGCTGCTTCCTTGCTGACCGCAGTCAAGACTTTGGCGCCGGCTGTCTCTGCCATATTCTTGGCTTCGACCAGGCCCAAATTGGTTAGCTGGCGAATAACTTTAATGGTTTCGATCTTACGCGGACCGGCATCCTTGAGCACCACATCAAATTCGGTCTTTTCTTCAACTGGTTCAGCAGCAGCGCCTGCGGCAGGTCCTGCAACTGCCGCAACTGCAACGGGAGCAGCGGCAGAAACGCCCCATTTTTCCTCAAGCATCTTAACCAGTTCTGCAGCTTCCAGCACGCTCAACGTGCTCAGTTCCTCAACTAATTTTTGTAGATCAGCCATTTCTTAATCACTCCTCAATAGATTAGATTTCTTATAGTATGTTTATCAGTATCTTTCAGAAGATTTCACACCTAGCCAGCAACGGCAGGTGCAGCCTGTTCTGATTTCGCTTTGATAACGGCGGCTATCATGCGGGCAGGTTCAGCCAGCGTGCGGACCAATTTGGTTGCTGGGGCAGAAATAACACCCAGCAATTGAGCGCGCATCATCGGCAACGGTGGCAACTCAGCCAACATCTTGACCTCATCTGCGCTGATGTATCGCTGGTCGAGAAAGCCGCCCTTCAGTTTGAGGTTTTCGGATGTTTTGGTTGCCTCATGAAATACCTTTGCCAGCGCAGCAACATCTTCACCCGTGAAACCGATTAATGTAGTACCTTCCAGCGTCTTATGCTCAAAACCAGCACGATCCAGAGCAAGCTCTAACAACGTGTTTTTAACCACGTGCGCCTGACCGCCTGCTTCGCGAACTTTAGCACGCAAAGCGCTAACCTCCGCAACCGTCAAACGGGAATATTCAAGCATGAAAACCGCTTTGCTCTCGCGCAGCCATTGCTCATACTGAGCCAGCATTTCAGTCTTTTGTTTCTTTGTGAATGCCAATGAACGTTCACCTCCTTCCTTTTCAAAAATAAAAAAGTCTTTGCCTTTCAACTGCCGGGCAAAGACTTCCATCCCGCTATAGAAGCGGCTAATGACAATCTGGATAGTCCTCACCTCGGCAGGATATTAAGCCTTTTTGGCACCGGCTTTCAATGGTGAAGGCAAGGTTATCTAAATGACCTCAGTCACCAACCTCCATATTTTGTGCAAGGTTCACATCTACCCGGACGCCCGGACCCATTGTAGATGCCACTGTGACGCGGCGGATATAAGCGCCCTTTGCAGCGGCTGGTTTGGCTTTCTTGATTGCATCCATTAAGGTTGCCATATTTTCATAGAGTTTTTGTACATCAAAAGACACTCTGCCAATTGGAACGTGCAGATTAGCAGTTTTATCCAAACGAAACTCTACACGCCCAGCTTTGGCTTCCCGAATGACGCGGGGCAGGTCTTCCGCCGGTACTACCGTACCAGCCTTAGGATTGGGCATCAGCCCACGCGGACCAAGGATGCGTCCGAGTCGTCCCACTTTACCCATCATATCCGGGGTGGCGATGGCAACATCGAAATCAGTCCAGCCGTTCTGAATTTTGGTAATCCATTCATCGCTGTCGGCGATGTAGTCGGCGCCGCCTTCCTCTGCCTTTTGTACACCTTCACCCTGCGCAAACACCAGCACACGCACCGTCTTACCCAGACCATGCGGCAGAACGACCACATCACGTACCTGCTGGTCTGCCTGGCGTGGATCCAACCCCGTTCGCAGGTGAACTTCCACCGTAGCATCAAAATTAGTGAAACTGGTTTCCTTAACCAGTGCCAGGGCTTCTTGAGGGGAATAATTCTTAGTTGTGTCAATTTTTTGTCTTGCAGCTTGATATTTCTTTCCGTGTTTCGGCATTTGTACTCCTTAGTGGTATTAACGGGCAAAAGCCGAGCTTCGCCCTCCCACAATCTTAATCTACAATCTCCAAACCCATGTTACGGGCAGTGCCTTCAATCTGTCGAACAGCACCTTCCAGGTCAATCGCATTCAAATCCTTCATTTTGATCTCAGCGATCTCGCGGATTTGTGCCCGGGTCACCTTACCAACTTTACCGCGGCTGGACTGACCGGAACCCTTCTCGATTCCAGCAGCCTTTTTTAACAGCTCAGCTGCTGGCGGGGACTTAAGGACAAAAGTAAAAGAGCCATCGGTATATATGGTAATCTCTGCAGGAATAATCTCACCTACACGATTGGATGTGCGGGCATTATATTCCTTGCAGAATGCCATAATATTGATGCCGTGTCCGGCAAGAGCTGGACCAATCGGCGGAGCTGGATTGGCTTTTCCAGCCGGGATTTGTAATTTGACGATTGCTTTTAGTTTCTTTGCCACAGTTTCCTACTCCTGAGTGGTTTTAGCGGGTGATTTAGGGAACACCCTCCCACGATCTCACGAGTCTAAATTGACCCGGTTCACGCTTTTTCAACTTGCAAGAAATCAAGCTCCACGGGCGTTTCACGCCCAAAGAAATTGACCATCACACGAACCTTGGTGCGCTCCATGTCAATCTCAGCTACCGTACCGCGAAAATCATTGAACGGCCCATCAATGATGCGCACACGCTCACCAACTTTGAAGGTCACCTTGATATGGGGTACTTCGGCTTCCATACGCCGCAGAATATGCGCCACTTCCTCCGGGCGCAGGGGCGTAGGGGTCGTTCCCATACCAACGAAGCCGGTTACACCGGGCGTGTTGCGCACCACATACCACGATTCTTCTGTCAAAATCATATTTACCAGCACATAACCGGGAAAGACATGGCGTTCTACCACGCGGCGTTTGCCGTCTTTTACCTCTATTTCTTCCTGTGTGGGAATGACCACGTCAAAGATTTTGTCTTTCATCCCCATCGTCTCAATGCGCTGTTCCAGATTATGGCGCACTTTGTTCTCATAGCCGGAATAGCAATGAATGACATACCACGCACGCTGATCGCCTGCTTCTTCACCAGAAGTTTTGACAGAAGGAACTTGTTCTCCCGTTTCTTTGGCAGGCTGTTCAACAGGAATGGGGGATTCATCTTTCACAGGAATATCCGACGCGCCCAGGCTACCCTCCCCACCAGCGGAGGTTTCGTCTTCCAGAGAGGGTGTTGCCATCTCCTGTTCATCAACCTGGTCAAAATTGTCATCCATTACCATCATTACCTGCCTGCTACCATTTTCCCCTCATTATGCCAGAATAAGAGTGATCACGCGGGAAAAGATAAAATCCAGCAATCCCAGCAAGAAGCTCATGATCGCCATGACCAGCAATACAATGTAGGTCAAACGGCGCGCTTCCGGCAAGCTGGGCCAGGTGACCTTCCGAAGTTCACCAATGGTTTCCCGCCACCAGCGGACCAAGAAATTGGGCTTTTTCTCGCTTTTTCCAGTCACACTTCACTCCTTATCCTGACTTATAGAGGGTCAGGTTCAATTCTCTCATGCGCATAAAACGCCGCCCCTATAGACGGCGTTGTCCTGAGAGCAGGCCAGGCAGGAATCGAACCCACAACCTCCTGTTTTGGAGACAGGCGCTCTGCCAAATTGAGCTACTGGCCTGTATGGGAGACCCATTCAATTTTACCATAAATATGGTCTCCCGCGATACCCACAATTACTTCGTCTCGCGGTGCAGAGTATGCTTGCGGCAGCGCGGACAATATTTATTAAATTCCAGTCGCCCAGGATCATTGCGTCGGTTTTTCTCGGTTGTATAATTGCGCTCCTTGCATTCTGTGCAGGCAAGCGTAATCACTGGGCGAATATCTTTCTTTTTCGATGCCATAATTCACCTATCAGACTATTCTTAATAGTCCAGTACTCCATTAATCATAAACTTGGGTGATCACACCGGCGCCAACCGTCAAGCCGCCTTCTCGAATGGCAAACTTCGACCCCTGCTCCAACGCCACCGGCACAATCAACTCCACTTCCATGTTGATATTGTCCCCAGGCATCACCATCTCTACCCCTTCCGGTAGTTTGATCGTGCCCGTTACATCCATCGTCCGTATGTAAAACTGCGGACGATACCCAGGAAAGAACGGCTTGTGCCGCCCTCCCTCTTCCTTCTTCAGTACGTACACCTGCGCCGAAAACCGCGTGTGCGGTTTGATGCTCCCAGGCTTCGCTATCACCATCCCCCGCTCTACATCCGTCCGCTCGATCCCACGCAACAGCAAACCTAGATTGTCCCCAGCCAGCCCTTCATCCAGCGTCTTGTGGAACATCTCCACCCCCGTCACCACCGAGTTCATGCTCTTCTCTCTCAACCCTACAATCTCTACCGCATCCCCTACCTTGATCCGCCCGCGCTCTACTCGCCCCGTCACTACCGTCCCTCGCCCTTTGATCGAGAATACATCCTCCACAGGCATCATGAACGGCTTGTCTACCTCCCGCGGCGGCTCCGGTATGTAGTTGTCAATCACATCCAACAACTCCCGAATGCACGCATACTCCGGCGCATTCGGATCCGTTGACGGACTCTCCAACGCCTTCAACGCACTCCCTCGTACGATCGGCGTCGTCTCCCCAGGAAATCCATACCCCGTCAGCATCTCCCGCAGCTCGAGCTCCACCAGCTCTAACAGCTCCGGATCATCCATCTGATCAACTTTGTTCAAAAATACTACTATGCTCGGCACTTCTACTTGCCGCGCTAACAGCACATGCTCCTTCGTCTGCGGCATCGGACCATCCGGCGCCGCTACCACCAAGATCGCCCCGTCTACCTGCGCCGCCCCTGTGATCATGTTCTTGATGTAATCCCGATGCCCAGGCATGTCTACATGCGCATAGTGCCGCTTCTCCGTCTCATACTCGACATGCGCTATGTTGATCGTGATCCCGCGCGCTTTCTCCTCCGGCGCATTGTCTATACTGTCATACGGCCGATATTCCGCCTTCCCTAAAAATTGACAGTACTTCGTGATCGCCGCCGTCAGCGTCGTCTTCCCATGATCAATGTGCCCCATCGTCCCTACATTCAAATGCGGCTTCGTTCGTTCATACTTCTGCTTCGCCATTCTTTCTCTCCTTTTATTAAAGCAAAGAAATTCAGGTTACGGCGATGATAAGAGCCCTCAATGGGACTTGAACCCATGACCCCGTTCTTACCAAGAACGTGCTCTACCGGCTGAGCTATGAGGGCTTGCCGTTCCCTACAATTTTGGTCTTGCGACCAGTGGGCGGTGAAGGATTCGAACCTCCGAAGGCGTTCCGCCAACTGATTTACAGTCAGTCCCCGTTGGCCACTTGGGTAACCGCCCGCACTTGAGCTGTTGCCAGCTCGCAAGTGAGATTGTTTTTTGGCAGCTATACAAACCAATCTCACTTGCCAGCCCACAACCTGAGCCGACGATGGGAGTCGAACCCATAACCGACCGCTTACAAGGCGGTTGCTCTGCCGTTGAGCTACGTCGGCAAATGACAAGCACAGTGTTAAACAGCGAACTAGCGGGTAGGATTATACCAAACCAATGATATAAAGGCAAGGTTCGCGCTTTACTTTTTATTGCATTTTTTGCTTTATTGGCAGGATCCGTTCTCTTTTGATGCCTTGAACCAAACTTAACAAACCCAAATATCTGCATGGTATAATCACATTTCCAAAAACTGTCTGCTGCTGGAGAACAAATGCCAAAAGCGCTCGACTTCCAATCTATCATGCTCACCTTGCAGCATTTCTGGGCTGACCATGGCTGCCTTATCTGGCAACCTTATTATACACAGGTGGGTGCCGGGACAAATAACCCCGCCACCATTCTGCGCGTTCTCGGCCCAGAGCCATGGAATGTTGCTTACGTTGAACCTTCTATCCGTCCGGATGACGGACGCTACGGTGAAAATCCCAATCGGCTACAACAACATTACCAGTTCCAGGTCATCCTCAAACCCGACCCCGGTAATCCACAAGAGCTTTATTTGCAATCATTGGTGGCGTTGGGGATTGATCCGCACCGGCACGATATCCGATTTGTAGAGGACAATTGGGAATCGCCTGCTTTGGGCGCCTGGGGATTGGGATGGGAAGTCTGGCTGGATGGGCAGGAAATCACCCAATTCACCTATTTTCAGCAGGCAGGCGGAATGCAGCTCGATCCGGTCTCCGTTGAAATCACCTACGGGCTGGAACGAATTGCTATGCCCTTGCAGGGAGTAAGCAATTTCAGAGATATTCACTGGAATGAGCGTTTTACTTATGGCGATATGAATCTGCAAGGCGAACAGGAACACAGCAAATACTATTTTGAGCTGGCAGATGTCGAACGTGTTCAGAAAATGTATGAGCTGTTTGAGGCTGAAGCAGAAAACGCACTGGCGCATGGGCTGATTCTGCCAGCACATGATTACATCCTAAAATGCTCACACACGTTTAACATTCTGGACACGCGCGGCGCTATTGGGGTAACTGAGCGACAAGCATTTTTCGCACGTATGCGTGACTTATCACGTCGTGTCGCCGAAGCTTATCTGGCGGAGCGGAAACGACAAGAATACCCTTGGCTACCAGCAGAAGTCAAAACAACAAAAACCCAAAGTGATGCCCCAGCACTTAACATACCCGCAATCACTACACGAAGTTGTGATTTTTTGCTGGAAATTGGCACCGAAGAGCTTCCTGCTGGTGACCTGCAAGTTGCTCTTGACCAGTTGACCGAGCGCGTCCCAATCTGGCTGGATGAGTTGCGGCTTACCCACGGTGAGGTACAGGTATGGGGAACGCCGCGCCGGCTGGTGGTGCATGTCAGAGACCTCGCCACACGCCAGACAGACCGCCAGACAGTTTATAAAGGACCTCCAGCGCATCGTGCCTATGACACTGCCGGTCAACCAACACCCGCAGCCGAAGGGTTCGCCCGCAGTAAGGGCGTTGCTGTTGCTGACCTTGAGATACGCGAAATAGACGGCGGTAAATATGTAGTTGCACTGGTACATGAAGCCGGACGTCCAGCCGTCGAAGTGCTCAGCGAAGCGCTTTCGGGGTTGATTGCCAATATTCACTTCGATAAACCGATGCGCTGGAATAGCAGCAATGTTTTCTTTTCTCGACCTATTCGCTGGTTGTTGGCGCTTCTAGATGATAAGGTGATCCCCTTCAGCTATGCTGGGGTAGAAAGCGGGAGAAAGACGCGCGGTCTGCGTTTCTACGAACCTGAGGTGATTGAAATTCGGGATATTTCTGGCTATTTTCAGGCGCTTGAATCCCAAGGTATCCTGATAAATCCTGAGAAACGCCGCCAGAAAATCAATCAGCAGGTGCGGCAACTGGTCCAAGAAGTGGCGGGGAATGCGGATTTACTGGATGAAGACCTGTTGAACGAAGTGACTCATCTGGTAGAAGCTCCAACCGCTTTTCGTGGAAAGTTTGAAGAGTCTTATCTGGCTCTGCCGCCCGAAGTGCTGGTTTCAGTGATGAAAAAACATCAGCGATATTTTCCTGTCTGGTCAAAAGGCGGAGGGCTCTTACCTTACTTCATTGGCGTGCGAAATGGTGATACAGAACACCTTGAGGTAGTCACCAATGGGAATGAGCAAGTCATTCGCGCCCGTTTTTCGGATGCGTCTTTCTTCATCAGTGAAGATCTCAAGCACAAACTGGAAGATTTCCTGCCGCGTCTAGGTACGTTGATGTTTCAGACAAAACTTGGTTCTATGCTTAATAAATCACAACGCATCGAAAAGCTGGTGGAACGTTTGATGCCCATGTTAAATCTGTCACCAGATGAAGTCAATACGGTACGCCGGGCAGCCAGATTGTGCAAAGCGGATTTAGTAACCCACATGGTTATCGAGATGACTTCGTTGCAAGGAATTATGGGACGCTACTATGCATTGAAGTCCGGTGAAACACCGGCGGTAGCGCAGGCGATATTTGAACACTACCTGCCTCGATTTACAGGTGACAGCCTGCCCGAAAGCAATGCGGGACTGTTGATTGGATTAGCGGATCGGTTGGATACACTGACGGGTCTGTTTGCTGCCGGTCTGGCGCCTTCCGGCACGAAAGATCCATTCGCACAGCGCCGCGCTGCGCTGGGGCTGGTTCAACTGTTGATTGCCCGTGACCTCGATTTTGACCTTCGAAACGGACTAGCAGAAGCCGCCAGGCTGTTGCCAATCCCAGCCAGCCCGGAAAGCCTCAAAGAGTGCCTGGACTTCATCGCCGGGCGGTTACGTGTCATGTTGATAGATCAGGGTTATCGCTATGATGTCGTGGATGCGGTGCTGGCAGCCCAAAAGCACAATCCAGCAGGTTGTATGCGAGCAGTGAAGGAGCTTTCCGAATGGGTAGCACGCCCGGACTGGCATACAATTTTGCCAGCCTTTGCGCGCTGCGTGCGTATCCTTCGCACCCAACCAGGGGAATACACCTTACGACCAGAATTGCTGGATTCCGAAGAAAAAATGCTGTATCAGGCACTGTTAAAAGCCGAAAATGCCGCCCGCCGCCCTGGATCGGCTGCAGATTTCCTTTCCGCCTTTGAACCGATGATTCCGGCAATCAACCGCTTTTTCGATCAAGTGTTGGTGATGGCTGAAGATGCGGATATTCGCGCCAACCGCCTGGCGCTGCTCCAACGCGTTGCCAATCTAGCGGTTGGCGTAGCTGACCTATCCTTGCTGGAAGGCTTTTAGTCCCCAATTGCTTTCAATACGGCAGTGGAATGAGCCAGTAATTTTCGCCATCCCCTTCAGCCGTCCAACCGGTTAGACCGCTGTTTTCGACTTTAATCTTCCACCACACCCAGCCATCGGTACAAACCGGGCCCTCAATCAGTTGAATGCGCGTGTACGGCCCAATTTCGCCCACAATTTTAGAGTGCAAATTCGGCTCTACGCGCACCCGATTGGGAATAGGCGGCGATGGATTCACTTCTGCGAAATCACCCAAACGAAACTGAGTTGGGTAGCTACCCTGACAAACTTCACCAGGCGGTAACTTGGGGAGCGGTGTGCTGGTCGGCTGTAAGCGCCGTCCGGTTTCAACCTGCGTTACAAGCTGACCGCTAAGCCGATCAATTCGATATAGCCGCGCTTCGATTGGACTGTGCGCCCAGATTGCTTCTTCTGAAACGATCAGTTCGGTCAATTCTGCCCCCGTTCTCGCCAGCGCAGTGACAGCCAAAGTAGATGTATCTACCTTTACAATATCCCCGCTGTTCAACGCTACCCAAATGTTGGCATCATCTGAAACCAGGTCCAACGGATAGTCACCCTCTGCAGCCACATCCACCACTTGCAGAATACGTCCATCTTGCGGATCAACACGATAAATATAATGCGAACGTCGGTCCTGGGAGATCGTATAGATACCGCTGGGATGAACTGCAAAACGTGCAAACTGATGAACATACTCCGCAGAAGTCACCGCTTTAGGCAAGGTAACGTTCACCATTTGAACGGGATCTATATGTCCCAGCAGCGTGAAAACCTCCATCGCTTGCAATACCCAAACCCCTGTACCATCCACTTCAGCCTGAAAAGGCTGGGCGGGCAATGGGTATAGCCCGATGATGGAATCTCCCTGCGGCGTGAGCCGCGCCAGGTTTGCAGTGCCCTTGCCTTGTGCTTTGCTCAAACAAGCCCACACCCCACCCTTCCCAGCAGTAATACAACGTACCCCGCCTTCCAGAAACGTTTGTCGGGCAGTTTCCTGACCAGTATAGGGGTCAATGCGGGCGATGAATGTTTCACCAGGCTTGGTTTGGTAAAGCCAAATCGTCCCCTCGCCAACTGCCATGCCGCCCGGATCAGCCGAAAGGCGGATATGCGCAAACATACTGTTCACCGCCGGGTCAATACCCACCAGCGCCGGCTCAGCAGGGTTGATCAGCCAAACCCCAATACCAGATGATGTCTTTGGCGCAACCTGCACCACAACCGAAGTTGCCGTTGGGGGTACCATCGCCGTTGCCCCCGTCAATCCAGAAGATTCCACCGTCATGGTTGCATGAATATCCGGTGATAGTTGCTCTATCATCGGTTCAGGAGTCAACGGCTGACCGGGTATTTCACATCCCACCAGCCATAACAAGAGAGTTAATGAAAACCAGAACCGCAATTTCATGTGCTAAACCTCGGCTGACAAACTTACTCACATAATTGCAGATTGCATCACAAACAAAACTTAAGCTCATCTATATTATCCCACGCAAACGATCGAAAAACAAAAAAACACTTCTTGCGATTTTTCCGCGTCTCTATTAAAGTTAATTTCATCATGACACTCACTATGCGACAAAAACTCAGTTTCAATTTGTTCTTTTTCCTTACCGCCCTGGAAAGCCTTTTTGTCATCCGGCAGTTGCTTGCCATTCCCGCTGACCCGCGGCGCGCTATGCTGGGCGGTTATTCACCATTTCGCCTGGGAATGCTGGTAGTGGTCTTCTTGATTGGCGCCGCTTGTCTCGCTCTCCTTGTTCTGCTCAATCGCCGCACCCGTTCGCTCAACATGCTCTTACGGCTAAGTCGGTTTATGGCACAGCGCGATCACGGCTTTTGGTTTATGCTGCTGATGCTGTTGACTGGTTATGCCATCCATTTCCTGAACGGAGCGCTGATCAGTGGACGCTTTGCTGCGTTGCAAACTGTAGCGTTGCGTCTGTCGCCGATGCTGGTCTGGGCGGGATGGCTTTGCTTTCAAGCAGCGTTCTTGTCAGTACTGGCTGGCATGGACACAAAACCATTGAACAATTTCTGGCGCGAACAAAAAACCATTTTGCGGATCAGCTTGATCAGTGCAACAATATTGTTGCTCGGCTTCAGTTTTCTGGCAATTAGCAAATTGGGAATTCAGCCCCATGCAGTAGACTGGTTCTACCCCAACGCGCCAGTACTGGCTTCGCAGGTCTGGCTTGGACTGGCTTTGGTAACCACCATACTTTGGTTTACGCCAAACCTGCCCGCGCGCAGGCTCGACATCCTTCTGGCAAGCGGCTTGTGGCTGATGACAGTATGGCTCTGGCAGGCTGTGCCGCTGAATCCCAGCTACTTTAACCCACAGCCTGTGCCGCCCAACTTTGAATATTATCCTTACTCTGATGCAGCCGGTTATGACTTGAGAGCACAAACACTGCTGATTGGCGAGGGATTTGGCGGACGTGAACTCATTTTTCGCCCGCTGTATGTCTTCTCATTAGCAATTTATCATGCTTTGGCTGGTCAGAACTATGACAAGACAATGCTGGTACAGGTCATGGTGCTGGCATTTTTGCCAGTGATCATCTATTTTCTTGGTAAAGCATCGCATAGTCGTTTGGCTGGTCTGCTGGCTGCTTTATTTATCCTGTTGCGCGAGCGCAATAATATCGCTTTGGGAGGTATGATTCACGGTGCTCATGCTCATGCCCGCCTGATGATGACAGATGTGCCAACAGAGTTGGGCATAGCATTGATTGCTCTTCTGACCGTTCTATGGCTGCAACAGACTGATTGTCGCCGCTGGTTACCATGGTGGATTGGCGGCGCGTTGGGAGCTTTAATATTGGTGCGCACCCAAGCAATTCTGTTGTTAGCGGTTCTTGTCGTCAGTATTGTTCTTTTTATACGGCAGCGGGTCCGCCTCTGGGTAACCGCGGTTTTACAAATCATTTCTGGAATGACTTTGTTTCTTGCACCATGGGTGATACGCAATTATCACGTCTCTGGCATGTGGGTACTGGAAACAGCTCCCTCCGTTCAACTGGCTTATGAAGCGCGCTACATTACTGGTATGCAAAACACCAATCCACTGCCCGGTGAACGCGGTGATGCTTACAATGCCCGCTTGACACGTGTCATCAGAGATTATATGTTAACTCATCCAATTGAAACGGTACGTTTTACGACAGCGCATTTCTTCCATAACGAAATCAATATGCTCTTGAGTCTGCCGCTCGACAATGACAGCAAAGGACTCAAAGATTATGTTACCCGTCACGAATTCTGGTTCAATCCACTTGAACAGCCGTTACCACCCGGCGAACAGATAATGCTAGGGATCGACCTGATTGTGATAGCTATTGGACTGGGAGCAGTGCTCAGCCGACAAAGCAAGATTGCATGGCTACTTTTGTTTCTTCACTTTGGCTATAACCTCAGTACAGCACTGGCAAAACGTTCGGGCGGGCGATTTTTCCTGCCCGGGGACTGGGTAGGCATTTTCTTTTACGCTTTGGGAGCGGCGCAAATTTTAATCTGGCTGGCTCTCTGGTGGAAAGTGAACCTTCCTATCTCCAAGAGTGTTGTAGATGCTTCAGAATCGACTTTTCTCTCCCTGTCTTCGCAGAGTCGCCACAGCATTGTTCGCGGGGCTTGGGCAGCAGTCAGTGTACTGATGCTCGGCGCACTACTGCCACTCGCAGAATGGGTCGTCCCACCTCGCTATATCAAAACCGCAGAACAAGTTATCCAAACCGGCGTTTTCACCGATGCGGAAAGAGCCCGTCTGTACACCCTTTTGGAGATACCAGACTCGGCGGCATATTACGGGAGAGGCTTATATCCGCGCTACCTGACCGCTGGAGAAGGACTGCGTTCTTCAGAACCCTATCGAAACGATAACCGGCTGCGCTTTGAAATCATCGGGACGCAGTCCAACGAGGTATTTCTGCCATTGACAGAGCCGCCCACTGTCTTCCCCAGTGGCAGTGACGTGATAGCAATTGGCTGCATGGACAAAGGTTACCTGGACGCGCAAGTTGTTATCGTCTTGAACGATTCAGAAAATTACTTTTACTGGCGCTCAGAATCCGTTTACCCTCCACCGTGCATGACAACACCTGCGCCGTAAAGCTTGTCAGCCCTGTCTGCATCAAGTATGATAGAGAACATCATAAGTGCATTTTTACGCCTTATGTGAAAACATCTTATGTGACTGGCTGGTATCTTGTACGTACAGGTCGCCGTTAACCTCCCGCTAACCAGCGGGGTCTTTGATTATCATTTGCCGCTCGAGCTGGAAGGTCAGGTACAGCCCGGCTGTCTTGTAGCTGTTCCATTCAGTCGTCAAACTGTTCAGGGCATTGTCCTGCGCCTGCTGGAAAGCACTTCGCTGTTGGAGACGCGTCCGGTTGAGGCGCTGCTTGACCCTCAACCAGTCGTCACCAAAATTCAAATGGCGCTTGCTCAGGTTCTGGCGGAAGAAACTCTTACCCCGTTGGCGATCTGTCTTGATCATATGCTTCCGCCTGGTCTTAGCCAGCATGCCGACAGCGAATATTCCCTTCGCTCCGGCAAGCCGCTCAAAGAGGAGGTAGAACTTTCCCCATTTCAGCACAAACTGCTGGCATTGATACGTGAGCGCGGTGCATTGCGCGGAAGACAGATAGCTGCCGCTTTCCCACATCGGGAATGGAAACCCGCTGCGCAGGCTCTGGTGCGCTGGGGATGGCTGCAAAGCCGCCCGGTGTTGCCACCGCCCAGTGTGCGACCGCGCCTGACGCGCAGGGTGCAACTTATTGCATCGTCAGAGATGCTGGAAACACATTGGGAAAGGCTGGGGCGCGGCGAAGCAGGCGCGCGGCGGCAGGCAATGATACGCTTTCTCCAAAACGAAGGTGGAAGCGCAGAGGCTGCCTGGGTCTATGCCGCCAGCGGGGGCAACCTGGCAGACTTAAAGCATCTGGAAAGATTAGGGCTGGTTGTATCGAGTAAAAGCGAGGTTTGGCGTGACCCGCTCGAAGCCATTGAAAGCGTCCCGCAAACACCTCCGCAATTGACCGTTGATCAAGAGTCCGCCTGGCAACAGATGAAAGCTGGCATCTATCTGGCATCCCAAAGACAGCCGCTTTCTCCCTTTCTTTTGCATGGCGTCACTGGGTCCGGAAAAACTGAGCTTTACCTACGTGCAGTGGAAGAAACGCTGCGTACAGGACGGCAGGCAATCGTTCTTGTGCCGGAAATTGCTCTGACACCGCAAACAGTGCGCCGTTTCCTGGCGCGCTTTCCTGGTCAGGTGGGACTGATTCACTCACGCCTCTCTCCCGGCGAACGTTATGATACCTGGCGGCGGGCGCGGCAGGGTTTGCTTTCGATCATTGTTGGTCCACGCAGTGCCCTGTTTACCCCTCTGCCAGACCCCGGTTTGATTGTGGTAGACGAGTGTCATGATGACTCATACTATCAGAGTGAAAATCCGCCTTATTATCACGCCGTCTCAGCCGCCATCATCTACGCACGTCTGGCAAACGCAATGCTGGTGCTAGGCTCTGCCACCCCTCCAGTCAATCTAACCTATCGGGCAGAACAGGAAGGCTGGCATATTCTCAAACTGCCGCTCCGCATTCTAGCACACCGTCAGGCAGTAGAGAGTCAGCTCCAGCGGTTGGCAATGCACCCTGCCGTTCAACAAGGATATAGCCCACCCTATCTGAGCCAAAATGGCGATAGCGCCGTTTTACCCTTGCCGCCTGTGCAAATTGTGGATATGCGTCACGAGCTCAAAATGGGGAACCGTTCCATCTTTAGCCGGGCTTTACAGAATGCCCTGACGCAAATACTGGAGCGCCGACAGCAAGCCATCCTGTTCCTCAATCGTCGCGGGCGCGCCACTTTTGTGTTTTGCCGCGAATGCGGCTATACCCTCCGCTGCCCGCGCTGTGACTTGCCACTTACCCTGCATGCAGACCTGCATAACAACTTTGAAGAAACGCTCATCTGCCATACCTGCAATTATCAGCGCAAGCTGCCGCGTAAATGCCCCGAATGCAACAGCCCTCATTTTCGCATGTATGGTCTTGGCACGGAGAAACTGGAAAGCGAGCTATTGGCTCAATTCCCATCTGCCCGCGTGCTGCGCTGGGATGCCGATACTACGCGCCAAAAGGGCGCACATGATCTGATTCTCTCGCATTTTTTGCGACATCAAGCGGACATTCTGGTTGGAACACAGATGCTTGCCAAAGGATTGGATTTGCCGCTGGTAACACTGGTTGGAGTGATTCTGGCGGATGTCGGGTTAAATTTCCCCGATTTCCGCGCCGGCGAGCGAACCTTTCAACTGCTGACACAGGTGGCCGGACGCGCCGGTCGCAGCCCGCTGGGCGGCGAGGTGATCCTGCAAACTTTCCAGCCCGATCACCCCGCTATCCGATATGCCGCGCAACATGATTATGAAGGCTTCTATCGCCAAGAGTTAGCCGCCCGTCAACGGATTGGCTATCCACCCTTTAGCCGCCTGTTAAGGTTAACCATATCCCATGCCGACGCTCAGACTGCATCGGATAGCGCTTTTCTTGTAGCGCAACAGCTCCAGCGCCGGATTGAGCTGGAAGGGCATCACGCCACCGAAATGATTGGTCCGGCGCCATGTTTCTTTTCCCGGCAGGGAGGACAATATCGCTGGCAGGTCATTTTACGCGGACCTGCCCCATCCGAAGTGCTAAAGAGACATTCCCTAGAAACGCTATCTGGCACAACCCTGCGCATCGAGGTTGACCCGCCGAACTTACTCTAACCTCATGGAATAGCCCGGGCGTAAATGCGCTCGAACTCATCTTCGTATATTTTCGCCAGCGCTTCATTATGAATAATCAGTAGATTTTCCTCGTTATACCGTTCCGCACTGTTGGTGAAATTATACGAACCCATCACAACCATTCTGCCGTCCACAAGGATCACTTTGTGGTGCATTTGACCTTCTAATCCGTCCAGACGCACATCCAGACCAGCCTGACGCAGCCGCTCATATTCCGTGCCCTGATTACTATCCATCTGTTGACTTTCCATGACACCGCGCACTTCTACACCAGCTTCGGCGCGTTCGATCATCACCTCTGCCAGAGCATCGCTGGTGAAAGAATAAGCGAGGAAAAGAACCCGCTTCTGCGCCCCTCCTACTAGCGTAACCAAGCGAGACAGCGGCTTATCCTCCGGCGAGAAATAAGTTTCGATTTTCGTATCATCTGTTTGAATAAACGGGTGAGGCGTATTGCGGCGCTTGGCATCACCAAACTTGCCAGTAAACATTTCCTCAAAATCGGTCAAATAATTTTGAACGACATATGAATTGCGCAGCATCAGAACATTGTTATGGTCATCGTACGTTCCAGTGTAGGTTAGATTTAACGATCCAGTCCAAACCTCTGCTTCATCAATCATCCAATACTTGTTATGCATAAGGCTCTCAAGCTGGTCGCCAACAATGGAAATGCCATTATCCATCAACCGCCGTGGTTGTTTGCCATCCATTGCATCGCTTTCCATGACTACACGCACTTGTAAACCGCGCTGTCTTGCACGAATCAGCGTATCGGCAACATTTTCGAGGCTCAGGTTATACATCGCCATCCTCAGGCTGAACTTCGCTCGATCAATGGCTTGTATCAGCAGCGTGTCCAGCCCGCCTTGACGCAATTGCGCTTGCGCAGAATACGGATTGGTAAAGAAAACGGTTAATTCCAGCGCATTTTCATTATTCGGCGAATGATCAACCGGCAAGTGTGCCTCCCAAAAAGCCGGTGGCACCGTCTGGGTTATCCAACCTGCCGTCCCGTTTTCAAGCATGTTCTTCGACGGTGCGCAGGAGAGTAAAACAGCAAAGGCAACAAGCAAAATCATTGCTGCTGAGAACCAGTTTTGATACTTTTGCTGCAAAGCCGGCATAAGTTTCTCCATAGCTCACAGGCTGTTCAGGAGGTAATACAAAGTGATTCCAGGAAGCAAAACTAGATTGATGAAGCCCGTGCCATACCCTGACGAAAAGACACTTGAACAGCAAACGGGAATCACTATACTTGGATAGAGCACAGATAACACCAACATCTTGGCTTATTTGAGGCTCATTATAATAAACATTTTCCTTTCAGGAGCAAGCTATGAAGACGATTGGTTTGATTGGGGGTATGAGCTGGGAATCATCCAGCGAGTACTATCGCCTCATCAACGAAGCCATCAAAGCGAAAGTTGGCGGTTTGCATTCGGCAAAATGTATCCTCTACTCACTGGACTTTGCTGAGATTGCAATCCTTCAGCGGCAAAATAGATGGTCAGACGCGGCAAAAATTCTGATCGACGCCGCCAAAAGTCTCGAAAACGGCGGGGCAGATTTCCTGATCATCTGCGCCAACACCATGCACAAAGTGGCAGATGAGATCCAGGCAAACGTCCACATCCCCCTGCTACACATTGCCGATGTAACTGCAAAACAGGTCAGAGAGGCTGGCATCTGCAAGGTCGGCTTGTTGGGTACACGTTACACGATGGAGGAAGACTTTTACATAAAGCGACTCAAGCAGAAATTTAGCCTGGATGTGTTGATCCCAAATGCTGAAGATCGCCAACTCGTCAATCAGGTGATTTTCGATGAACTGGTTGTTGGAAAAATCTACTCAACCTCAAAAAAACAATTTATTCGCATCATCGAGCGGCTGGTCAACGAAGGTGCTGAAGGGATTATTCTGGGGTGTACGGAAATCGGATTGCTGATACAAGATGAGGATTGTCGTGTGCCGATCTTTGACACCACGAAGATTCACGCACTCGCTGCGGTCGAGTATGCACTGACGAGGAATCCACCAAAACCACTACCAAAACTACCTTGAATTCGAATGGAAAATTCACTAATATTACAAATGGTGGAATTCTCACTCAATTCAGGGAGGGAGCATGTCGAGCTATTTTGTTTTACCTGAACAAGTCGAAACGCAGGTTTTTGACTGGGGGAACTTAAAGTGGATGAGCGCACCAAATGTTACCGGCGCGCAAAAGTTCAGCGCCGGAGTCGTACTTTTGGCGCCCGGCAAAGGACACATCACACATAACCACCCTGGCACAGAAGAAATCCTTTATGTGGTCTCCGGCTATGGTCGTCAGCGAGTGGCTGATGAAGAAACCGATCTTCGCCCAGGAATGCTGGTTTTCATCCCAGAGGGTGTTGATCATAGCACAATGAATACAGGCTGGGAAACACTCAAACTGATTGCCATCTACGCACCGCCGGGACCCGAAATGGCTTTACGCGAATTGCCAGACTGCCGTGTCCTGCCACCCGGTGAACTGCCATAAAGTCTCAACGCATCAATAATGCAATAAAAAAACAAATATACCATTTTCGGGAAAGGAGCAGTATATGACCAAAACTGTTGTAATCGTGGGTGCCCTGGACACCAAAGGCAAAGATTTTGCTTATGTCCGAGATCTCATTGAAAGCACGGGACTGAAAACACTGGTGGTGGATTTTGGCGTCATGGGTGAACCGTCTTTCACACCCGATATTTCGCGTGCCGAAGTCGCCCAGGCTGGCGGTGGTGATCTGGCTTATCTAGCCAGCGGCGAACATAAAGACGAAGCCATGCAGGTCATGGCAAGGGGTCTAGCAGTTATCGTCCGTACGTTGTATGATGAGGGCAAACTGGATGGCATCCTCGGCATGGGTGGGAGTGGCGGCACATCCATTGCCACCGCTGCCATGCGCACGCTGCCGGTCGGCGTCCCCAAAGTGATGGTATCCACTGTCGGCGGCGGCGACGTATCCGCCTACACTGGCAGCAAAGACATCACCTTCATCCCCTCGATCGTGGATGTAGCGGGACTCAACCGCATCAGCCGCGCCATCTATACGAATGCCGCCGGCGCAATTGCCGGCATGGTGCAGATGGAGAAACCTGCCACGGCCAGCGATAAACCACTCATTACTGCCTCGATGTTTGGCAATACTACCAAGTGTGTGGATCAGGCACGCAGCATCCTGGAGGAAAACGGCTACGAGGTACTGGTCTTTCACGCCACCGGCACCGGGGGCAAGACGATGGAAAGCCTGATTGCTGATGGTCTCATCACCGCCTCTTTAGATATTACCACCACCGAACTGGCGGATGAGGTTTGCGGTGGGGTACTTTCCGCCGGGCCGGATCGCATGATGGCTGCGGCTCGGGCAGGCATCCCTGCCGTGCTGGTGCCGGGTTGCGTGGATATGTGTAATTTCTGGGGTATTGAAACGGTGCCGAAGAAGTA
>Ga0209162_1001656_pt1 | contig 21186 bp, 17 predicted proteins | sample YNPNPMetaG_FD_187121 | JGI IMG/M metagenome (GOLD analysis project Ga0209162, IMG submission 187121) | Anoxygenic and chlorotrophic microbial mat microbial communities from Yellowstone National Park, USA - YNP NP MetaG (SPAdes) (version 2) ...
ATTTTAAGAGATGCCAACATATTGAGAATTGGCCTTGCGGGGTTAAAGGCTCTTCTGGTAAAATACTGTGAACATTTTAGCCTTGGCTTAATGCCTATTTTAGAAACGGGAGGTGTGGCATGAAAAGGATGTGGCTTGTGTGCATGGTTATTGGGTTTTTGGGGGTGGTGTTATGCCCCCATTGGGCCATGGCAAAGGATACTGCAAAATTGGGCTTTGTCTACATCATGTCAGGGCCTTTTGCCACCTATGGCCAGTTTGCAAAGCAAGGTGCAGAACTTGCCATGGAAGAGATCAACCAAAAGGGTGGTATCCTCGGGAAAAAGGTTGAAGGGTTCTTTGAGGACTCCCAGGGGAAGCCCGATGTGGGAGTAAGGGTAATTAGAAAGTTAGTTATGCAAGACGATGTGGGAGTGTTGATTGGTTTGGATTCAAGTGGTGTTGCCCAGACAGTGGTTCCGCTCATGGAGGAACTTCAGACCCCATTGATAGTGACCCATGCTGCAACGCCTGCTGTTACGGGCAAGCTTTGTAACAAGTATACCTTTAGGGTCTCTGTGAGCTTAAATCAGAATGTGAAGGCAGCGGCAATCATTGCCTCTGAGTCCAAGGCAAAGACCTGGACCACCATAGGTCCGGACTATGCCTTTGGCTATGAATCCTGGGAGTATTTCCAAAAATACCTGAGCAAGTTAAAGCCAGATGTGAAGTTTTTTGGAAAAGAGCAGGTGGCATTTGCTCCCACCAAGACCACTGACTTTGCTCCTTATATAACCAAGGTTATGGAAAGCAATCCAGAGGGTGTGCTCATATCCCTTTGGGGAGGTAATCTCATAGACTTTGTGAAACAGGCCAGTGAGATGGGATTTTTCAAGAAAGACTGGCAGGTACTGATGACCTTAGGGGCTGCAACAGAAGTACTCTATGCCCTCAAGGATAAGATGCCCGAGAATCTCTGGGTTGGTACCAGATACTGGTTCTTGGCCAATCAAAGCCCGCTGAACAAATCTTTCGTGGAGGCATATCACAAGAAGTATGGAGAGTATCCATCATACAATGCCCATGGTGCATATGCGGCTGTTTATGCCTACAAGGCGGCTGTGGAAAAGGCAAAGTCCTTTGACAAGGACAAGGTGATCCAGGTGCTGGAAGGGCTTGAATTGGAGGCCCCCATAGGCAAGCTTAAGATTAGGAAGGAAGACCATCAGGCCCTAAGTCCAGCCATCTGGGGTAAGACTAAGGCGGATCCCCAGTACCCCATTAGGATCTTGGATCCCGTTAGGATCTTCCCTGCGGAACAGGTAACACCTCCCATTGAAGAGACAGAGTGTAAGATGAAGTAAGAATTAAGGAGGCCATGCAAATGGCCTCCTTCCATTAGATCATGGAGACCATAGCACTTTATATCCTAAATGGCCTCAGTTGGGGCATGCTTTTATTCTTGATCTCCCTTGGCCTTACAACCGTATTTGGAGTTTTGGGTGTCTTAAACTTTGCCCATGGTTCTTTGTTCATGCTGGGGGCCTATTTTTCTTTGCAGATAATGAGGATGTCCCATAACTTTTGGTTGGCTTTGGCCTTTGCACCCATATTTGTGGCAGTAGTTGGAGCTGTCATCGAAAAGTTTATACTTAAGCGTGTGTATGTTAGAAATGTGAGCTATCAACTTTTGATTACCTTTGGGATTTTGCTTATGCTTGACGATGCTGTGAGGCTCATATGGGGACCTGCCTATCACGTGATAGATCCTCCCCAGATTTTATCAGGATCCATTACGGTCTTTGGAAGGGCATATCCTGTTTATAGATTTTTTTTGATCCTGGTAGGGCCTGTTCTTGGGATTTTTATATGGGCATTCTTTAGTTTTACAAGGCTTGGAAAGGTTATCAGAGCAGCTGCATTTGATAGGGAGATGGCAGCGGGCATAGGCATTGACGTAAACAAGCTTTTTACTTTGGTTTTTGGGTTTGGGACATATCTGGCTGCCTTGGGAGGTGCCTTGGCTGCACCCCACCAAAGTGTAGGCCCTGCCATGGGAGAAAGGGTGATCATAGAGAGTTTTATAGTGGTGGTGATAGGAGGACTTGGCAGTTACCCTGGTGCATTCGTGGGTGCACTTGTGTTGGGGATTGTGGAATCCTTTGGTACTGCCTTCGCAGGTCCTGCGCAGATGGCATTGCCATACATGTTGTTGGCATTTGTACTGTTGGTGAGGCCAAGGGGCCTTTTTGGAAAAGAGGTGTGAGGTGAAAATAAAGGTTCAATCTGGGATATTAGCATTAATTTTAATCCTCTTGGCCTTAGCACCTGTAACTTTTTCAAAGTATTGGGTAAACATCCTCACAGAGGTCCTTATCATGGGCCTGTTTGCAATGGCCTTTAATTTATTATTCGGATTCTCTGGCTTACTTTCCTTTGGTCAGGCTGCACCATTTGGAATAGGCGCCTATGTGACGGCATTGCTGATACAACACAAGTTTGGAGGCCTTCTTGTAGTTATTGGACTAAGTACATTTATAGCCCTTTTGGCTTCTATTATCCTGGGCTTTTTGTGTGTTAGGCGTGATGAGATATTTTTTGCAATGCTAAGCTTGGCCCTGGGCATGATGCTATACACCATTGTACACAACTGGAGGGATGTTACAGGTGGAAGTGACGGACTTCCGGTATTTGGAATCCCTTCCTTAAATCTCTTTGGCCTTTCCTTAAACATCAAGAGCTATGTGAACTTATATTACCTTGTTTTTGTGATTTTCTTGCTTGGTGCTTTTTTCATCTATGTAATTATAAAATCTCCCCATGGCCTTATCATGACATCAGTGCGTGAGAACAAACTCAGGTTTACTTTTTTAGGTGGAAATGTAAACAATGTGAGGCTCTTTGTATTTTCCATTGCCGGTATGATTTCAGGCTTATGCGGGTCTTTATACTGCATATTCACAAGGATGGCCTCCCCTGAGATGCTTCACTGGAGTTTTTCTGCAAAGCCTGTTTTGATGACAATCTTGGGAGGATCCGGCACCTTATTCGGCCCTGCTGTGGGTTCATTGATATTTTTTGGACTGGAGCAACTGATAACAGCATATACCACAAACTGGATGATATTTTTGGGAGCAATCCTTGTGCCTGTTGTGTTATTCTTCCCAAAGGGAGTATTGGGTACTTTCCTTGATTTTTTCGAAGGTAAGAAGAGATGAATTCTAACTTCATCCTTGAAACACAAGATATCCACCATAGCTTTGGTAGGTTCAAGGTCCTCCAAGGAGTGAGTATAAAAATACCATATAAGCAAATAACAGCCCTCATCGGACCCAATGGGGCAGGTAAGACTACATTCTACAACATCATATCAGGTAGATACAGACCCACCAGGGGAAAAGTATTGTTTGAAGGGAAAGATATCACTCAGATACCTGCCCATAAAAGGATAAGGATCGGTTTGTCCAGGTCATTTCAGATTACAAATATCTTTTCAAACTTGATGGTGATCGAAAATATCATGGTTCCAATAGCAATACAGATGGGGTTGTCATATAATTTCAACAAGAGGCTAAAGAAATGTGAGGAATTACACCAAAGGGCACATGGGGTCTTGAAGCTCATTGGCCTACAAGATAAGGCCTTCGTATTGGCAAACGAGCTATCCTATGGTGACAAGCGACTGGTTGAGATCGGATTGGCCCTTGCCATCAGCCCCAAGCTGGTCCTACTGGATGAGCCAACTGCAGGCATGAACCCGGAAGAGACTGAGAGGATGATAGGGCTCATAAAGGGTTTGGCCCTGGAAACAGAGGCCACTTTTTTCATCACGGAACACGACATGAAAGTGGTCTTTTCCCTTGCCCAGTATATGTATGTCTTGCACCAAGGCTATTTGCTGGCAGAGGGCCTGCCACAAGAGATAAGGGATAATAGGGCGGTGAAGGAGGCCTATCTGGGAGGTTCCTTGGATGCTTGAACTAAAAGGAATCCATGTCTATTACGGCGATAGCCATGTGATTCAAGGCCTCAGCATGCTCTTTGAAAGGAATAGGCTTACCTCTTTGTTGGGGAGGAATGGGGCTGGAAAGTCCACTACCTTGAAGTCCATAATGGGTTATGTGCCGCCCAAGGAAGGAGAGATCTATTTTGAAGGCCGGCTCATCTCAGGGCTTCCCACCTTTAAGATAGTTGGGCTTGGCTTGGGGTATGTACCCGAGGATAGAAGGATATTTGCAAACCTAACGGTAAGGGAAAACTTAGAGGTGGCTGAAAGGATATCCCCCGGCGTGGCCTCTCCCTGGACTGTGAGGCGGGTGCTTGAAGAGTTTCCCCTCATCAAGAAGCTTGAAAGAAAGATGGGTGGGGAATTGAGCGGTGGTGAACAGCAGCTTTTGGCCATTGCAAGGGCAATGGTGGGAAACCCTAAGTTCTTGCTACTGGATGAGCCTTGCGAAGGTCTGGCGCCTGTGATAGTGGAATTTATCGGAGATGTCTTGGAAGGCCTAAAAAAAGAGGTGTCCATGCTTCTTGCTGAGCAAAACGCCCGATTTGCTTTAAAGGTGTGCGACAAAGGTTATGTGATAGACAAAGGAATGCTTAAATTCCAAGGAGACAAGGAAGAGCTCCTGGCAAACCAAGAGGTACAAACCAAGTATCTGGCAGTTTAAAAAGGGGGGGAAGATGGTCAGCAAGATAGCAAAGGCAATTGGGATGAGTTTGAACCCTGTGGCCATTATCTGGACAAATGAAAGACCAGAGGGTGCAGCCCAATTTAAGCAAGGTAAATGGGGCTGTGTCATGTGGCATTTTGCCAATGCTGCCAAAGGCAAGGTTGCAGTATTTGACAGGAACACCTACGGCTGCTGGGGTGGAGGCGTTGGACTTGGCTTTGGTAACCAATATGTAAGGTTTCCAGGAGGCGAAGAGTGCTTCTACTATTTCCTCAGCAGCGGAAACAAAAACTGGGAAAAGGGAAGGGCAGTTGGAGAACAATTAAAGGCATATGTGTCAGAGGATTTCTACGATGAATTTATGGAAGGCGAAAGATATGTGAAAGACCCTGAAAAGGTAAAGGAATTTGTAAATCAGCTTCCCATTATTGACATCCCCTTTGAGTTTGTGGTGTTCAAACCATTGGCTCAAGTGGATACCCAGAAGGAGAATGTGGTTGTTGTGGTATTTCCCGTAGTACCCCATCAGCTCGTTGCACTTATTATACTCTGCAATTATGGAAGGAATACCTTTGAAAATGTGGTTGTGCCGTGGGGAGCAGGTTGCCAGAGTGTTGGAATCCTAACATACAGAGAAATTCAAAATACGCCCCAAAGGGCTGTCATAGGAATGACGGACCTATCTGCCAGGAAAAACATAAGAAAACAACTGGGCGATAACATAATGACTATTTCCATGCCATTTCAGATGTTTCAGGAATTGGAAACATATGTTGATAGCAGCTTCTTGGAAAGACCCACTTGGAAATCCTTATTGGTTAAATGAGGGAGACAACATGAGGTTGGTCAGTACAGAGCAAATGAGGAGAATGGATCAGACTGCTGTCCAAAAATACGGCATCCCAGAAGAAATTCTCATGGAGAATGCAGGAGAAAGTTCTTATTTTGCCTTAGTCAGGGAATTTGGTTTAAATAAAGGTCCTACAATATGCCTTTGTGGCATTGGAAATAACGGCGGAGATGGCCTTGTTATTGCAAGGAAACTTTTTTCCATGAAGCATGATGTTGAGATCTATATTTTGGGTGATCCTTTAAAATATAAAGGTCCTGCTAAGCAGAATTTTGAAATCTCAAAAAAAATGGGAATTCCTATATTTCAGTTGGATGATTTAAAGGCCTTTGAGGATAGAGTAAAAAGATCATATTTGATAGTTGATGCAATATTTGGCACAGGACTTGTTAGAGATGTGGGTGGAATCTATAAAGAGGCAATTGAAATTGTAAATAATCATGCAAGAAATGTCCTTAGCATAGACATCCCTTCTGGCATAAACGGTGATAACGGAAATGTCATGGGAACTGCAATAAATGCAGATGTTACAGTAACCTTTGGGTTACCAAAGTATGGAAATGTATTATCCCCTGGTTTTGTTAATAACGGAAGATTGTATCTAACACACATATCTTTTCCTCCGATGCTCTATGAAGATGATGGTGAGGGGGTGTGGATAAACCCCACACCTGAGCTTCCCAAAAGGTTGGCCTATGGACACAAAGGCACATTTGGAGATGTACTCTTTATTGGAGGAGCCAGTTCCTATTACGGAGCGCCAGTATTTTCGTCCCTTTCCTTCTTGAAGGCAGGAGGAGGCTATGCGAGGCTTTTAGCGCCCAAGTCCATGGTGCCTTTTATGTCTGCCAAGGCAAATGAAGTGGTGTATTTGCCCGTGGAGGAGACTGAAAGGGGCTTTATTTCTTACAAAGCCCTTTCCAGCATATTGGAGATGGCATCCAAATGCCACATGGTAGTGATAGGCCCTGGCCTTGGCATATCCGAGGATGGCAGGAGGCTTTTGTTTGACCTGTTAAAGAGGGTGGATTTGCCTGTTTTGATAGATGGAGATGGCTTAACTTTGTTGTCCCAAGATATGGAGATGCTGAAGGCAAGAAAAGGACCCACCATCCTCACACCCCATCCAGGAGAGATGCAGAGAATTTCCGGAAGGAATATCCAGGAGATAGGACAAGATCCTATAAGTTTTCTTATAGATTTTTCCAAGGCCCATCAGGTTTACCTGGTGTACAAGGTGGCCAGGTCCATTGTGGTCACACCAGAGGGAAAGGTTTACATAAATGTTACCGGAAACAGCGGCATGGCCACAGCAGGCTCAGGGGATGTGCTAACAGGGTGCATTGCTTCCATGTACTGCCACTCAAAGGATGTGGGCTTTGCCCTGATGGCAGGTACCTTTATCCACGGACTTTCAGGGGATATGGCTGCATTGGCAAAAGGAGAAGATGGCATCACTGCCAACGACATCATGGAGAGCCTACCTTTAGCCCTAAAGGCCCTGAGAAAAAAAGAACTTCCTTTTGAGCTCACTGATAGATACCAGATCCCAAAGCTTTTATGAACGATGAAGTTTTGTGGTGCTTAGAATTAGAAAACCCATGTGCGTTCACTGGGATGTGGGTTTTGTAAAAGGTACAATTTTTGGCTACTTACGAAGTGGAAAAGCTTGCCGCAGCCCTGCCCGACTTACGGCCACGGTTGACAGCCCTTTTTGTTGGGGATATGGTAACAAAAAAGTAACACTCTTCTTTGACTTTCTAATACCTTTGGTGGCAGGCACGGAAGAGGAAGGGATGTATGATTTTAAGGTTTAACCACCTTCCTTTCAGCTAAAACTTTTCATGCGTTACTCACGGGCCTACTTCGGGCCCTGAAGGAGGTTTTCATTGAAGGTAAACCAGTTGAGTTATCATTTTTCTCCGTCCCTTAATCAAGGCCTGGAAGCCTTTGCCGCTGTGGAAGACTTGGAAGAACTATTAGAAACGCTATTTGAGCACATCTTCAAGAGTCCAAAGGTCATTTTTGCCAATGTAATTTACTTCTACAACAATGGCAATCTTGTCCCTCTGGGCCATGCCCTTAGGTGCCCTCCAAACGGAGCCTTGAAAATATACACAGATACGTGGCTGTTGGACGGATTTTGTTCCCGCTTTACCCTTCGATTAAGCTTCCCAAGATCACATCGGGCAGTCCCTATATTGCTCCGTGACGGATCAAGGGAAACGGGCCTGATCTATATTGGATTTAACTTTGAACCGGTATTTCCCAATGAGTTAGTTTACCTCCAAGAACTTTCAAAGATATTTGCATTAAGATTAAGCGCAATTATGCTGGAAAAAGAAAAGACGGAACTGAAAGAGCAGATAGAACAAGCATTCAATGCAAGTAAGGAGAATATGCGATTATTATATGATATAACCAAACAGCTGTACGCTACAACTGCGATTTCTACACGTATCACTGAAAGATGTGATTATAGGTCGTTTCTTAAGAAGATAAATAGCAAAATAACGTCCATTTTTTCTTGTGATGGCATAGCTGTATATAGGGCCATGGCAGGAGGAAAACAGCTTCATATGTTATTTAAGACCTGCAGTAAACTAACACAAAGAGATGCAAATATACTAAATCGAGCCGTAAGAGCTGCCCTTAATGGTGAAATTAAATTAACTATCGTTAATCTATCTGCCGAGAATTGTTTGGAATACTACCTTTATGGGGATATTTCATATTCAACTATTGCTATTGCCCCACTTATCTCTAAGGGTATAGTGAAGGGAGCACTGGTTTTGCTTCACAAGAACAGCAAAGTATATGATGCTGATTCAATGAGGTTACTTTCAGGCATAACCAGTATGCTTGCAACCGCACTTCATAATATCTTTTTATATAATCAGATGCGGAAGGAAAAGGGGAAGTTGCGTTTCCTTTTAGACTCGGTCTCACATTTCACAGATACTTTAGACCTTGGTGAGACATTAAAATCTATTGTTAAGGCGGCAGCGACATTTGTTGGAAACTTTGGCGTTATTTATTTGATATCGAGAAGCAAGGTTCCCCTTGTGGTATTATCAAGATCTAAGCCAGGTGAGGATTCCTTAGATGTGTACGATACTCTTGAATCAGGAGCCCTTAGGTATCTGCTTAGGTATTTTGAGTCCACAAAGAGGGCAATGGTTGTGAACAATGTCCGAAGAACTCAAAAGATCCCCCATTCTGTGATAAAAAATCTTGGGTTATGGAATGCAACGGGATTTATAGGGGTGCCCCTGAAACTCAAAGCACAAACAATGGGGCTGCTTATCATATGTACTATGGACAAGCGTAGAACCTATTCATATGCCGACATGGAGCTTGTAAAGGGTCTGGCGGATGCTGCTGCTGTTTCTATAAAGAACAGCCAGATTTATTCAACTGCTCAAGAGCTTAGTGATTTCCTTGAAAAGAAGATTGTGGAAAAAGAGAAGTTGAGCTTAGTGCACAGTGCACACACCATAGATCCAGGTGAAGGCGGCCAATATCTTGTATTTAGATTAGATCTCAAGGGGAATTTTGTTTTTGTAAATAAGACTATGGAACTTAAAACAGGCTATTCTAAGGAAATGTTTTATACTGGCAAGTTAAGTCCGATAGACTTAATTGTCAGTGAGGATAGAAATAAGTTAAAGACTGCGATCAGGTCTATAATCAAAGGTACAGTTAGAATGCTATACGATTTGGAATTTAATTTCATAAATTCAAAGGGTGAAAAGATTGTACTCAGCATGAATATGTATCCTGATAAAGATAGGGCAGGGAAAATTATCGGTTTGGAAGCTGTTTGTAAAGATATTACGGCAAGGAAGATCTTGGAAGAGGAGCTATTTAGGTCAAAAGAGTTGGCTCTAATAGGTGAATTTTCAGGTGCAATGGCCCACCAAATAAGGAACCCACTGAGCCAGATTTATGTTGGATTGAGGAGATTGCAGATGGGTATGGAAAAGCATGGGTGGGGAAATTGCAGCGAATCTGACTCTTTGGGAGTTACTGGGGTTGAGGCCGAGTATCAAAAGATTATTAGTGAGACAATACGGAACGTTACGCAACTTGAGAAATTTATTAGGGAAGTACTGGAATATACAAAATCTTTAAGGCTGTGTGTTACAAGACAGAGGCTGGATCAGATTATCATTGAGGCGGTAAATGATTTTAGTGGGAGAGCAAAGGAAAGGGGGGTAACAATTGAAACATCCTTCTTAGGAAAAGAACCTCTGGTGCCGGAAGTAGATGCCCTCCTTCTGGGCCAGGCCTTCAGGAACATCATCCAGAATGCCCTTGAAGCTATAGAGGGAGAGGGTAAGGTACAGGTAATAATGGGGCCCCTCGAGGAGAATTCCAATTACGCTAAGGTAGTGTTCAAAGATACAGGTAAGGGCATACCCAGGGAGCATATAGAAAAGATCTTCCTTCCATTTTTTACAACAAAACCACAAGGGACTGGATTAGGCCTCTCATTTGCTTACAAGGTGGTGAAGGCTCACAAGGGAAGGATGTGGGCTGAAAGCGATGGGAAAGAAGGGACACAAATCTCAGTGGTAATCCCCGTAAAATTTGATGGTAATGCCAATAAAGGAGGAATGGGGTATGGGGAGATCCATTTTGGTGGTTGATGATCACATGTCATTCTGCCGACATATTCAGGCCATATTATCCGGAAATGGCTACGAGGTGGACATATGCGGTTCACCTTTAGAAGCTCTTGAGATGCTTCGCTCACGTCCTTATGATATTTTGCTCACTGACATGAGACTCCCCCATATGGATGGAATTAAACTGTTCGAAGAAGCCAAAAAGATAGATCAAACTATTTTAGGTATCATAATGACAGCTTATGGAACTATTCCCTCTGCAGTGGAGGCAATCAAACGAGGAGTGTCTGATTATATTCAGAAACCTTTCGACCCAGAGGCCTTAATATTTATAGTACAGAAGGTAAGTAAGGAAAAAGATGTACTGGAAGAGTTAAACCACTTACGAGATGAAATTGACCAGAAATATTCTTTTGAGAGTATTATCGGGAAAAATTACAAGATGATTCAAATCTTTGATTTAATAAAAAAAATTGCACCCACTGATGCAAGAGTATTAATCATGGGCGAAACAGGTACAGGGAAAGAGCTCATAGCAAAAGCTATTCATTATAATAGCCTAAGAAAAAGCAAACCATTTGTCGGAATTAATTGCTGTGCCCTGCCAGAAACTTTACTAGAGAGCGAATTGTTTGGGTATGAAAAAGGAGCTTTTACTGGGGCTTTTAGGACCAAGAAAGGTAAGTTTGAATATGCAAAGGGAGGTACAGTATTTCTGGATGAGATAGGAGACCTGTCTCAAGGTATGCAAGTTAAATTACTTAGAGTTTTACAAGAAAAAAGATTTGAAAGATTAGGGGGGAACAAACCCATAGAGATGGATGTTCGAATCATAGCGGCAACAAATCAGGATCTGAGGAAGAAGATAGAAAACTCGGAGTTTAGGCTTGATCTTTTTTACAGACTTAGCGTGGTGCATATTTACCTGCCACCTCTAAGGGACAGAAAAGAAGATATTCCCTTGCTGGTGGAGCATTTTTTGAAGAGGATCAGCAAATCTCTCGGAAGGGATATTAAGGGAGTTACAAGGGAGGCTATGGCCCAACTTATGAACTACGACTGGCCCGGTAATGTAAGGGAATTGGAAAATGTGCTGGAAAGGTCTTGCCTCGTGGCAGAGAAGGAGACGCTTGATAGGGTAATCTTCTTTGACGAGGTGTCCCAATTTGGAACCCCAACTTTTCATGAGACAAGCCTACCTTTCCGCGTAGCACGACAGGAATATCTGGCCAGATTTGAAAAGGACTATATTTTACATGCCATTAAAAGATGCCAAGGCAGTGTGGCTGAGGCCTCCAAGTATAGCAAGATTCCTCTTAGGACCATGTGGCGGAAACTTCAGAAATATGGCATAGATCCAAAGGGGTTCAAAAGGAAAACCTCTTAAAATCCTTATAAAACTTGAACTAATGTGCCAAATTAGGCACAAGGATGCCAATTATGGCAAGGAACCAGATCCGTGCATTATAAGCAAATAGTAACAGACAGCAGCGTTTTACCGGGAAAACCTGCCATATATGGCAGAAGTTCTTTTCTTTTTGGGTATTCTATCCTTACCCAGTGCATCCTGAAGCCCTTTGTCTGCAAGTGTATCTTTATGGCCTGTGAGTTTGGCAAAGGATTTGCATAACATGAAACCAGAAAGATTTTAAGAGCTTTTGTAGTAGGGAAGGGGGTGGAAATCCCCCGCTGCCCCGCAACTGTGAGCGGCCCATTGACAGACGTTTAAACCTGTCAAGCGGCTCCAAGCCCTAAGGAGCGCGGGTACACAAAAGCCACTGTTGCCTTGACGCAATGGGAAGGCGTGTACCTAAGCGGTCGCAAGCCAGGAGACCTACCTTTTCGGGGATGATTGCCTCGAGGGCGGGCAATCCCCCGATCCTTACCCTTAAGTTGGAAGGGGAATTACTTTTGTCTTCAGAGCCTAATACGCAAAGACCCAAAGGAGGTGTCTAATGACCCCAAAGGAAAGGATCATGGCTGTCCTAAACCACCAGAAGCCAGATCACATGCCATGTTTTGGAGCCAATTCCACAGTAACCTACGATCAAATGGAAAAAATGCAAGCCTTTTGGCCTGACGGTCACGAGAAAGGTGAAGTCATGGCAAAACAAGCCCTTGCTGCTTACACAGTTTTGGGATTTGATGCAGTAAGGGTCCCCTTTTGTCAAACCTTTGAGGCTGAGGCGTTGGGATGTAAGATAAAGTCTGGGAAGGAAAAGGGCATTCCTGGTATAGATCATCCACCACCCTACAAGCTGGACGATACCCCTGAATTCCCAAAGGACTTTCTTTCAAGGGGTAGGATTCCCGAGCTCTTAAAGGCCGTAAAGATCTTGAAAAAGGAACTGGGTGATGAGGTGCCTGTGGTAGCGGGAATCATAGGTCCTTTCACCATTGCTGGCGCCCTCTTGGAAACCACGACACTATTACGTGCCACCTTTAAAAAGCCCGAGAAGATGAGGCCCTTCTTAGAAGTAGCGGAGAAGGCAGGTAGTGAACTTGCAAAAGCTTTAATTGACGCAGGAGCTGACATCATTTCTTGTGAAGACATGACTGCTTCTCCCGACCTTATAGCCCCTTCAACCTATAGAGACTATGAAATGGAATATCAGACAAGGCAGTTTGAAAAGATCTCCGTGCCCAAAATCCTCCACATTTGCGGAAACGTGGATCCAATTGTGGAATACATGGGAAAGACAGGTGCAGAGATACTAAGTCTCGAGCCAAAGGCCAGTGCAAAGCTCGCAAGGGAAAAATGTGGCCCTGATGTAATTCTTATGGGTGGAGTGGACACAGCTACCACCTTGTTTATGAAGGACGAAGACACAGTAAAGAAGGCATGTGAGGAACAAATAGCCCAAGGGATCCAGATATTGGCACCTGGTTGTGCGGTTGCCCCCGGAACACCCCTTGGGAACCTATTGGCAATGGTAGAGGTGGCAAAACGCCACTGATAATTCAACCTGAGGCCTTACGGCTTGTGGTGCTTGTCGGAACCCATACCTAATTAACCTCTAATACCCCTAATAAGGAGGGAGAGATGAAGTTGCTAAAGGATTTTTCAAACATTTTTCGCCGTTATGACCTTGCCTTGGAAAAGACTGGAGAGGCAAGGGAGATCTCCAAGGATCCCATTCTCCAAAAGATAGCCAAGTATGTGGTGGATGGGGATGACGAGAACATCATCCCTGCAATCAAGGAGGCTCTGAAGACAAAGACTCCTTTGGAGATCATAAACGATGCCCTAATTGCCGGTATGAACGAGGTAAGCAGGCTGTGGGACGAAGGGGTTTACTTCCTGCCTCAAGTGATTCTTTCTTCTGATGCCATGAATGCAGGGATCGCTGAGTGCGAAAAGGCAATGGGGAAGTCCATGGAAAGAAAGGCCAAGGTGGTAACCCATACGGCGGAAGGCGATATCCACGACATTGGGCAGGTGATTGTGAATGCCCTTTTAAATGCCAATGGGTTTGAGGTGATAAACCTTGGTGCAGATGTACCAGTGGAAAAAGTGGTAGCTGCTTGCAAAGAGCACAAACCTGTTATGGTGACTGGCACTGCCCTTATGACCACCACCATGACAGCTTTTCCCAAGATAGCCCACATGTTGAAACAAGCTGGGCTGGAAATTCCCTTTGTATGTGGAGGCGGGGCTGTCTCTGAGGAATTTGTAACATCATACGAGCTTGGCATCTGGGGAAAAGAGGCAAGCCAGGCACCCGGTATGGCAGAGGATGCACTTGCGGGTGAAAGCTGGCAGTCAATGCGGGCGAAGTGGAATGGATAGTATTTCTTAGAGGTATTTGGTGATAGTAGACACGATATATGGTTTTTTGGGTTCCGGCAAAACCACATTTATAACCCATATATTACGGGAATGGGGTAAGGAAGAAAGGATAGTTGTCTTGGTAAATGAATTCGGCGATGTAGGTATAGATGGAAGTTTGCTTGCTGGATACGGCAGAAAAGTGGTGGAATTACCCAGCGGCTGCATTTGCTGCTCCTTACAGGCCGACTTCAAGAGACAACTAATTGAAATAAGAAATCTTTACCAACCTGATAGGGTCCTGGTAGAACCAAGTGGTGTTGCATCAATAACACAAATTGAAGCCATATTAGGGTTGGAAGCTGTTGACAGCATGATTTCCGAACGGCACAATATTGTCGTTATTGATGCAAAAACATTTATGGAATACTACAAAGCAAACAGCTTTTTTGTGTCCACCCAACTAAGAAGGGCACACTTAGCAATTCTTAATAAGTGTGACTTAGTAGAGAGAAGAATTGTTTCAATGGCTGCCAATCTTATTGTTTCTATCAAGCCAGAGGTATACGTTATTCCAACAAGTTATTGTAGAGTAAATTGGGATGAATATACGAGTATTTTGAGGCTTTCTGAAAAATTTTCTTTACAAGAGAATTTTGGCTCATACAACAGTTCCCATGAAGATACCCATGAAGATCACGACCATTCCCATTTTAATGGGCAGTCCATTGGACTGGGCTACCAGTCAATTGGGAGAGACCTGGGAAGCCACTTCTTCAGGCATGATTGCTTGGTATCTGTGTTTCAAGACATGCTTGAGAAGGGCGCTAAAATGGGAGAGATTGTAAGGGCCAAAGGAATTTTTCTTACAGAGAAAGGTTGGGAGTTAATCGAGGTGGCTTCTGGTGTAATGTCATTTCAGAAGATCCAAGAGGCAAGAACATCTAAGGTAGCAGTTATTGGAAAAGGATTGAATCAAGAGTTTATCTTGGCTGCATTAGAGGGGTGTAGCCGGGGTTAGTTTTCATCATTCATTTCCCAGATCAAAGGAGGGAGAGGGAAATGGTGGAGGCAACACTTTTGGCAATAAGTTTGATGTGGTTTCCCGTAGCCTTTCTTTTGTTGGGTAAAGGGGAGGCAAAGGGGACGGGTTTTGCCACCTTTTTGGTTGGATCTCTTACAGTTATTAGCGGGGTTCTAATTACCATCATTTACAAGAATCCCTGGATAGGGGCCCTTCTGATAGTGTACGGTTTTTTTTATCTTACAGTTGCTTACTCCTTGTTGGCCGGGCTCCAGGACACAAGATCTGTGGGAAACGTTAGCCTCACTGTTGCGATCATCTCTGTTGTTTACGTGATCCTTTCCATTACCGGCGGGCCTGCCTTGGAGGGGGGGAAAAGGCTCATAGAGAAAAGTGATTTTCTTGCATTGGCCTGTGCAGGTTACACGGTACTGTACGTCATGGTGTGGCTCAACGCCTACGGGAAAATGTCTGCCAAACCCCTTGGGTGGTCTTTAATTGTCTGGACTATAGTGGGGTTATGGATCCCTGGTTTCTGGCTTTTGGCCAAAGGAACTCTTCCATTTTAATAGCAAGGCGATGGCACCTATAGGGAGAACTGGATCCAAGAAGACAGTTTTGGTGATAGATGATGAATACAAGGCTCTTGTTCCCATTTTCAAAGCTATCAACCGAGAAGTATATGAGGTGGTATACTCATCGGGCGGAGATGTTTCAAAATATATTGAAGGCAACAACCACGTTGGAGTGATCATTACCGACTTGAAAGCTACCAGAATAGGTGCCATCGGTTTATTAAATAAAATAAAAAATACACTGCCAGAAACTGCTTTTTTAATAACCTCTCCCACAGGTGTAATTCTTTACAAGGATAAGAATTTCTATGAGTATCTTGGACACAGTCTTTTGCATTCAATAAACGAGATCTTAGATGTGTTACTTTGTTCTCGGAATCATAATCAAAATAAAAGACTGCATTCATTTGGTGCTATTATTGGTGCCAGTGAGGTCATGCAAGAGGTATATGCAAGGATAGAAATTGTAGCCAAAACAAATATCACGGTATTGGTCCAAGGGGAGACAGGGACCGGGAAAGAACTGGTTGCCAAGACTATTCACGTAAGAAGTCAAAGATCCAAAGGACCTTTTGTCCCAATCAACTGTGGAGCGATACCTCCTACCTTAATTGAATCCGAGTTATTTGGTCATGAAAAAGGGGCCTTCTCTTCTGCTTACCAGACAAAAAAGGGGCTCTTCGAAATTGCCCATGGTGGCACGATATTCTTGGATGAGATAGCTGAAATTGATAAAGCTTCTCAGGTAAAGCTTTTGAGGGTTTTGCAGGAGAAAACCGCCCAGAGAGTGGGTTCAACCAAGGTATATGAAACCAACACAAGGGTTATAGCTGCAACTTCAAAGGATCTTCAGAAGGAGGTCTTCGCTGGCAACTTTAGAGAGGATCTCTTTTATAGAATCAATGTATTTCCCATATACCTACCTCCACTCAGGGAGAGAAAGGATGATATTCCCATACTTGTGGAATATTTCACGACAAAATACTCACGAGAGGTTGGGAAAAAAGGTATAAGAATAACAAGAGAAGCTATGGATGTTTTTTGTAGGCAAGAATATCCTGGAAATGTTAGAGAGCTTGAGAATCTAGTGATCAGATCACTCATTTCCTGTAAGAATAATATTATTGACGCTCCGGATGTTCTGGATTCCCTAAGTTCAACCTTACACAAGTCCTTTTATGAGAGCAATGTAAACACTTCATTTGGCAATGTAGAATCTCTGGAAGATATAGAAAAAAATGCTATTATAAATGCCCTAAGTAAAACAAAAGGAAACAAAAAAGCCGCTGCGAGGATATTGGGTATAACCAGAAGACTTTTATATCTTAGACTTAAAAAGTATGACATCGGGGTTAAGAATTTTAGCCGTGTGTAACGAGAGGGATCACTTTTCAGCAGTAGTGTTACAATCGGTGACATGTTTTACCACACAAATGTGCATTTAACTAAGGGAAGTCAGGAGGCACACTACTTGCTTAAGTAATAAAACGAGGGAGAAGAGTAAAGGGGGTGAGAGAAGAAAGACAGAATCTGGCTAAGGTAGAAAGGTCACAAATAACCTAAAATCAAAGGAGGGAGTAAGAAATGGCGAGACAGCCTATTACGCAGATGGCTTACAAAAATTCGGATGAAATGATATTTGGGACTGCCAAAAAGCCTGTTACAACCAAGAGAGGGATAGTAATAGGCGGAGGGTATGTGCATCCTGAGGTGGTTCCTCATCCAAGGCCAGGGAGCGAAAAGACGCTTAAGACCTTGCTCAGGGAATATGAAAGGGCGAACGGAGACGCCCTTGAGAGGATGACTATAGTCGGACACCCCACCCTTGTAATAGAGAATGAGCATGTTTTCCAGATGACCAATAATCCCAAGTGGGGAGGAGAAATAGCCGCCCAAACTGCCAAACAGATGGATGACTACCTTCAGAAATATGGACTCAAGGCAGCATACCGTTCAACCCCAGCAGACTTAAGAAAGCCTGATATGCATCACATGAGGGAAAGTGACTACACCATGAAAGTCATTGAATCCTTCAAGGAGTGTGCAAAATACGCAGATATTATCTCCATAGAGTCCATGGGTGGCAAAGAGGTTTTCGACTATGCAATCATCAGAAACGACATAGAGGGCATTTTATTTGGAATTGGTGTCTTGGGAGCCCGGGATATGGAGTGGATGTGGAACCAGATAGTGGAGATAGCCAAGGCCAATAATTGCATAGCCGGTGGAGATACCAACTGCTCCGAGGCCAACACTGCGATGTTTATGGCCGGAGGGATGACCTCCAAGGACGTACCCCATGTGATAGCCGCTCTTTCAAGGGCAATAGCCGCCTCAAGGACACTGGTGGCCTATGAGTGTGGGGCTACCGGTCCCACAAAGGACTGTGCCTATGAGGATCCCATTATTAAGGCTATGACCGGTGTACCCATATCCACAGAGGGCAAGACCAGTGCCTGTGCTCATTCAGACTTATGTGGAAACCTGATTATGGCCGTCTGCGACCTTTGGAGCAACGAGGCGGTGGAATACCACGACATGTTCGGTGCAACCACCACATCGGTGTTTGCAGAAATATTGGGATATGATGTGGCTATGCTGAACACAGCCATAGAATTAGGGTATCAGCAACAGATGAAGGAAATCCTCGTGAACTCAGACAGGTATAGGGACTCACATAGTCTGATATTGGCTCCAGACAATGCATGGCAGATCGGGAATGCTATAGTAAGCAACAGAGCAAAAGGATATTATGCCAGTGCACGGGCTGCAGCAATGAAGGCAGGTGAGATTATTTTGGGAGATCCCATGATGAAACTCACGGCACACGAGAAAGAAGCCTTACAAAATGCGATGAAGGTGTTGGAAGCCTTGCCTGAGGATGAGGGAACCTTCGTTGACAGATGCATTAGTAGGTACACAAAGGTAGTGAAGGGATTTAATCCTGCTGCCTACGGATTCTAAAAGAAAAATGATATGAGCTGCTGAGGAAACGGGCCCCAGGGCCTGTTTCCTTTTTGGGTCTCACCTTTCCAAGGTTGTCGTTGGAGAACGATAATACTACCAAAGCATGTGGCCGTTGTGGCAAATGGCATACGGACGTTGAGCTTGTTGAAGGGAAGCTATATTCATGCACAGAGATAAGAAGATACTGGGCCAATATAAGGAGGATTCACGAAAAGGAGTACGGCCATAGGGCGCTTATTTCTCGTGAAGCTGATGGGAATTGGATATGTATCTTCTGCAACAGGACTCTCTTGAACCCAAAGGAGGGGGAAAAATAATATGACAGGCATAGGTGTGGCACTGGACCTTGGAACAAGCGGCTTTAGGGGACAGGCAATTGATATATCGGGCCGCTCTACAAATAGGATTATATCTACTGCCATCAGTACAAGGCACCCACTGCCAGGCGCAAATGTGATAGATCACTTACATTATGCCTTAGAGGTTGGCTTGGAAAGTGCCCACGATGTGGTAATTACTGCGGTAAATAAGATCATAGAGAATCTGAGGATAGATAAGAAGGACATAGTAAGGGTTGCGGTTTGCGGTAATCCTATTCAACTTTCCCTTTTTCAAGAGATAGAGATAAGGGATCTTGCTTATGCAGGAGAACGAAAACTAAAGGCCTTGGGAGTTGTGCCCCCAAAAAGAGATGCCCAAATCGTTCCAGCCAGCTCGATCCGTGGCTTAAGTGTGCCAAAAGGGGCACAGGTTATCATTCCCCCTGCGGTAAGGCATGAGGTCGGAGCAGATGCCCTTGCGATGATGATCCAGACGGGGATGTTGGAGAAAGAAGAGGTAGCCATATGTACCGATTACGGCACAAATGCAGAAATGGCCCTCATAGTAAACGGTGTTGTTTACACTGGCTCAACAGCTGCTGGCCCTGCACTTGAAGGCCAGCATATAGAATGCGGGCTTTTGGCATTACCTGGTGCCATCTCTGGCATGGAATTCTGCTCATATAATGGTGGATTCATAGCCTCAGGCTTTGCGTCGGCCCAAACTTCTAAGGGATATTTGAGTACCCTTGTTTTGGACCAAGATATGATGCCAAGGAAAGGGGCTGATGTGGATCCCTTTACAGGAAGAGTGGTAAATCAAAGTGAAACAAAGGCAGTAGGGATTACTGGGACTGGGGTTGTGGCACTTATTGCAGAATGCTTAAAGACAGGCATTATTAAGATCCCCAAAATACTCACCCCAGATAACCTCCTACATTTACAAGATGGAGTTCTGTTCACAGAGAAGGATCTTGTGGAAGCAGGCAAGGCTATTGGCTCAGTAAGGGCAGGACATATAACACTCTGCAAAGAGGCTGGAATCAGCCTTGATCAGGTAGAAACGGCCTATATGTCTGGAGCTTCTGGAACATACGTGGATGCATTGAAGGCGCAATATATTGGAATGATTCCTGCTAACGTTAAAAAGATATACCAGGTAGGAAATACGTCATTGGCAATGGCAAGGGACTTAGTAATCAGGGAGAATCAGCTCTGGGAAATGAAACAGATTGCGGACGAACTTAGGCAGCACCACTGTATGTTTGCATCTTCAAAGACGTTCCAGGATGTATTTATATTAGAGCTTGCCTATTGGACAGAAGGAATGCCCATAGAGATGTACCGCAAGTTTCTGAAGAAATACGGCATCCCTCCCCTGCCTGATATTTCGGAGGAAAGGCCGGTTATCATAAAGACAGTTGAAAGAGATATTCCAGACTTTGGTACCCAAGGTCTTAAGATCGTAAGGGATATAGGTGAAATAAAAACAATTATATTTGAAGGCTGCATAGGAGATACCTCTTGCATATTGGAATGCCCAGAAAAAGCATTGGCCATAAATGATAAGAATAATAGATTTGCGATCAGTATTAATCTTTCTCTTTGCAATGGAGTTGCCTGTAGAAGATGCGAGAGAGCATGTAAAGAACGTGTATTTGATCTCATCAAACTAATGACTTCTAAGGGTGATCTATGAGTGTAGAAGATATAATTGTCAGTCTTGAAAAAGAGATAAGCAAAGTAAAGGGGATAGTAGCCGTAAAGTTATTCAATGAATCTGATAAAGAAATGCTATTGAAAATAGAAAAAGAAGCTGAAGAAAAGTCTCTCATGGGTTTGGGAAAGGTAGTGAATACCGGTGTGGTTGAGGTTTTGGAATGCGGATTAGTATTTGTGGCGCTTACCTCAATGGAGTTTGACTGGGGCTTACATCCATCTCTAATTTTAAAAAAAGGGGAAGAAGTAGTTGGAGAGGAGATTAGGGACCCGAAGAAGATAGAGGCCTTAAGAAATAAGAAAGAGGTATGGTTCATGCATAGAAGCTTTGTTGTGTATAAAGATAAGATAGTGTTCCCCAAGGATATAATGGAGAAGGTTTGCCATTTCGAAATCCCTTCCATTCCCTGTGAGTGGGACTGCATCAGGTGTGTTGAGGGTTACGGGAGGCTTATTTTTGCAAATCCTTCAACACCTGCAGACGTGTTCTTGAAGGAGAGGTATTTTGGGGGAATGGACGAGAGGGGATTGGGGACCATCTTAATAGGTATGGTGAGAATTTGAATACACGTGTAACGGAGGTGGAGGATGTATAGATTCGCGAGAGAGCAGAAGGTGGGAGAGATAGGGGGAGTAAAGGTAGGAGGGCAGCCTGGGGAATATGCCACGGTGGTGATAT
>Ga0209162_1001660_pt1 | contig 21173 bp, 19 predicted proteins | sample YNPNPMetaG_FD_187121 | JGI IMG/M metagenome (GOLD analysis project Ga0209162, IMG submission 187121) | Anoxygenic and chlorotrophic microbial mat microbial communities from Yellowstone National Park, USA - YNP NP MetaG (SPAdes) (version 2) ...
AGCAGTCACAAGCATCAACACAGCCAACAACACCGATAAAAACCTCTTAGAAACACTAGCCTCTAACAAACAATACATCTTATCTTTCATCTTATTTTCCTCCCAAATTATTTTATTTTGATAAATATATTATTTATTAATAATATAATTTGTCGGTTCTTATTTATATAGTTTATTTAAAAAAATTTGAGAAAAATATGGAGTTTTAACAGTTAAAAAACCAACTATTTATAAATCCTTATTCCTCTTTTTATTGGTTCTTGTAACATCATTCAAAAAAGCTGACACGCATAGATAATACGCCTTATAAGAAAAACTAAAAGGGAGGTTATCTCCTCTGTCAATGACCGAATAATCTCTTTGTGATAAGCGTAGCGTAAGATCCCTGAGGTAGTTTGAATTTAACTGTGATCTTGTATCGTCTACGTGATTCTTTGCTGTTCAGCTCGTCACTCTCAGGGTTAGATATCGTGATGTAGTCTGGTTTGATTATAGTTTGTCTCTGTCTTGCTTTGAAGAAGTTCCCTGTTTCTTTTTTTATATCCAGCTCTTGTAGTTTTATGTTTTCCCTATGTAACACGTACTCTACTATATCTTGTTCTGTTTCAGGTACTTTGACATCAGGGCTTAGAGTAGGGAAGTATCTTGGTATATCATCTATCTCTGTTTTTTTTAACTCTGTGAAGAATATGAGTGAGCCTACACTGTATTCCACGTTGTATACGTGGTTTTTGTCAACATATTTTTTTAGTAATTGTTTTAAGCATTCATTCCATAGGAAACTCTGATAAGCGTTAACGTATATCTCTCTTAGATGTTTTGGTATTTTCCTGTAAGCGTCAAGCCAGGATCTGTTTTTTTTGTATTCATCTATCACCCTGGATAGATCTGATGTTTTAATCGTGATATCGTCTAAGTTACTCCATTTTAGCAGTATCATTCTTTTCTCATCTTTGATTCTTTTAGGCTCTGATTTAAGATAAGATGTGAGGTATATTTTAACCGCTTTTTCGTAGTTTTTTTTGATAACGTGTTTTATTATGAACTCGTTGTTGATTACACTCCCGAATCGTTGTGAGTCAAAATAGTTTGGTACACCGTATTTAGTTATCAAGTTTTTTATCTCATCTAAATATTTTATATATTCTTCTTTGAGGTCGCGTATAGTCAACTGGAACTTGTTCCCTTTCAAGTCACCTATTTTTATCTTCTTATCATGGTAGCCTACTGGTTCAAGTCTTATCAGTTTAGTATTGAGATTGTTTATATTGTAACAAGATGGTATGGATATGTATTGACGGGTCAAAGCGTGTTTATCCTTTAAACCAGCGTAACCGATCTCACGTCCAGGTATACCGTATTTCTGAGATATCATTCTTAATGCTTCGAATGTATCTACTCCTTGTTTCTCCATTAAGTATACCCTATGTGCTTGTTTATCACTACTGAAGGATAAACTGGTTTCTTCTTCTACTATAAAATCCTCTGGTTTCTGTTTAAGTTTCATAGATTACTATAAAGTATAATAGATAATCATAGATTTATAAACTGTGAAATAGTTATATAACTATTATTGTATTAACTACTAGCGACATTTAGAGTCGGTTTAATATAGAGTTTGTTAAAGGAAAGTGTATACCATGTATCTAAGTAAGGATGAGGAAAGAATACTTGATGGTGAAGCTGGTGAAGTACAAGAGCGTATGCTACGGTTACTGGTTAGATTAGGTGAGATATACGGTGCTGATAAGATGATACCTGTAGGATCAGTGCAGGTTGCTGGTGTATCATATAAATCAATAGGTGACCCTGGTACAGAGTTCCTTGAGGATATAGCTGATAAAGGAGCTAAGGTTAAGGTTTTAACATTCCTTAACCCTGCTGGTATGGATTTAGAGGACTGGGGGCGTTTAGGTTTCAATAAGAAGTTCGCTAGGAATCAGCTACGTATCATGGATGCTTTTAAAAAGATGGGTATCATAATAACATCCACTTGTACGCCTTATTTAGCTGGTAATCTACCTCGTTTCCGTGAGCATGTAGCATGGTCAGAGTCTTCAGCTGTCTCATTCGCTAACTCTGTTATAGGCGCGAGAACCAACCGTGAAGGAGGACCATCAGCACTAGCAGCCGCTATAATAGGGAAAACACCTAACTATGGTTTACATCTATGGGAGAACCGTCAGCCGCACTACCACGTGAAGGTTGATACTGAACTGATTTATTCCTCTGATTACGGTGCTCTGGGTTATCATATCGGGAAGATAGTTAAGGATAAGATACCATACTTCACAGGTATAAAAGATGCTGACACTGATCAACTAAAAGCATTAGGAGCAGCTATGGCTGCTTCAGGCGCTGTAGCATTATACCATGTTGAGGGTTTAACACCTGAAGCAGACCTAGTCAACAAGGATAAGATGGAGAGTATAACAGTGACTAAGAAGGAGATAAAAGAGACGTATGAAAAACTCAACACTGGTGGATCACCTGATATAATAATCATAGGATGCCCTCATGCTTCATTACGTGAGATAGCACTCATAGCTGAAAAAGTTAAAGATAAAAAACTGAAGAAGCCTTTATGGGTATGCACGTCAAGGATAATGAAAGAAGCATCTGATCGTATGGGTTACACTTCTATAATAGAGAAAGCTGGAGGATACATAGTAGCTGATACATGCATGGTTGTATCACCAATTGAGGATATGGGTTATAAAACAACCGGTGTGAACTCAGGTAAAGCAGCTAACTACCTACCTGGTTTCTGTAAACAACAAGTAGTATTCGCTGATATAGACGAGTTGATAAAAGAGGTGACATGAAAACCATGATGAAAGGTAGGGTTATATCACCAGGTAAAACAGAGGGTGTAGCATTAGTATCCAGGGAGCCAGTAGGATTCTACGGTAGTATAGATATGAAAACTGGTGTAGTCATAGAGAAAGGACACGCTTTAGAAGGGAAAAGCATCAAGGATAAAATACTGGTATTCCCCTGCGGTAAAGGGTCAACTGTTGGATCCTATGTTATATATGGTTTAAAGAAGAATAACGCTGCACCTAAAGCTATCATAAACAAGGAGACTGAGACTATAGTAGCCACTGGTGTCATACTAGCTGGTATACCCTGTGTTGATAAGATAGATATCGACAAGATAAAGGATGGTGACGTGTTAATCGTTGATGCTGATAAAGGAGTAGTGGAGATAAAATAGGATCAAAAAAAACCATCTAAGTTAAAAATCATCTATATTAACGCTCTCATACTCCATGCTACACCTACGCCTTTCAAGTTGATATCGTATGATTCCTCATTACTCCATGATATAGACCCTGTAGTGTTACATATACTAGTCTTCATACCTAGATAAGTCGGGAATCTCCACATTTTGTTATATGATGAACCAAGGTTCACGTCAAGTGTTAGTTTTACACCTGTGCCTAATAGTAATGATTGACTTATAGCGTATAGTGGATTCAAACTTGGTTTAGCTGTGATACTGAAACCTGTAGGCATGTTGACAAAGGCGAATACTCGTGTATCCTCACCTGTTATACGTACATCAAGATTCTTGAGTTCAAGTATCGTCTCCCCTCTATCAGTTGTTAGTATAACAGTGCCTAACGGGTTGAGGAGCGTGGTTTTCTCTGTCAGTGCTTGAGGTGTGATGTAGTAATTACTTATATGTATAACCCATCCGTTATCAAGTGTTAAGCATAACCAATCCCATCCGTTCACCGTCATCCTGGATGTTGATAAAGGCGTCCAGGTGTGCTCATGATGACCTACGCCTTTAACACTGTAGCTTCTCTGGTCGATCTGTATTCTACCTGTCACCATGCATCCTAGTATAATATAACTAGCTAGGGTGCTTTCTGATTTCTCAAAGGCACGGTTACCTAGTATCCATAATGGTAAGGATTTCGCTTGATAATCCAAATCAATTACTATGTCGTGATCAGCGTCGATATCCCCGTCTTTAACATGGATATGCCATTTAGGGTAGGATCCCTCAGCCCATGAATCCTCAAATTGTAGTTTAACACCAGGTGAATTAGCTATAAGGGTACCTTGATTTATCACACCTAGGTTACGTTTCTTATTGGCTATCCCACCGTAGCTAACGCCATCAGGGCTTAGCAGTGTTACAAGTAGTAGATCTGGTTTACCTGTACCGAGGAGGTCGCTACGTGCCATATGGTTGAAACTAATCTGAACAGTCCAACCGTACAGCTCACTATCCTTATCATTAAAAACAGCTGAGAAGTACCACCATTCCCTATTAACCCTCAGCTTGTTGAAATGCACACCCTCATCCTCAGGTGATACATCACGCCTATAAGCTGGTATAAAAGAAACTGGGAGTATCAGGGTCTCCTCCACTGTAGGGGTATGATCAGGGGGTTTAGTATCAGGTATAACCTCTTTTTTCTCATCAGATGGAGGACGGTATATATAACCAGCTCTATAAAAAAACAGTAAGGATGATACCATTAGGAATACTATTATCAAAGCATCTATTTTCTTTCGCGTACGCATACTTATATTACCTGATACCCTAAGGATTACTGTTCCTTCTCTATATTAATAAGATTTATTTTACAGGTGTTACCAGGATAAAACCGTATAATGATACCCTGATCCTGTTTTAATTCAGCATGTTTTTAATATTGATGACGCTATTACAAATAAAATAACACGAAGGGGGCTTTACTAAAAACACAACAAAGGAGGTTAAAAAATCATATGATAACAGTGAAAAGTATAGAAAAATCATTACCTGAGTTAAAATGGATAAAAAACAAGGAGATAAGAAAAAAGGTTATAGATGTATGGATGACAGCGCTTAACCAGGGAGGATGGGTTGGAATCACAGATGTGCCTTTCACATTACTTATAACAGATTCAGGGTCACTCATTGATCATACTAGACGTATAACAAGACTATCAAGGATTATAATGAAGACAAGGGATGAAAAACTGAACAATGATTACCTGATAGCAGGTGCGTTACTACACGACGTGGGTAAATGCTTAGAGTACGTGAAAAAAGGTGAAAAAGTCGTTAAAAACGAACAATGCAATGAGAGACACCCTGTATCAGGTGCACGTTTAGCGAAGGAAAAGGGCTTACCTGAGGGGATCGTTCACATCATATACGCTCATTCAAAAGAAGGAGACAACCTGAAAAGATCACCTGAAGCGATCATAGTTCATCACTGCGACTTCATAGATTTTGATATTAAAAAAACAATGAAAGAGGGGCAAAAAAAACTATGAAGAAGGGTAAAAAAACTAGATCAACCATGAGGATAAAAATAGATAAAAAACTAGGTGAGCCTTTCAAAACAGCTAAAAAATACAAATGGGAATCCAAGGTGGTATCATCACTTAAAATAGCGTTGAAGAAATGCGGTATACGTAACGGTGCTACATTATCATTCCATCATCAACTAAGGAATGGTGACTACGTTGTGAACATGACGCTGGAGGCTGCTAAAAAGAATGGTTTAAAGAACCTTAGACTAGCTCAGACTGCTATGTTCGATGTGCATAACCCGGTTATAGACTACATAAAAGAAGGAGTGGTTAACCGTATAGAAGGCAGTATAAACGGTGTTGTAGGTGACTATATATCAAAAAACCCTTTGAAACACCCGGTTGTACTGAGATCACATGGTGGTAGATGGGCTGCTGTGAAAAACGATGAACTACACATAGACGTAGCGGTTATAGCAGCATCATCAGCTGATATGAGAGGGAATGCTACCGGGGTTATAGGTAAAAGCGCTTTCGGCCCTATATCATACTCACAGATCGACGCTGTGAAAGCTGATCACGTGATAGTAGTAACAGATAACCTAGTGGATTACCCATGCCCTTACCAGGAGATACAGGAGCGTTACGTGGATTACGTCGTTGAGGTTGAGCAGATAGGTAAACCAGAGGAGATCGTATCAGGCTCACTCAAGATAACAGATGACGCTGAGAAACTCAACATAGCTAAAACATGCGTTGACCTCATGGATGCAGCTGGTATAATAAAGGATGGTATGATATTCCAAGCAGGGGCTGGTGGCATCTCATTAGCTGCTCTTAAATACCTAGGTGAACGTTTAGAGGAGAAGAACGTTGTAGCAGCATGCGCCACCGGTGGTTTAACACGATTCCTCGTTGACATCTACAAGAAAGGGTTAGTTAAACATCTCTACTACTCCCAGGTATTCGACACAGAATCCATAAGATTCATACAGGAGAACTTGGAGATACCTGCTGATATAGGTCATTACGCTGACCCTACATCCAAGGGTAGGACAGTTGACGGGCTCGATGTAGTAGTACTAGGAGCAACTGAGGTTGATACAAGTTTCAATGTTAACGTTAACACGCATAGTGACGGGCGTCTGTTACATGGCATCGGCGGGCATCAGGATACAGCTGCTGGTGCTTATCTAACAATCATAACAACACCTTTATTCAGAAAAAATAACCCTATCATCAGGGATAGAGTTACTACTATCTCCACGCCAGGATCAGTAGTAGACGCTGTGGTGACAAACAGAGGCGTAGCCATCAACCCTAAAAGAAAGGATCTGATCAAACGTGTTAAAGGTAAAATAAATCTAGTATCAATCAATGATCTCAGAGACATGGCTTATGATGCTGCAGGTGAACCAGTGAAACCGAGATTAGGTGATGAGATAGTAGGTGTAACTAAATGGTTTGACGGCACCATCCTTGATATAATAAGAAGAGTGATAGAATGATGATAGAGGCAGGGTTATCATGAGCTGGAGGAGTAGTATAACCAAGATAGAGCCTAACCATATTGTAACAAAAGGGTACAGACAGGAAGATCTAATAGGTAACATACCATACCCTCATGTTGTATACCTCTTATTGAAAGGAGAGTTACCGACAGATGAGCATGGGAGGATGATGGATGCTATACTAACCGCGTCTGTTGATCACGGTGTCACGCCTCCATCAACCCTAGCATCCAGGGTTGTAGCATCAGGCGGCGTGCCTTTGCCATCAGCTATAGCAGCTGGTGTACTAGCTATAGGTGATGCTCATGGTGGAGCTATAGAGCAATGCGCTAAACTACTACAGGACTCCATTAAAAAGATGAAGAACGAAGGAAAAAGCATAGAAGACATTGCTAGGATGATAGTGAAAGAGAAGAAGGAACAGCAGAAACGTATACCAGGTTTCGGTCATCGTATACACACCTCTGATCCTCGTACAATTCGTTTATTCAAATTAGCTGATGAGTATCATATATCTAATGATCATGTATCATTAGCTAGGAGTATAGAGAAGGAGTTACACAGGGTACACGGTAGGATACTACCTGTTAACGTGGATGGTGCTATAGCCGCTATAACCAGTGATATGGGTTTCGACTGGCGTCTAGGTAAAGCATTCTTCGTGTTAGGTCGTGTAGCTGGTTTAACAGCGCATGTTTACGAGGAGCTGACACGGGAGAAACCCATGCGGGAGATGTTCCAGATAGAATGTTTATATGATGGTCCAGGTGAACGTGACCTACCCTGCATAGAAATAAATAAAAAAAATAAAAAGATTTAAAAACCCCAAATACATACTATATATTGTATATAAAAATTTGTAATATACTATATGTAGTGTTAGTGGTGTTTTCATGAATTGCCCTTACTGTAACCATATTGAATCCAAAGTCACTGACTCACGTGACACTGGACGATACTCTATAAGACGAAGACGTGAATGCCTAGGTTGCGGTAGACGATTCACAACATACGAATACATAGAGATGACGCCATTATACGTTATCAAAAAAGACGGTAGAAGAGAGAAATTCGACAGGAATAAGATAAAGAACGGTATGCTTAAAGCCTTGGAGAAACGCCCTGTAACACAGGAGCAGATTGATGAAGCACTCAACTGCATAGAAGATAAGATAAGAAAAAACGGGTTAGAAGAGATACCATCAAGGCTTATAGGCGAGTACGTGATGGATTGTCTAAGAGACCTGGATCAAGTAGCCTACATAAGATTCGCATCAGTTTATAGATCCTTCACAGATGTATCATCATTCGAAAAAGAGGTTAAAAATCTTATAAAAGAAATAAAAAAAGAGAAGGTGGAAAAAACAAATGATAAGGAAAATTAGAAAAAGAGACGGTAGAGTAGTGGATTTCAACCCAGTGAAGATAACAGAAGCTATATGGAAAGCAGCACAAGCAGTAGGTGGTAAGGATTACAATAAAGCAGCTCAGTTAACTGAGAAGGTTATAGCTTTACTCGAGAAACAGTTGAAGAAAGGTGAGATACCAACAGTTGAACAAGTTCAGGATGTAGTAGAGAAAGTCCTCATTGAAGAAGGGCATGCTAAGACAGCTAAGGCTTATATACTGTATCGTAAACAGCATCAGGATATACGTGAGATAGGGGCTCTTCTCAGGGATATTGACGTTGTTGATGGTTACCTCAGCATGATGGACTGGAAGGTTAATGAGAATAGTAACATGAGTTACTCTCTTCAAGGTTTGAATGTTTACGTAACTGAGAATATCATCTCTCAATACTGGCTTAATAAGATTTACCCCCCTGAGATAGGTGAGGCTCATACCTCTGGTGATTTCCACATCCATGACCTTGGGACCCTTGGCCCCTACTGCGTGGGTTGGGATTTCAAGGATTTATTGCTGCTTGGTTTCAGAGGAGTATCTGGTAAGATAGAGAGTAAACCTGCTAAGCATTTCAGCACTGCTCTTATGCAGGTTGTTAACTACCTTTACACCCTTCAAGGTGAGAGTGCTGGTGCCCAGGCTTTATCTAACTTTGATTCACTGCTAGCTCCTTTTATCCGTAAGGATGGTTTAAAATACGAGGATGTTAAACAGGAGATGCAGAAATTCTTGTTTAACATGAATGTACCGACCAGGGTTGGTTTTCAGAGTCCTTTTAGTAATATAACAATGGATTTAACTGTACCTGGTTATATGAGTGATGAACCTGCTATTATAGGTGGTGAGCTCACTGACACCGTGTACGGGGATTATCAGGATGAGATGGATATGATTAATCAAGCTTTCGCTGAGAATATGTATGAAGGGGACTCTAAAGGTAGGCCTTTCACTTTCCCTATACCTACTTATAATATCACTAGGGATTTCAAATGGGATAACAAGGTATTATACCCGTTATGGGATATGACTTCCAAGTATGGTATACCGTATTTCAGTAATTTTATCAACAGTGACATGAAACCTGATGATGCACGTAGTATGTGCTGCAGGCTACGGTTGGATAACAGGGAGCTACGTAAACGAGGTGGTGGTTTATTCGGTGCTAACCCAAAAACCGGGTCAATCGGTGTTGTCACCATCAATATGCCTCGTATAGGTTACCTATCCAAGGATGATGATGAGTTCTTCGAGAGGCTTGACAGGATGATGATCCTAGCTAAGCAGTCACTTGAGATTAAAAGAGAAGTCATAGAGAACCTGACAGCTAGTGGTCTGCATCCTTACTCTAAATTCTATCTATCTGATGTGTATAAGACTTTTGGTGAGTACTGGAAGAATCATTTCTCCACTATAGGTCTCATAGGTATGAATGACGCCTTGTACAACTTCATAGGTAAAAGCATCGCTGATAAAGAAGGGAGAGACTTCGCAGTTAAAGTCCTTGATTACATGCGTAAACGCATAGCTGACTTCCAAGAGGAGACTGGTAACATATTCAACCTTGAGGCTACGCCAGGTGAGGGCACGTCTTATAGATTAGCTAAGATTGATAAAGCCACTTACCCTGATATCAAGGTTTACAACCAGGAGGTTTATCGTAACAACGGTGGTAGAGTAGAGCCTTATTATACTAACTCTACGCAGCTACCAGTAGGATACACCTCTGATATCTTCGAAGCACTTGAACTACAAGAACCATTACAGACCAGGTACACTGGGGGAACAGTCCTTCATATATTCCTAGGTGAGGAGTCACCTGACCCGTTCGCTGTCCGCAGGATTATACGTAGAATAGCGGAGAATTACGCTCTACCGTATTACACTATAACACCGACATTCAGCGTCTGCCCTGACCATGGCTACATATCAGGTAAACACCCTACATGTCCTATATGTGAACGTGAAAACAAGACCATGGAATGCGAGGTTTACTCACGTGTAGTTGGCTACATACGACCTGTTAAACAATGGAACAAAGGTAAACAACAAGAATTCAAAGACCGTAGAACATTTGACATGAAAGAGAGGAACGTAGTGGCAGCATGAACATAGGAGGCTTACAGAAGACATCATTACTGGATTACCCAGGTTACATAAGCGTTATCATATGGACTAATGGTTGTAACCTCAGATGCCCTTTCTGCTATAACAAGAACCTTGTATTAGCCACAGAGAAAAAACACCCTGAGGAGGAGGTGCTCTCATTCCTCTCTAAGAGAAAAGGTATGATTGACGGTGTAGTGATAACAGGTGGTGAACCACTAATACAGGAGGATATCGTATCATTCGCTGAGAAAGTGAAAGAGATGGGTTACCTGTTAAAGATTGATACCAACGGTACTCTACCTGACAGGTTAAAAACACTGTTAGATAAAAAACTAGTTGACTACATCGCCATGGATGTTAAAGCACCTAAAGATAAGTACGAGCAACTAGCAGGAGTAAAAGTAGACACGTCAAGGATCAACGAGTCTATAGAACTCATTAAAAACAAGGCTCCTGAGTACGAGTTCAGAACCACGATGATACCAGGTATGCTATCAAAAGAGGATATAGTTGAAATCGGTGGATGGATTAAAGGAGCGAAGAGGTACTACCTGCAGCAGTTCAGGGTTAACCCACCCTTGGTTTCATCTAGATTAGAGAAGACTCAACCGTACCCGCCTCAGTATCTATACGAAACCGCTGAGATGGTTAAACCCCTAGTGGGGGTATGCATAGTCAGAGGGGTATAAAAACCTGATTTTATTTTTAAAAAAAACTAAATGAAATCCTCTCATCTTTTTTGTTTCACTTTTATTCTTCATCAGCTGTTTGATGGACCTCTTTAACTAAAGGGTTCTTCTGCGCTTGTGAACCTAGGAATAATTTAATTATCTCTTTTTGTTTTGGTGTCAGAGTCATATACACACCTCTTCTCATGACTCTTGTTTTTAATTATTAATAAATATAACCTGTTAAAATGTCAAAATGAGAAAAAAACCTGTAAATCATAGTACAAACTGGTATATAAACCAGGGGTTTTGACCTAGGTAGAGTTTAAGTACAGTACCTCCGAATATAAAAAAATGAGAAAGAATCGTCATTTTTAAGGAGAGACCGTTCTTTTAAAACCCCTTGATTTTTCATTCCCATCTTCCCTCGTTTCTTGAGAAGGAACGATTCTTTTTCCTGTTTGCTCATATCAACACCAAAAACCTCGGTAACTTGCCTTAGTTCTTGATAACTGATAATTTTCTTCCTTGTATTCTCCAAGAATGCTCGTACCGCTACATTTTCTTTTCCCTTCAAGAAAAAGATAGATCTCCCATAAATTGTTATCCTACAAATCGTTGGAAAATACTTCCGTAACACCATATACTGTTGTTGAGCATAGCCCCATGGAGGAATTGCGTAGCCATTACTCACTATTTCTTTGAGCGTATTTGTTTAGCTGACTATTCTACAGGATAGACAGGGTTTTGATTTATCACGAATCAAGTTCTTGTCAACAAGAGCCGTCTCCTGTTGAGGTCCCTTCGATAGAGTTTTGGCGGGCATTTTTTCGTCTCCTGAGGCTCTTCTGAAGCTAAACAAATACAAAGAAGATATTCTTAGAAAACTCTTAAACTATGCTTTGGAACGCATCAAAATAAGAAGAGTATACGTTGATCGAGGATTTTGTGATTCTAACGTAATCAAAGTATTCAACTGTCTTCATTTGAAATATCTCATGCCCTGCACTCAATATTCAAAAGTAAAGGATGTTTTGAATGTCACTCCTGCACCATGTATAATCACTGGTTTTGAGATGAAACACGTCATCTTCAACCTAGTAATAGTTGAGGAAGAACTGGAAACCGGTAAGAAAGAGAAACGAGGGTTTGCCACCAACGAAGAATATAACGAGAATGACGTAAACCTTGCTGAAAGGCTATTTGATTTGTACGGAAGGCGCTGGGGAATAGAAACAAGCTACAGAGTCAAGAAACATTCCTATCTACCGAAAACAACATCAAAGAACTATCTGATACGACTGTTTTACTTTATGTTTTCAGTTCTACTTTACAACTTATGGCTTCTAGCAGATATACTGATCTGGCTAGCATTGTATGGAGTCGTAAAAGAAGATCACCTAATAACATCAAAATACTTTGGCACCGTGCTCTATACGATTGATCCTAGAGGATAACATGAACATTTTTCTGATTGTTTTGCGTTTTGATTAGTGTAGAATAGGTGTCTACCCCTTATTTTTTGGTTTTGAATCGTATTTCTATTCTGAGGATCCATCATTTTGCCGTATAAATCACCCTACAACCAGAACGCTAACGCAAGTTTCATCCATTTTTAGGCCTTTCACACCCTACTTTCGGAGGTACTGAAGTAAGAGGAAGTTTTTTAAATAGTTCTGGTATTTGGTGGTTCTACCTATCAACTATGAACAGGAGGAATAATTAAAGTGGAGTACACACGATTTGAAAAAGCAAGGATCATAGGAGCACGTGCTCTTCAACTATCATTAGGTGCTCCATCAACATTAGCTAAGATACCTAAAGACGTAGTGGATCCATTAGAGATAGCTATGCTTGAATTCAAAGAGAACGCTATCCCTATAACTGTTAAAAGAGAAAGGGAGATAGCGGATCCAGTTAACACGTAGAGGATTTATGATTATGACTGAGAAAAAAGAAAAACAAGAGGGATCAGCATTGAATGAAGGATCTATGATGGTATCTGAGGAAGTCTACATGACTTCTGGTGTTCATATAGGTACAAGGCAGAAGACTTCTGATATCAAAAGGTTCATCTACAAGATTAGAAACGATGGTTTGTATATAATTGACGTGAAGCAGACAGATCGGAAGATAAAAGAAGCTGCTAAATTCCTCGCTAAATATGAGCCTTCTAAGGTTCTTGTTGTATGCGTAAGGCAGTACGGTCAGAAACCAGTTAAGAAACTAGGTGAGTACACCGGCTTCACAGTTAGAGAGGGGAGGTTCAGACCAGGTACCTTGACTAACCCTAACTCTAAGGAGTATTTTGAGCCTGATGTGATACTACTCACTGATCCTCTCACTGACCTCCAAGCTTTACATGAAGCTAGGAACATAGGTATACCTGTAGTTGCCCTATGCGACACTAACAATGAAACAAAGTATGTTGACTTAGTTATACCTACTAACAATAAAGGTAGACGTGCTTTAGCGTTGGTTTACTGGTTGCTCACAAGGGAGATCCTTAAGGAGCAGGGTAAGATTAAAAATGACTCAGAGTTCACACCCACCATTGAGGATTTCGAAGCTGAGATTTAATAATAAATTACACGCATCATGATCCCTTCTCCCTCTGTATTATTACCGTTTTACCATTAGGGGTTTTAAAATGATTAAACCGTGTTTTATAAAGTGAAGGAGCTTGATCATGGAGGTACATGTTAACGACCGTTTAATACTCATAGGTACAGCTCATATCTCTCAGGAGAGTATAACTGAGGTGCGCTCAGCGATCCAGAAGTATAAACCCGATGTTGTAGCTGTGGAGTTATGCGAGCAGCGTTATAGAACACTAATTGATAAGAAACAATGGGAGAACACGCCGGTAACCAGCTTGTTGAAAGGTAACCGGGCTTACCTTATGTTAGCTCAGATATTCTTAGCATCTATTCAACGTAGAATAGGACGAGAGCATGGCGTAGAACCTGGATCTGAGATGATAACAGCTGTTGAAGAAGCAAAGAAACAGGGTATACAAGTGGCTTTAGTCGACAGGGATATAACAATCACGTTGAAGAGGGCTTGGCGGAGGATGACTACCCGCGAGAAAATCAGGGTTATATGGGAGCTCATGAAGGCTACGTTCGGTTACGATGATGAATCTGATAGCATAGACTTTAACGAGATAATGAAAGAAGACGTTATCTCAGAGATGATTAAAGAGTTCAGTGCTATAGCACCTAACGCTGCTGAAGCACTGGTTAAAGAACGAGATCAATACATAGCGAAGAGGATCTACGAGGAGAGTAGAAAAGGTAGAGTAGTAGCGGTTGTAGGAGCAGGTCATGTAAACGGTATACGAGATGAACTCAGCAGAAAAGAAAGGTTAGATGATGTTGATTTAAAAGATCTTGAATCTTTACCGAGAAAACGCATAAGCATTACCAGGGTATCTGCTTTTACTGTACCTGTTATATTCGTATCAATCATAGCATGGCTTATAATATCACGTGGGGAGTCAGCATGGAGTAGAATAGGTGACATCTTCCTAGTATGGTTCCTGGTTCATGGTTTACTATCAGCTGCTGGCGCTGCTATAGCTAGAGGGCATCCTTTTTCATGTCTCACTGCTTTTATATCAGCACCGTTCACGTCATTAGAACCATTCCTTGCTCCAGGATGGTTCGCTGGTATAGTAGAAGCTAAACTCAGGGCGCCACGTGTCAAGGATTTCCAGGATCTAAGCAGGATTGAAAACCTAAAGGATTTCTTCAACAACAAGGTTATACGTTTATTAATGGTTGTAGCGTTATCTAATCTTGGTAGCATAATCGGGACTATTGTTGCTTTACCTTGGATTCTAAGCCTTGGTTTAAGCAGCTAAAAAAACACGTTTCACTTCTTTATAAGCTACCATTATGTAAATCAAAGTTAACATTAAAACAATGACTCACGGTTTTTTTAGACTATGCGAAAACACGAGTATTTCATAATCAAGGTGAAACAAAGATGCAAAACATTCATAAACATGGTTTTAATCTTCATTAATTTTTAATGATAACTGAGGAGAAAGAAACTGGTAAAAAACGAGTGTACAGATCATTTCGTGATATACCACCTCGTGAGTACATGTACTTCCCTAAAGGTACACTTGAGATGGGGAAACCAGGGCGTTTCAGTAGAACAGAGATTATACATATAATAATAGCTCTGATTGTACTGACTATAGCGTTCTCTTTTCCTCTCTCTCAGAGCAGGATAATAAATGGTTCTATTGCTCCTCAACGTCTCATAGACTCTATACCAGTAGCATTCCTGGCTTTATTAACAGCTTTTTTTATACATGAGTTAGCGCATAAATTCATGGCTCAGAGGTATGGTTTATGGTCAGAGTTCCGCATGTTCCCACTAGGTCTAATGTTATCGTTACTACTAGCTATCTTCACAGGTGTCGTATTTGCAGCACCAGGTGCGGTCATATTCAGAGGAGGAGAGACGCGTTTATTTGAAACAGGTAGGATAGCTGCTGCTGGTTCAACAGCTAACATAATAATAGCTGCTGTTTCACTCTTATTATACTTCCATTTATTCTTCGATGATATAACCATAGGTACACTCATCGGTTTCATATGCCTAGTTAACGGCTTATTAGCTACTTTTAACCTTATACCTCTAGGTTCATTAGATGGTAAGAAGATCATAGTATGGAATGGTATAGTATGGGGTATCCTGTTCAGCTCAGCTATCGTGATAGTCTCCATCATACTACCTCGTCTACCGTACTTCTTCATCAATTACTAAAAAAAATCGTGACTGGTTAACCAAGTCAATAATTTATCTTACACTAAGCATATATATCAATTATTAGATTCTATCCTCTGTCAGAATGATTAGAACATTAGGGGTTTATACTAAGGATTTCGCCTTGTACCATGACCTACTGAAGGTTTTAAACAAAAGAGGTTTACCGTACGTGTCACTCGTATCACCCAGGGATATACCAAGCAGGGTAGGCGTCGTGTTAACCTCTCATCAGGAATTACACGATGTAAAACACCAGAAAACTATAGCTGCTGATGTGTACGACTCGGTTGACCACGCTGTGGATTTAGCGTTACAGATGCTTAAAGGTAAAGAGATGTACTCCAAAGTACTCATAGGTATAGATCCAGGTGAAAGACCAGGTGTAGCACTAATAGGTGACGGTATAATACTACATAAAACACAGGTTGACAACCCTGAAAAAGTACTACCTCTTCTAAGACGATACCTTAAAGAGTACCCTTCTCACGTCACCATTATACGTATAGGGCACGGCTCCGTACTTATCCGTAACAGGATCATAAACTCCTTAATATCGTTAAGAGTACCCATAGAGATAGTGGATGAATCAAAGACTACGTCAACCCAACAGGTGAAAAGAACAGAACGTGACAGTGAAGCAGCAGCTGCTATAGCGCTACTACCAGGCGGTAAGATACAGAGTAAACTACCGTTAAAACCAACTAAAGGCGCTATACGTGATCTTCAACGATGCAGCAGGCAGCTCACTGAAGGGAGATACACTATATCAGAGAAGACAGCTTTAGAAGTCCTACATGGTAAATTATCACTCAGAGAAGCCATTGAAAAGGAGAGAGAACCTAAAAAACACAAAGGTTTATGAATCGTTTATATATGCGTATTGGGTAAAAGTTAAAATGAATTGTAAAAACGCTTTGATAAGTGTATCAGATAAAACAGGTGTAGTTGACCTCGCAGAGGCTTTAATCAACCTAGATATAAATATAATATCTACTGGTGGCACAGCATCCACTCTCCGTGAAGCAGGTTTACGAGTAACAGAGGTTTCCAGTCTAACTGGTTTCCCTGAGATACTAGATGGACGTGTGAAAACCCTTCATCCGGTCATACATGCTGGTATACTAGCAGATCGTTCAAACAAGACACATGTTAAAACATTAAAGACTCATAAGATAGAGACTATAGATATAGTAGTATGTAACCTGTACCCTTTTGAATCTGTCACACAAAAAAAAGATGCTAGTATAAAAGACATCATAGAGAATATTGATATAGGTGGACCATCTTTAATCAGAGCAGCTGCTAAGAACCATGAGGATGTACTAGTTATAACTAACCCGGATCAGTACAACGAGGTTATCAGTCTTTTAAAAACAAAAAAAAGAATCCCATTAGAGATTAGAAGGAGATTAGCTGTTGAAGCCTATGCTCATACAGCTCAATACGATGCTATAATATCCAATTATCTTAGATCATTATGGTTAAACGACCAAGTATTCCCTGTTAACTATACTTTTACTATGCGTAAGATACAGGATATGAGGTACGGTGAAAACCCGCATCAGAGAGGAGCTTTCTACAGGGCTATACCAATAGTTACTGAGCCTTGTGTAGCTAACACTAGGCAGCTGCATGGTAAAGAGTTATCATTCAACAATATACTAGACTCTGACTGCGCTATAGAATGCGTCAAAGAATTCGACAAACCAGCCTGCGTTATCATAAAACACGCTACACCTTGCGGTATCGCTACCGCGTCAAACCTGCTAGATGCTTGGAGGGATGCTTACGCTACTGATATGTATTCACCTTTCGGTGGTATAGTATCATTCAATAGAGTAGTGGATGAGACCTTGGCTGAGGAGTTATCACAGTACTTCCTAGAAGTAGTGATAGCACCTGGTTTCAAAGAAGAGGGTTTACAAGTACTAAGAAAAAAGAAGAACATAAGACTCTTGGAATGCCAGGGTTTAGAGGATGCTAAAAACAGAGGAGGATTAGATGTGCGGAGTGTAGTAGGTGGCTACTTAATACAGGATCGTGACGTATGGTTTAAACCTAGAAACGAATGGAGAGTCGTCACAGAGAAGAAACCCTCACCAGATGACCTAGACTCCATGGATTTTGCTGTTCGATGCGTGAAACACGTGAAATCCAACTCTGTCTTATTTGTGAAAGGGACGAGAACTGTCGCCATCGGCGGAGGACAGACCTCCCGGGTTGATGCTACATGGATCGCTACATTCAAAGGTAAAGATAACATAAAAGACTCTATCATGGCTAGTGACGCTTTCTTCCCGTTCCGTGACGCTGTGGATGTTGCATCTAACGCTGGTGTAAAAGCTATTATACAGCCAGGTGGATCCATAAGAGACGCTGAGGTTATACAAGCGGCTAACGAGCATGGTATAATAATGGTCTTCACAGGTCAAAGGTACTTCAAACATTAAAAAAAAATTGACCCGTATTTATTTTATATAATAATAGTTATTATCTAATCCTTGTTTATGGAGTTTCACGTAGTTAAACACGATGGACCTGCTCGTATAGGTGAACTAAGAATTAATAGTAGCGTTGTAAAGACACCTAACATATTCTACCCTTATACTGATCATTATAAACCCCCTGTATTCGCAGATATAGTAGTATCAGATAAAAAAAAGATGAGACTGAGTAAACCCTGCTTATGTGTTAATGATTTTTTATTATCATCTAACGTCTCTTCAAATCCTGATTTGATACCGCGTTATATACCAAGTAGAGCAACACTGGTTCATATTAATTCTAGTACATTGAGTTCATGTGAGTATGATGAGGAAACATGGGTGATCATACCGTCTAATATTGATGCTTTATCCACGATTAGTATACCATCCTCTACTAGAGGGGTTATTGTTAGTGATGCTTATCAGTTAATGCTTAACCCTCGTTTATTTGTTGGTTTCATAGTGAACCTTAGAAGACATGTGGGTTATCAGCGTTTGATTCATCTACCAGGTGTCGCTGACCCTAATAACCTATCTCTCCTATGCTATCTAGGTGTTGATCTTTTTGATTCTTTACCTGGTGTAATAGCAGCTAGACAGGGGTTTTTGCTAACCAGCGATGGATGCTGCAATATTTATGATTTAGATGAACTACCTTGCTGCTGCCCTGCATGTAGTAGAGTCAACGACCCTTCAGATATGGGATTCAAGGATATACTAGATCATAACTACTACGCTTACTACAATGAGTTGAAGATAGTTAGGAATGCTATAACACGTGAGACTATAAGAGACCTAGTTGAGAGAAGAGTAAGGGTTAGATCTGAGTACACAGGTATGTTGCGTATACTTGACACTGATCACTATGATTTCCTAGAGGAGAGAACACCTGTTACAAGAAGGAACGTACTTGTATCAACTAGTAAAGAGTCACTGAACAGACCTGAAATCAGAAGATTCCAGGATCGCCTAGATCAACGTTACCGTAAACCAAGAAGCACAAAGATACTAATACTATTACCCTGCTCAGCTAAGAAGCCTTACTCGTTCTCTAAGACTCATCAGTTATTTAAAAAATACATCGCTGACTCCGGTGCCTCATCAGTTATACATGAGGTTATCGTCACTTCGCCTCTAGGTTTAGTCCCACGTGAGTTAGAAGTAATATACCCTGCCTCTAGGTATGATACACCAGTGACAGGTGTATGGGATGAGGATGAGAAAAAGATGATAAGAATCTTGCTGAGGAGATACCTCAGATCAAATAAATATGACCATGTCATAGTTCATCTCCCTGCTAATATGCAGGAGTTCATAGTTGATTTAATCGATGACCCTATCATAACATGCGTCGACACGCCTGTATCTGAGGATTCACTTAAACTCTTAAATAAGGAGGTGAAGGGTATTACTAATGATTATGAACTGGTTCACTATAAGCTTCGTATACTAGAAGATATAGAGTCGTTAGCATGCTTCCAGTTCGGTAGAGTAGCTGGCGAGAACATCATCAAAGACTGCGAAGTAAAAGGCAGGTACCCTGGTTATAAGTTATTCTCATATCAGAAACAGATCGCGATGATGACTAGAAACAGAGGGTATCTATCATTAACCATGCATGGTGCTGAACGGTTATACCAATCAGGTGCGTACTGGGTACTGATAGATGATGATTTCCTATTAAAAGGATCATTACTCTCACCTGGTGTTAAGGATGCTGATCCTATGATACGTATAGGTGACGAGGTCGTAGTGGTTAGAAACGATAAACCCTACGCTGTTGGGGTAGCGCAGATGAATGGATCTGAGATGAAAGAATCAAATAAAGGAGAAGCTGTTAGGATAAGACACATTGCAGGATAATTTCTTTATGAATTAAAAATTAAAAAAATAAATAGGAGATGAATAAGGGTGAAGAGAAAAAAGATACTTTCTTTTATATTGGTGGTTTTCATTCTAATAGAAGGAATACTGCTGGCTGGTTGCACGCAACAGCGATCAACAATGAATATCCAGGAGGCACATGCAAAAGAAGCGATTACTCTGTTAAGTAACGGTAAATACAGTGACGCGTATAGTTTTTTTAACTCTCATGTGACTAGTCAGATATCCATTGCTCAGTTGGAGCGTATATGGACTAGTATCCTTGAGCAGTACGGATTCTTTTTAGGTATTGTAAAAACCGATACAGGTGTAATCCTGGATCACGCGTTTGTTGATGTTACATGTGACTTTTCAATATCAGGAGAGATTAATATTAGAATGTTTTTTGATGACCAGGATCTGATTGCAGGAATGCAGATTCTACCAGTGGAGGATACCTATGAGTATACGCCACCTGACTACGTTGATACTAATGCATTTTATGAAGTCAATGTAACTGTTGGTTCTGATAAATGGATGCTGCCTGGTACACTCACGATCCCTAAGGAGGGAGGGGACTTCCCAGGAGTAGTTCTAGTGCATGGATCTGGCATGTGCGATAGGGATGAAAGTACCGGACCAAATAAACCATTTAAGGATCTAGCGTGGGGTCTCGCATCTAATGGTATAGTAGTGTTACGTTATGAGAAACGAACAAAGCAATACAAACAGCAGACTATTGAGATCGAAAACTTTACAGTTCAGGATGAAACGATTGATGATGCGATTGCTGCGGTTGACTTGTTAAATACTACCCCAGAGGTTAATCATTCAAGGATGTTCATCCTAGGTCATAGTCTAGGGGGTATGCTCGCCCCTCGTATTGCAACACAGGATCGAAGAATCTCAGGTTTGATTCTTCTCGCTGCGCCAACACGACATATCGAGGATTTGTTTTTAGAGCAGATGAAGTATCTTAACAGTCTGTATAAGACACCGGATGAAAATGATGCATCGCTTTCAGAGATAGAAAACCTAGTAAAAAAGATTAAGACGTTGAATATCAGTGATAAAGAGATGGTGTTAGG
>Ga0209162_1001661_pt1 | contig 21172 bp, 10 predicted proteins | sample YNPNPMetaG_FD_187121 | JGI IMG/M metagenome (GOLD analysis project Ga0209162, IMG submission 187121) | Anoxygenic and chlorotrophic microbial mat microbial communities from Yellowstone National Park, USA - YNP NP MetaG (SPAdes) (version 2) ...
TTGGAACCGTGTTCGTGCGGGTAGGAGTCGCTGTCCGCGTATAGGTGAGTGTCCGCGTATAGGTGAGTGTGCGCGTATAGGTGAGTGTCCGCGTATAGGTGAGTGTGCGCGTATAGGTGAGTGTCCGCGTATAGGTAGGTGTGCGGGTTTTGGTGAGTGTGCGCGTATAGGTGAGTGTCCGCGTATAGGTAGGTGTGCGGGTATTGGTAGGTGTGCGGGTAGGTGTGCGGGTCTTGGTAGGTGTGCGGGTCTTGGTAGGTGTGCGCGTATAGGTAGGTGTGCGGGTCTTGGTAGGTGTGCGCGTATAGGTAGGTGTGCGGGTCTTGGTAGGTGTGCGCGTATAGGTAGGTGTGCGGGTAATGGTAGGTGTGCGGGTAATGGTAGGTGTGCGGGTAATGGTAGGTGTGCGGGTAATCGTGGCAGTATTGGTCACGGTAAAGGTATTTGTGGGCGTAGGCGTATTTGTCGTCGTGGGAGTACTCGTCGGGGGTTTGAGAATCTTAAACCGACGGACAGCAGTGGCCGTGCGGCCATCACTGGCATAGGCAGTAACGGTCATGTAGTAATCGTTAACTTCGTTATGGAGATTGGAATTGGGCAAAGCAGCAAATAAGGCACTGTCCATCGGGTTGCAGGGTCCATTTCCGCCAAAAGCACAGTAAGCCACCTGCGACTCGGTGTGACTAGGAATAACGCCTGGACCAGAGAATGAGAAGGTGAGATGGTCAATGCCAGCGCCATCGATTGTTCCTACATTTGGATCATAAGCAACTGCCTGGAAAGTCGTCTGCGAAACTTCTGTGTAAGCAAGACCATCCGTATAAGGGACAATGATCTCCAGGTAGAGAGGCAACAAAGTCGGTGTGATCGTAGGAGTATCTGTTACCGTAAAGGTGCTGGAAGGGGTAAATGTGTGCGTTGGCGGCAACGGTGTAGGAGTTGGCAAACGCAAATCAGGAGGCAGATTAACCAGGCGAACAATGCGAAACTGTTCGACAATGCCATCCTGGTAGGCAGCCAGGTGAACCATTGGCCAAGCCTCATTCAAAACAGGAGTAAGATAGGGGTGGTTGAAATCCACCATAACAACCACCCATGCACCCGCTTCACCAGGGTGTTCGGTTGGATGACATTCGCCATATTGGCTCGATCCGGTACGCGGTAAAATAGTCAGGTAAGGATCAGAAGTGCAGACAGTAATCTTGAGATAGCCTGGCTCGCTTTCAGAGGCTGCTTCGTTTACCATCAAGCCAACCGTGAAACGCTCTGCTTCGGCATGAATGGAAGCAAGACGAGCCATAGTTTGATCTGCCTCGGTCACACATCCGCCAACAGGACAATAGGCAGCATCATAATTGCCGGTAACCGCATAGCGCAGAGCCTGACGAGCCATGTTCTGAATCAACAACCAGGCAGAAAAAAGCAAAGAAAAGTCAATAATCCCAAAGATGAGCATAAACAGAATGGGAGCAGCCAGGGCGAACTCCACAAGTCCCTGGGAACGGCTCTGTCCCTGCCAAAACCGGTTTTTGAGATTATTGAAAATCTTTCGACGCGTCAGCATAATCAAAACTCCTCTTTATCGAGAAAGCCGGATGGCAATGTTTTCTGCAATACGCTGGAAAATGGCGCGTAATTCCGCCGTGTCAGGCGCAAAATAGTACAATCCAGCATCACCAGGATCGCCATCGCCAGCATTGGCTGCATACATCAGAAGAGCCTCCCCAGCATCGGGGTCACCAGTCTGCGCATCAACGACCAGATTACCCAAGCCAATCGAGTAAATGTAGGCCTGCTGGTCATAGGCGACGAAATCCACCATGTCGCGAGCGTAGTCATCGGCGTCGTAATTATCAGGGTCCCAGATGCCACCTTCAGCCTCACACCGAGCACGGCGTGCCGGATCCGGATCACCACAATGGCGAGTATCCTTGTAAGGATCGCGGCAGAAGAGGGTAACGTACGTTCCATTGTACTCCTGCAGTCCCCAAGTCGTACGCGGGCACTGGCCACCATTGGCGGCTCCATCTCCTAACAAAACGACCACCCAAAGAGCGTTGTTGCGAACAGGCGGCGTAGCAAATTCATTTCCGGCTCGCAGCATTCCACCGCCAACGTTAGTAGACGTGCACCCAGAAACATCGTTGAAATCTTCAAAGGTCTCCGGATGAAGAGGATCCGCTGGGAAAAGCCAACCATCTCCACAATAAAACTGCTCAAAGGCGCCATCAGAAGGACGATACTTGCGACAGGGTTGTCCATATGGACAGACACCATCGGCTTCATACACAAGCAAGTTCTTGATAGTGTCAACCACTGTTTGTCTGATGACAGCGGGCGAGGTACCAGCATAATCAATATCTGCAAAACTGAGGCGAGTCACCGCATATTTATCAAAAGTAACAATAGCAACGCGATCGAAGGGGAAATATAGAGCGGTTTGCACAAAGTCCACAGCAGCTTGCTTAACTTCCTCAAAGGGATGGCATTCGCCTGGCATGCCATCGCCATCATCATAGTAATTGCATACCGATGGGTCACGCATGGCGTCATATTTAGGCGCACTGAACGTCATCGATTCAGAGGTATCAATCACCAGGACCAGGTCAATAGATGCCGTTTCAGAGGTAGCAGAAGCATTGATGGGAGCAGAATCAATCCCGATTACAGGCAAAAAGGCAAATTGTACCTGCCCACTAGCAATCACTCGCACGAGTTTACGGCGGGGATTGGTACACAAATCAGCAGCGTGGAACACACGCTGAGCAGGATCAGGTGGGATAGGGTCACCAGGATTGTATACTGGCAAACTTGGTTCACAAACTTCCAGGATTGCGGAAGGATCATTCACTCCATTCAAGGCAAGCATCTCAAGAGCGGCTTGGGCAAGGTCTGCTGGTTGATAGCCTTCTCGATATTGCAAAGCACCCGCAAGCGCCGCTGCATCCACGGCCCGACGCAGGCGGGCGTGAGAAATGAAGAACAAACCCACATCCAGCGCTAAACCGATAATAGCAATCAGCCCAACCAAGACAAGCGCTACAATCACAAGAATTTGACCTTTTTGAGAGAGCCCAGTCAGTTTACGAGATCGCTTCCACATAAGGACTTCCTCCTACGGTTGGGGCGTTGGTGTGGGTTCTGCCGATGAGAGAGGCATAGCACTATAAAGATAAGCAGGAATAGGATTCAAAAAATCAGCAAAAATAGGCAACCCCAGCGTTTGGGGATAGTTGTAAAAAATTTCTACCAGCACAATTCCGCTGGGCGGAGCCGCTGGGTTGCGCAGAGAGGCAACATCCGCCGTACTAAAACGACTGGTGTGAGGCGTACACTCATCCCATTTTGTGGGATCCGACAGGGATACAGGAGGAGCGGATCGATAAGGGGGATAAAACAGCTGGTCGGTATAATTGGCACACAAGCTCCAACCCGTTGAATTCGGAAAACGAACAACCGAGGAACCTGCAAGGCTAAAAACTGAGATCACAATATCATCGCCCTTATCGCCCTCAAATATAATTTGACAATTGCTTGGTGATGCACAAAGTGAAATGAGAGCACGGATAGCAGTATCTACATAAAATTTTTGGATATTTTGACCATTATCGTCAATGGCAACAGAATTGGCTGCAAAGCGAGCGGCTTCCCGGCTGGCATTCATTGTAATCATGTATGCATTCATCAAGAAGCCAAATTCAACCACTCCCACTAACATAAAAGCCAACGCCAATGCAACCAGCATGAGTTCTATAAAACTCTGCCCACGGTTCATTTTTCTTTTCATAAAAATCGCTCTTGACATATTTTGTTCCCGAAAGGTGTTAGAATAACACATTCTAATCATAGCAGGAACATCTAGGAGCGTCAATCGGTGCACAACAAACTGTAAATTTATTGGAACATAAATTTCACACAAATTCAACAAATGATCTCGTTCCTATCTACTCTTACCCTCACTTACTTACGGAGAAACTATGTGCGGAATTGTCGGTTACATCGGCCCGCGTGATGCAACGCCAATCATCCTGGCCGGCCTCAAACGCTTGGAATATCGCGGTTACGACTCTGCCGGCCTGGCCGTTCTGCAAGACGGCAAAATCGAAGTCCGGCGCGAAGCCGGAAAATTGTCTCAACTCAACACTCTGGTAAACGAAGCCCCCCTGAGCGGTGCCCCAGGAATTGGTCACACCCGCTGGGCCACGCACGGCGCGCCAAGCGCCCGGAACGCCCATCCCCACCTCGGCACAACGGGACGGGTAGTCGTCGTCCACAACGGCATTGTCGAAAACTTCCTCGAACTGCGCGAGGAATTGACTGCTGAGGGCGTGCAATTCAACTCTGAGACCGATACAGAAGTTATTGTCCACCTGGTAGAACATCATCTTGCGACCGGCCTCGACCTGACCGAAGCCGCTCGCCGCACCTTCCTCCAAATTCAGGGCGCACACGGCATTGTCCTGATGTCTGCCGATGAACCGGACAAAATGGTCTGTGCACGCATCGGCAACGCGGGGGGCGTGGTCATCGGCCTGGGTGAAGGCGAAAACTTCATCGCCAGCGACATCCCCGCCATTCTCGAACACACCCGGCGGGTCATCTTCCTGGAATCGCGTCAGATGGCCGTGGTCACGCGCCAAAGCGTTCGGGTGGAAACGCTCGAGGGCCAGGTCATCCAGCCTCAGGTCCATACCGTTGCGTGGGACGCCGTTTCCGCAGAAAAGGGCGAGTACCGCCACTTCATGCAGAAGGAAATCCACGAACAGGTGCGCTCCCTGACCGATACCCTGGCCGGGCGCGTTGACTTTCAAAGCGGCCGCGTCCGCCTGCCGGAACTCAACCTGACCCCCGACCTGGCGCGCCGCATCGAGCGCATCGTCATCACCGGCTGCGGCACCGCGGCTTACGCCGGGATGGTCGGCAAGCACCTCATTGAGCGCATCGCCCGCATCCCGACCGAGGTGGTCATCGGCTCTGAACTGCGTTACAGCGATCCCATCCTGGACGAAAACACGGTGGTGCTGGCGATTTCGCAATCGGGCGAGACTGCCGATACACTGGCTGCAATGGAAGAAGGACGCCGTAAAGGTGCCATTCTCTGGAGCATCGTCAACGCTATCGGCTCGCAAGCCATGCGCCTGGCCGACGGCTCCATCTCGATGCAAACCGGACCGGAAATCGGCGTCGCCTCGACCAAAGCCTTCACCGCCCCGCTGGTGGACCAGTACCTGCTGGCTGTTCTCCTGGCCGACCTGCGCGGCGTGATTGACGAGAAGACACGGTGCGCCCTCGTCTCAGACCTGCGCCTGCTGCCCGATGCGGTCAGCCGCACCCTGCAACGCGAAGCGGAGGTAGAGAAAATCGCTCACGCCCTCAAAGACATTCGCAACTGCCTCTACCTGGGCCGCGGCATCAACATGCCCATCGCCTACGAGGGTGCTCTCAAACTCAAAGAAATTTCATACATCCATGCCGAAGGTTATCCAGCGGGCGAGATGAAGCACGGCCCGATTGCCCTGGTGGATGAGACCATGCCTGTCCTGGCCATCGCGCCACGTGACCCCTGGTATGAAAAAATGGTCAGCCAGATCCAGCAGGCCAAAGCACGCGGCGGTAAAGTGATGGCTGTCGCTACAGAAGGCGACGAACTCATCCCGCCAATGTGCGACCATGTGTTATGGGTGCCAGAAATCCCCTGGATGCTCTCGCCCGTTGTCACCGTCATCCCCCTGCAACTGCTGGCCTATCATATCGCCGCCCTGCGCGGCCTGGACGTGGATCAGCCGAGGAATCTGGCAAAGAGTGTAACGGTAGAATAGATGACTTCACTGCAAAAAGGTTCTTAACCACAGTGCAGCCCATCCTCCCTGTTGCAATATCCGATTAGCCGTATCTAATCGCGAGGAGAGGTGTTTCTTTGCAATGATTGAATATACACTTCTCTGCAATAAGGAGAATGAGCTTTGAAACCCGAATTTCAACTTTACTGGTCAGGAGAAGAAAACCAGATTGTCACCTCAACTGAGGAAATGCGTCGCACCCTCTTGCAATTCGATGTACCTGTTTTTGTAGTTGCAAGAAGTGGTCAAATTGGGCTCACAACGACAGGTGAAATCGGTAGCCACGCTGGTCAAGCACGCTTAATGGCTTATGCTCCTCCAGTTTCTCTTGAGCAACTGGGTGAGGAAAGTTTTCGGCAGACTTACCACACCAAGTATGCGCTCTACACAGGAGCAATGGCCAATGGTATCGCTTCGGTCGAATTGGTAACCACAATGGGACAAGCCGGTTGGCTCGCCTCCTTTGGCGCTGGCGGCCTCGCTCCTCAGAAAATCGAGGAGGCAATCCAAAAAATCCAGCAGGTGCTGCCACAAGGCCCGTACATGTTCAACCTCCTCCATAGCCCCAACGAACCCGCCCTCGAGGCCCGTGTGGTGGACCTGTATCTGAAGTACAAAATTCCTGTTGTCGAAGCCTCTGCTTACATCAACCTGACGGCCCCCCTTGTACATTACCGTCTATCGGGTTTACAGCGTGACGAGCAAGGCAAAATCCGAATCCGACACCGGGTCATCGCGAAGTTATCGCGCCTGGAAATGGCTCAAAAATTCCTTGAGCCAGCGCCCGAAGACATTGTCCGTCAACTTTTAGCCGAAGGCAAGATCAGCGCCGAACAGGCTGAATGGAGCCGGCACATTCCTGTAGCCGATGATATCACCGTCGAGGCAGATTCAGGTGGACATACTGATAACCGTCCTCTCATTGGAATGCTTCCTCCTTTTCTGCACCTGCGAGATGAAATTCAACAAAAATATCAGTATTCTGAAGCACCGCGTATCGGAGCAGGAGGAGGAATCGGCACGCCAGACGCTGCACTTGCTGCTTTCATGCTGGGCGCAGCCTATGTAGTCACCGGCTCAATCAATCAAAGTTGCATAGAAGCCGGTACTTCAGAGCATGTCCGTCATTTGCTTTCCCAAGCCGACATGGCTGATGTGGCTATGGCGCCCGCAGGAGACATGTTTGAGATGGGCGTAAAAGTCCAGGTTCTCAAACGGGGAACAATGTTTCCCATGCGCGCTCAAAAATTGTACGAACTCTATAGTCGTTACAACGCCTGGGAAGAAATTCCAGCCTCCGAGCGAGAAAGGCTGGAGAAAACAGTCTTCAAGCGCGATTTTGATTCAATCTGGCAGGATACCATCAATTTCTTTCAACAGCGCGACCCCCGCCAAATCGAGCGTGGCAATTCCAACCCAAAAGACAAGATGGCTCTTGTTTTCCGCTGGTATCTTGGTCTTTCGTCCCGTTGGGCAAATCAGGGAGAAAAGGGACGAGAAATGGATTATCAAATCTGGTGCGGGCCAGCCATGGGCGCTTTCAACCGCTGGGTTAAAGGCACCTACCTTGAATCTCCCTCCAACCGCCACGTGACGGATGTCAACAAGCACATTTTGCGGGGAGGGGCGTATCTTGCCCGTCTGCGCATGCTCCAAATGCAAGGAATTTCCTTTCCTGCTGCGTTGCAGAAGTACATCCCTGAACCGCTTTAATCTGTGTCATTGCGAGCGCCATGGCGGCAACTGCGAAGCGCAGCCAAAGGGAAAGCAATCCATCCTGTTGCCAGGAGATTGCTTTCCCCGCACTTATGTTTGGACATGCGCTGTGCTCGCGCCGAAAATTTACTCAACTTTGTTATCTTCACTTTCAATCAACGTAATCTCATCGTCGCATTGTTCGGCGATCAACAAAGCAAGGGTGAGAACAAAATTTTTTCTCTGTTGCCACCAGGCAACCCAGGAATGTGTAGAACGGCCCGCTTCACCAACCTGAACGTCCTGCCATTTTCGCTCGACCAAAACAGGTAGAGACTTCACCTCCAACATGCGGGGGTCCAATCGCAATCCTGTTCGCAAAGCCTTAAGCATAGATTCCTTCATGCTCCATATTGCCGTGACATAACAAGCATCTGCCAACTTTGTTCCAAGCAAACCTTGTTCGTTGGAGGTAAAGTAATCGCTCACAAAAACAGGAGAACGCTCCTCGATTGCTTCAATATCTACCCCCACCCGAAAAGATGGACAAAACGTAATCGCACAAAAGGCTACCCCATGGGAATGACTGAGCGACAAATCAGCATAGGGCATCGGTTTTTCTGCCAAAACCAGTTGAGGGGCGCCCGAAGGGGTAGGAAGAATCTCAATCTGTCTCGGTAAAAAGTGACGATAAGCAGGCAAACTACAAACCAGCGACTTAGCTGCCCAGCGTCCCAAAAGCCAGTCTTGGCGTCGCTTTGCAAAGCGTAACTGAGAAAAGATAACCTGTTCCCTCGCAGATAGGAACGTTCCCGCCCGTTCTTCCAGGGCGGGAACGTTTTCTACCAGAATCCAATAGACTCTACTGTCAGACATTTAATCCAGCGCCTTTTTGAAGGGAGCCAGTGAATCTACCGGTGGCTTGTAAGGCAAGGGTACAGTCCGATACCCTTCCAACTCCAGACAAATCTGGCCTCCTGAATCTACGACGCGAGCATTGAAATAGAGACTGCCCTCCTCACTTTGCCTCGGTTCCACCTCCGCATACAGTTCTGTCTCTTCAGAAGGAACTTTATAAAAAGTCAGGCGGTTAATTGCATGCGGAAGAGCAAGCACTCCCTGACGAGCAATTTCCCATACACCAGCAGTCTGCAAACAGAGTTCAACCAGTTTAGGAGACGTCAGCCAGGAATGAGATTGGGAGGCAAAAGGAGGCAAGGCTGTGTTCAACTTGCCAAGAACCACACCATTCGCATGTTGAACACCTCCTAATACCTGAAAGGCCGGCCCATGGAAGTAAACCTTGTATATCGTGTCGGCTTCTAAGATGGGCTGCCCATTCCAGGCAGGGGCAGAGGTGGAGAGGAGGCGGGCAGGCATCTCTCCACGGCGCAAATAAACCTTGCTGCGAAAATGAACTACAGGTGCAGTCTCTTTTACTTTCAACCGGGGAGAGGACTCAAGAGTGACATACACTACCATTTCATCGCTTTGTCCCTGCGCGAAGGTACGCCAGATAAGACGCCGGGGCTGATTCCGATAAAATTTCAAAGCAGTTAGAAATTCAATTTCCTCCAATCGAACAACTTCCCAAGGGGTTTTGGCAGGAGTTAGCAGAAATGCCGCCTGGCGAGCCACAAAAGAGAACCCTTCAATGCCCATCACGCCAGGAAAAACAGGGATGCTGTTCAAGGCATGATCGCGCAAGAAAGGCTGCTGAAGCGGATCCAGTTCTGTTTCAAAGACAAGACCGCTCAAAACATCGAAGTTGGTTACTTCTCCCGACAAAGAGTGAATGCCTTTTTGGGTCTGCAAGAGTGTATTCGCTTTTTCCAGGTCGAGACCAGCATGTTCGCGCCGCGGACTCAGGAGAATTCCAAGAGAACCCGCAATGACCACTTCTCCTCCGCCCCGTAACAGTTCAGCACGCAGACAGGAGGCTGCCTCGGTAGGCGGGAGCATCTCAATACCGGCCATTTGCATCAGGCGGGGAATGCCTCCTCGCGTCGCCATGCCCGCGCCTCCCCAGGCACTCCAGTCAATTGCAATCGTTTTCATCTCTGGATGGAGATGTGACAGGACCGAAGCAACTTTGCACAACAAGTCGTTCGCCGCGCTGTAATCGGTTTGACCACTATTGCCGAATCGTCCGGCCAATGAAGAGAAGAACACCATTCCTCGCGGGAGCAGATTTTTGCTGCGTAATGCATGGTAGATGTTGAAGAAACCATCTGCCTTGACTGAGACCACCTGACGAAATTCTTCGTCGGGTTTGCTTTCAAGTTTGCGGCTGCGCTCAATCCCGGCCGCATGAATGAAGACATCAAGACGCCCTTCTGCCTCCGCTACCTGTTCAATGGCTCTGGCAACGGCATCAGCATCCGTGACATCGCACGTTAAGAGATGGACACGCCCTCCTTGAGCAATAATTTTCTCAATAGCGCGATGGGTGGCAGCAGCCCGCTCCAAAGCGAACAACATTTGCTCCACCTGGAGAGGAGTGGCTTTCTTGCCATCACCGGAAAGGCGCACAAACAAATCTCGCTTCAACCCATCCCGGTCGCCTGTCAAACGTACCAAATCGGGATCATTAGCAGGCGGCAAGGGAGAACGGGTGAGTAAGTAGAAAACCCCGCGCGTGGCTGCTACAAGGTCTTCGAGGATAAAGGGCAAAATGCCTGCTGAGCCGCCACTGATGAGGAAAACGCTCCCATCCTTGAGTTCAAAAGTGGCATCCGGTGGAAGAGAAATTTCCTGGGCTGCAATTGCGTATCGCAAGCCATTACGATAACCGATTTCTACTGCATCGGGGTCGCTTAAAGTCTCTTCGATGAGAGCCGAGGCAATTTCAGATGGTCGAGCATCGGCGCTAAAGTCCAGCACCTTGATCAAAGCAGAGGAGCGCTCCCACGCCAGGGCTTTGACAAAGCCACTGATCGCTCCTCCAAACACACCTTGCGCTCCCTCAGTGCTGTATCCATGCATTCCGTCCAGCCGGGTAGCACCTACCAGGAAGGTTTCCTCAGGCATTTCTCGCATGATCTCAGCCAGAGAGTACAGGCTCATCTCAAGCCCTTTTTGCCACTCGGCCAGGGTCATTTCTTGCAAGGACGGTTCCGGACGCAAACCCGCCAGGAAATATACCCCACGAATCGGTTGCACAGCCTGCCAGGCTCGAATTTGTTCCCGCAGCGGACGCTCAAGTTCAAGAAGATTCAACCGCAACACTTCCACCTGCCGACTCTGCAATTTACGGACAAGTGCATCCGCTGTTTTTCTACCCGATTCAACGACCAGGACCCGTTCCCCCGCCTCCAACTTGATCCCGCTCGAGAGGCAGACTTCCAGCCGCGGCCGGAGCACCGGCACCGGAACCCGTCGCCGGATCGGGGAAACAGGCCCCTGACCCCGAGCAGGTAACGCGGCTTTGGGCTGTTCAGTTTGCTCTGGCTCTCGCTCTTCCTGTCCACCAGTTTTCTCGGCCTGCAAAGAGAGCGAAGGTGCCGCGGAAGTATCTGGAGAGATTTCAGGAGCAGTCGAGAGCGGCAAAGCCGTATCCAAAGGAGAGGCACCCTGCAGCGATTCTTCCACAAAAGTAATCACCTTCGCCAGCGTGTTGTAATCAGCCAGGCGCAAATCTTCCCGCCGCGGAATGCCATAGTGCTCGCGCACCACCGCAAACAACTCCGCCTGTTTTACTGTGTCAATCCCCAGGTCGGCCTCTAAGTCCAGGTCAAGATCGAGCATCTCCACAGGATAGCCCGTCTTTTCGCTCACTGCCTCCAGCAGGAACGATTTGATTTCCTCGCGGTCAACCCCCGCAACAGGCTGAGACACCGCAGATTCCACAACAGGCGCAGGCGTTTTCTCCGCTGAATCCACACGGATACTCTCTTCTACCCTCGCAGAGACAACCTGCTCCCCACCCTGCAGCGATTCTTCCACAAAAGTAATCACCTTCGCCAGCGTGTTGTAATCAGCCAGGCGCAAATCTTCCCGCCGCGGAATGCCATAGTGCTCGCGCACCACCGCAAACAACTCCGCCTGTTTTACTGTGTCAATCCCCAGGTCGGCCTCTAAGTCCAGGTCAAGATCGAGCATCTCCACCGGATAGCCCGTCTTTTCGCTCACTGCCTCCAGCAGGAACGATTTGATTTCCTCGCGGTCAACCCTCACAACAGGCTGAGACACCGCAGATTCCACAGCAGCAGATTCTACAGCAGGGGAGGCTGCTTCTCCTGCAGTAAAAACTTGCAGGGAGTTGCTTGGGGGCAAAACAGCCGAGGGCATGATTGTTTGCTCAGGGGACGCGGCCCAGGCTGTCGGTCCGCAACCGTATTCCCAACGGGAGGCAATCGGTTGGGTAGGAGGCACGCCCTGGTCGCGGATACGCAACGTTCGTTTGACAATTTCCAGTTCTGGCTCCGTATAACCGGAAATTTCTGCGAGCCAGCGCTGATACTGAGGACGCTGGATGCGCTCGCCCTGACCTGGAATTCTGCGGAAAAGGGCCATGGCAATTTGCGAACCAAAACCTGCACCAAGACGCAACGAGTATTGCACAGGATATTTGCCTCCAGTTGACAGGTTGAGGTTACCTAATGCTGAATCAGGTTCGAAGCCATCGTGAATGTGCGCAACGGGCGGAACGAGTCCATACTCCAGCGCTTTGGTAGCAAGAACATCCTCAATCCCGACTCCCATGGAGTGACCGGTATATCCTTTGGTATTTGCGATGATTAGCCGATCAGCATGTTCGCCGAATACACGACGGAGAGCATAAATTTCAGCAGAGGCACTTCCTCCACGAGCAGGTGTGTAGGTCTCGTGGGAGACAAAGACGGTGTAAGGAGCAATGGCGGCACGCTGAATCCCAAAACGACGTTCGGCAGTTTGAAGGAGAGTTTCCATAACCTGGCCGACATGTTCAACATGGAGGCGCGTGCCATGATAGGCGCTATTAGCCGTCACCGTCGCCAGTAGCTCACAAATAGCCCGCATGCCGCGCTCGCGGACAGCATCTTCTGATTCCACCACTAAAGCAGCCGCGCCCATGCCAATAATCATACCGTTCCGGCGGCGATCAAATGGCAATGCTGCCATCCGTAATTCGCCCTCTGTTGTGGCCGCACCGCTTGCCATGAGGGAGGTACCGATCCATGGTAGCAAAGTGTCATTGGTAACATCGTCGCCGGCAATGACGATAACCCGGCGAGCGCGCCCGCTGCGTATCCAATCTTCTGCGATGGAGAGAGCATGGGTTGTCGAAGCGCAAGCCGCATTGACATGGGTATTCGGCCCACGCGCACCGATATATTCGGCAAATTGGGAATGTCCCATTGCCAAAACGCGAAAGATGTAGTGACGATCGAGATGATAATCGAGGCGAGCAATCTCAGATTCCAATGCGACAATCCGCTGCTCCATTGCGGTCTTTAACTCCTCTTGCTGAGGAGGAATAAGAGCAAGCATCCGACGTAATTCGTCAATCTGGCGGCGAAGGAAGAGATCCTCATAGAAATTCTCTGCCTCTTCCGCCATGCGATTTAGCCCAGGAAACGCAGAGGCAAAGATGACGCCGGTTTCATCGGCCAGGGCCTCGGGTAATTTCCAACGATCGGGCAAGTAAGAATTGGTACTGGTGCGCTTGTAGGACATCACCAGAGGGATACCGGCATCTCGCAAAGCCTCAATCCCCGCAGCGATGGCAAGTTGTGTAGAAATGTCCAGAACCTTGCACCTTTCAGCAGGAACACCAAATTCTTCTGTCAGGTCAAATTCACCCCGCAAACCGGCTAATTTGATAGTTTGGTCGAGCGTCTCAATAGATTGCAAGATGGCTCCTGCCTCGCTTTTGACCAGCCGCACAGGACGTCTGTCCAGCATTTGCTGACGCGCCTTTTCAGGAAGAGCGTCAATGCGCATTTCGCCCTTGAGCAAAGCGAGGATGTTGTCGTCTTCAAAAACGCGGCGATTGCGACCAGGCAAGCCCAGCCCCGCTCCACTAATAACCACTGAGCCGGTAATAGGCAAACGACCTGTTTGCAGTACAGCAGAAACATTTTCTTGATGAGAAGAAGGAAGGGCTCTTTCGGTCAAAGAAACAGACACTGCTGGGGTAGTAAAGTCCCCTGTGACACCAGCAGCATACAGGCGACACAAAGCCTCATGGAAACTGAGAACATCGCCCTTGCGAGGATGATTGGTTGAGAAGACGACCACATCTGTTTTTTCTTTGAGAATATCGGTTGCCAGGGTACTGAGCACACGCTTGGGACCGACTTCTATGAAAACACGCGCTCCTAACTCGTAAAGACGTTGAACACCCCGCACGTACTGAACAGGTGAGGCAACTTGTTGAGCCAGCAAATCTAGAATCTCTTCGCGATCTGTCGGATAGACATCACCGGTTACATTTGCAATCACAGGTAATTTAGGGGGCTGGAGGTTCATTTTTTCGATGAAGCGGCGAAGAGGTTGACTGGCAGGAGCAACAATTTTGGTATGAAATGCGTGTGAAACAGGAATTTTTGTCGCCTGAAAACCTGCTGCCAGAAAAGCCTGAATCGCGGCTTCAACGGCAGGAGTTTCTCCGCCGATGACACACTGGAGAGGACTATTGAGATTTGCGATGACAACGTAGCCAGGAATCTGTTTCAGGATGGCTTCAACTTTTTCGATGGGGGCAGAAACAGCCGCCATGCAGCCAGTATCTACCAGGGTAACACGCGTCATTTCTTGACCGCGCGCGCTGACCACGCGAAGGGCATCCGAGAAAGCAAATACGCCAGCAGCAACAAGAGCGCCATACTCGCCCAAACTGTGACCAATGGTCAGGTCGGGATGAACGCCGTATTTTTGTAATAGCCTGAAAAGCGCAACGTTTACAGTCAGGATAGCAGGTTGAGTCAGCGTTGTATCTCGCAGTTTCAATTCGGCTTGTTCAATAGCGACTTTATCGCCGTCAACAAAAATACATTCAGAGAGAGAGCGACCTAAAATCGGCGTCATGGTCTCATCTGCTTCGCGGAAGGTCTCGGCGACCACCGGTTCGATGTCTCGTAATTCGCGCAGCATGTTCACATACTGAGACCCTTGCCCAGGGAACAGGAAAGCTACCTTACCGGGTCTCCCGCTTCCTCGATACACTCCTTGCAAAGCAAGGGCTTGCCAGGCCGAGGGTGAATCAGTTTCTAAAGCATGAGCGGCTTTGTGGGCGCGAGCAAGGAATTCCTCGCGATTGCTAAAATCAATGACCAGCCGCTCCATCTGGCCAACCTCGTGTGGAGCAGGGCAGAAAGAGGGCGGCATTTCTCCTTGCTCAGTTTGACGAATTCTTTCTTGTAACAAACGGCGCAACTCATCTACTGAACTGGCTCCGATGAAGAACAAGCCACGATACGGCTTGAGAGAGGTATCTTGTTGCTTTGCGTCGGAAGCAACCACCGAAGGCAAAGGCGCTTCTCTGGCAGGGATAGCAGCGGGGAACACTTTGCGCTCACCCTCCAAAATTCCAGGCCGATATTCTTCCAATACAACGTGGAAGTTCGTGCCACCAAAGCCAAAGGCACTCACTCCCGCCCGACGCACCTCACCGGGACGCACTTCCCACGGACGAATCTGGGTGTTGACATAGAAAGGACTGTGAGCAAAATCAATGTTCGGATTTGGCTTTTCAAAATTCACTGATGGAGGCAATTCACGAGCGTGGAGAGCCAGCACCGTCTTCAGTAGCCCCGCTGCCCCTGCTGCACTTTTGAGATGACCAATATTAGACTTTACCGAACCGAGTGCTACACTGCCAACCCGCAGATCAGTAGCGCCAAAGACAGTATTCAAGGTAGCCACCTCGACGACGTCCCCCACAGCGGTTGAGGTTCCATGGCCTTCAATCAGACCTACTGTGGCAGGAGAAACACCAGCATTCTTCCAGGCCCGCTCGATGGCGCGCTGCTGCCCCAGTGGATTAGGAGCCGTAATGCCTTTGCCTTTTCCGTCGCTACTGGCGCCAATACCACGAATGACAGCGTAGATTTTATCCCCATCTCGCTCAGCATCAACAAGGCGCTTAAGCAGAAAGACAGCGGCCCCTTCCCCCATGACAAAACCATTTGCCCCTTGCGCGTAGGGGCGTGAGCCATCCGGGCTAAGGGCACCGATTTTGCTAAATTTCACGAATGACTCGGGCCCCATGTTACGGTCCACCCCGCCCGTTAGAACCGCATCAAATTGACCAAAGCGTAATCCATCCACAGCGGCTTGTAAGGCAGCCAGAGAGGAAGCACATGCTGCATCTGTAACGAAATTCGGGCCCAAGAAATTAAAAAGGTTGGCCACCCGACCAGCAATCACGTTAGCCAATTCGCCTGGCATGGTATCTTCCCAAATCTCAGGGAAACGAGTTTGGACCCCTCTGCTCATGCCCTCAATGAGCGCCTCTTGCGCATCCTTTGAAAGTGCCTGGAAAGCAGGAATTCCTTTCAAAATCTGCAAGTATTCAGGCAAATGAATACGAATAGTGGAGAGGTAGTGGTGTTCTCCTGCCATTGCATTCCCCAAAATAACGGCTACACGCTCGTGGTTCAGGGGGCGCTGAGGATAACCATAATCTTGAAGGGCCTGATAGCAAGCCACAATTGCCCATTGTTGGGCTTCGTCAATTGCACCTTGAATCTTGGGAGGAATCGCCAACCCCATCTTGAACGGTTCAAACTTAAACCCCCGCACCCATGCACCAATTTTGCTGTAAGTCTTATCAGGAGCCTTTGGATCAGGGTCGTAAAAAAGTTCGGCACTCCAACGATCAGGAGGTAACTCAGAGATAGAGTAACGAGCAGCACGCAAATTTTGCCAAAAAGTAGGCACGTCGGGCGCATCAGGTAAAATCGCACCAAGACCTACAATTGCAATTAAATCTTTCATACTAGTCCTCACATAACAAAAAGATTCTGTTGCGCCGGCCTTACCGCAGCGCAACCGACTTAAAAAAAGAGTTTGCTAAAGAGGTTTATGAAGATAGCAGTAAGCCTTACTCAAATTCAACCAGTAAGGCCCCTTTTTCGACCTGGTTGCCAGGCTTCACCGTAACCTGTCGAACTTTGCCACTACGCGGTGAGCGGAGTTGCATTTGCATTTTCATAGACTCCAGGACAACCAGCGTCTGATTTTTCTCTACTTCCGCCCCCTCCTGGACGAAAACCTCGACAACCAGTCCATGCATAGGGGCCAAGAGAGATTTAACGCTCGTATCGGCTTCGCGAGTGCGCTTACGAGTGGCCCGTGTGGAGATGCGAGAGAGAACACGTTGACCACCACGCAGCATCACCTGGCAAGTTTCATCATCCAGTTTGCTCAAAAACAATTCCAACGCATAAGGTCCATGGCGCAGCATGTGCAAGCCATTTGCATTGAGCAAAAACATTTCTGCATCAATTGGCTCCCCATTGACGGTTGACTTGTTGCGTGAGATATTGACATGGTAAGTACGATTTTGAATTTGGACAGTGTAAAGGGACATTTTCATCTCCTTGTTCTACCAATTTCAGTAAGTTCTCGCTGGAATTCTCTCTCAGGCAGTAGAAACCCAAAGAAAGCGATTTCGGTTCGCGTTGACGATCAATGAAGTGCTTTTCTCTATTCGCCTCTCATCTGCTCTTTCCAGGCTATCATTTGCCAGTAATTGAGTGGAGAAGATTGAGCCATGTGATCGGTTTGTTTTTGCTGCCGATCGGCAAAAAGCGCTGCAGCATAAGCCAATTGACGTTCAAGTTCAGGAGGCATGGAGGGAGAAGCGGGGCGAAAAGAATCAAGGTAGGTAGTGGTGACGTCTCCACGCAAGAACGGTGCGCTTTCAATGATTTGCAACAAAAAGTCAATGTCGGTGCTCACCCCCCCAATTTGATACTCGTGCAAAGCCCGCCGTAAGCGTTGAATCGCCATACTCCGGTCATTTCCCCAGGCGATAACCTTGGCCAGCAAAGAATCATATTCGCTACCGATGCTCATTCCCTGATACAAAGCGCTATCAACCCGTATTCCTGGGCCGCCGGGTTCTTTCAAATAGAGCACTTCCCCCGTAGAAGGCATAAACTCGGCTTGTGAATCTTCCGCAAGAATACGGGCCTCAATCGCAGTGCCGCGAAGAATGATTTCGTCCTGTCGCCAGTGGAGAGGTTCGCCCAAAGCAAGAGCAATTTGCTCTACCACGAGATCAAGATTCGTAACCATCTCAGTGACGGGGTGCTCCACCTGAATACGCGGATTGACTTCAATGAAATAAAAACGGTTTTTCTTATCCAGCAAAAATTCGACCGTACCCAGGCTGCGGTAGCGTAGGCTGCTTCCTAGTTTGATCGCAGCGAGATGAATCTGTTGACGAAGATCATTGGAAAGAGCAGGAGCAGGCGCTTCTTCAATCAGTTTCTGACGTCGTCTCTGAATGGAACATTCGCGTTCTCCCAAACAGAGAACATTGCCTTCCCCATCGCCCAAGATTTGTACTTCGATATGTCGTGCTGGCTGAACAAGGGATTCTAGAAAAACCGTATCATCCTTAAACGCCGAACGCGCCTCGCGACGAGCAGCCTCGATCATGGCAGGTAATTCCTCAGCAGAATGTGCCAAACGAATTCCTCTCCCCCCACCTCCCGCTGCAGCCTTAACCAGCACAGGATATTCGATCTTTTTTGCCATCTCTACTGGCAACTGACGAGGAAGAGGTTCATCCGTTCCAGAAATCACAGGCAAACCTACCCGCCGCGCAAAGCGACGTGCCGCCAGTTTATCGCCCATCAACGCCACCGTCTCAGGGCGAGGGCCAATGAATCGAAAACCCTCCGCCTCCACAGTGCGAACAAATTCGGCATTTTCAGACAAAAATCCATACCCGGGATGAATCGCTGTTGCACCACTCTGCCGGGCAGCATCCAAAATCGCAGCAGGGTTCAAATATTGTTGCTTTTCCCCAAGCGGGATTGCTTCATCAGCATAGCGTACATGGAGAGCAGAAGCATCCACATCCGTGTACACTGCCACGGAGGGAAGGCCAATTTCCCTGCAGGCTCGCAAAATACGCACGGCGATTTCGCCACGATTGGCCACAAGTATCTTTTCTCGTTTCATTGTCATTACTATTGTCTAGAGGGGGATGTTGCCATGTTTCCGCGCCGGAACAGGAGCACGCTTCTGGCGTAACACATCCAGCGCGACGATCAATCGCTGACGAGACTCAGCAGGCTCAATAATGTCATCAAGATAGCCATGATTAGCCGCTAAAAGCGGTGTAGCCAGCCTGGAACGATATTCCTCAATCAATTCTCGACGGCGCGTTTCAGCATCAGGACTCGCCTTCAATTCTTTCGAGTAAAGGATATTGACCGCTCCTTCCGGCCCCATCACCGCAATTTCGGCATTTAACCACGAAAGATTGATGTCACCGCCCAAATGTTTGGACCCCATCACAATATATGCGCCGCCGTATGCTTTGCGCAAGATGAGAGTCACCTTTGGCACGGTTGCTTCAGAATAAGCATAAGCCAATTTGGCGCCATGGCGAATAATCCCGCCATGTTCCTGGTCGGTACCTGGCAAAAATCCAGGGGTATCTACCAAAGTAACAATGGGGATATGGAAGGCATCACAGAAGCGAATAAAACGGGCTCCCTTGTCCGAAGCATCAATGTCCAAAACTCCTGCCAAAACAAACGGTTGATTCGCCACAATCCCCACCGGGTGCCCATCCAGCCGTGCAAAGCCAATAACCAGGTTAGGTGCGTATTCCTCCTGCACCTCTAAGAACTCACCGTTATCTACAATGCAGTGAATCACCTCGCGCACATCATAAGGCTTCTGAGGATCAAGAGGAACAAGGTCAGCAAGTTCGGGGGTCTCTCGAGCAGCATCATCTTCCGGAGGACGCCAGGGAGGCGAAGTCAGGTTATTTGACGGCAAGAAAGACAACAACCAACGGACATGATTCAAAAGCGTCTCTTCATCCGGCGCAGTAAAATGCGCCACCCCACTCCGCGTCCGGTGAACGTTGGCCCCCCCCAACTCATCAAAACTAACCTCCTGGTGAGTCACGGCTTTGACCACCTCGGGGCCAGTAATGAACATATGAGCCGTCTTTTCAACCATAAAAATAAAATCAGTGATGGCCGGCGAGTAAACTGCCCCTCCTGCACATGGGCCCAGGATCACCGAAATTTGAGGGATGACACCCGACGCCTGAACGTTTTGATGAAAAATAAGCCCATAGCCAGCCAGCGAATCGACCCCTTCCTGGATACGTGCTCCGCCCGAATCATTGAGACCAATAACCGGGGAGCCCGTCTTTCTGGCAAGTTCCAAAAGATTGGCAATTTTCCGACCGTGTGCTTCTCCTACCGACCCTCCCATGACCGTAAAATCTTGCGCAAATACGTACACCGTACGGCCATCTATTTTGCCATAGCCCGTCACCACCCCATCCGTGTATGGGTGGGATTTTTCCATCCCCATGCCGGTAGAACGATGGGTAACAAACATCCCAATTTCGTGAAAAGTACCAGGATCTAAAAGCACTTCAAGACGTTCACGAGCGGTCTTTTTATTTTTAGCATGTTGAGCTTCAATACGTGCTGCTCCTCCACCAGCAAGGGCTTCAGCACGGAGTTCGGCAAGCGTAGGGTTTTGCAAAGTCATAGCGGTGGCATCTCCATCCCGATTGCAATTTTATTCTTCTTGAGAAGGAAAAACGGTTCCCCAACGATTTTGGAAACCTCGAAGAAAACCAACAATCTTCCAGGCCGCCGGTAAAGCAGACGCTGCCGCTATGACCTTAATTGCATCCCCGATCAAAAAGGGGAAAAAGCCAGCAGACAGAGTTTTGGCGAAGCCGACAAAAATTGCAAGCCATGGCAGCCCAAAAAGGTAAATAACAACTTCTCCTGCCATGAAAGTCACAATCGCAGTCCCAAAACGACGGTCTTTGCCTCGTTCAGCCAGCAACCCAACCACAAAAGCGGCAGCCACAAATCCTACCAAGTACCCACCCGTCGGTCCAAACAGGCGAACCAGACCAGCCGTTCCTCCCGCAAACACCGGCAACCCTACAGCCCCCTCCACAAGATAAAGCAAGAGACTCAATGCGCCATATCGCGCCCCAAGCACTGCTCCAACCAGCAAAACCGCAAATGTTTGCCCAGTCAGTGGAACGGGAGTAAACGGCAACAGAATACTGACTTGCGCCATGAGCGCTACAAGTAAACTGCCTCCTACTACCAGTAAGGCAGCACGCACGCGCTGATTCAGGCGAGGAAAATATAAATCGAGTAGAGTAGGTGCAAGAGCTACGTTTATCATGTCTTCAACCTCCAATTGCCAAAAATTTTCCCTCAATATAACCCTGACCAAGGCTCTGAAGTTACGCCTTTTTTCCCTTGCATCCAAAATTCCTCTTCCTTTCCCAGGAAAATTGACAGCAAAACTAACTGCCCTCAATGCAACATGCCGAGAAGATGGAACGCGCGGTTCCCCCCCTAATCAGACCTCTGCTAGAGTTCAGTCAAGTTGCCCCAGGTTTCCAGATAAATTCGCCCCTCGAGGCCGTTGAGATTTACAGATCGCCCGTTGCTATGACAACAGAGAGCATGGACAAG
>Ga0209162_1001667_pt1 | contig 21121 bp, 23 predicted proteins | sample YNPNPMetaG_FD_187121 | JGI IMG/M metagenome (GOLD analysis project Ga0209162, IMG submission 187121) | Anoxygenic and chlorotrophic microbial mat microbial communities from Yellowstone National Park, USA - YNP NP MetaG (SPAdes) (version 2) ...
AGTACCTCCGCCCACAGTACCGAACCCGAGTATTCCCACTTGTACCGTCTTTGCCATTAGCAGTCTCCAATAAAATCCCTTGGGATAATTTTAGTACATATTAAACAGTTGGTTTTTTAGTTACAAGTCCTGTAGTCCCTCTATGGCACTGATGCTGGATAGGCGAGGCAACCCCAAGGCAGTAACCGAGCTTTTAATAAGCCAGCAATGTCCAACCTATGGATACCCTTGCATCCTCCTGGACGTGTCTAATCTCAAAGCTCAAGGGTTATTGGGGACGGTTCCATCAAAAAATCATATAAAAATAATAATCCGTTTGAAAAGATTATCCAGAATTTCCGAATGATGAGAAGAGGTCAGCAACAATGATCCTGGCCGCTTCCGGTGTTAGACCGGCCAAACGCGTCAATGCGTAAACACAATAATGCATATCGATCTGCATTGTCTCCCCTCGTCAAAGTTTTGTTTATATCAAGATAAAATCCTTATCCTTGTAACCTCTGATCCTCTTGCACACTTCATAGCCTTCTCGGCTGCCTTCATCGTTGGTATTGCCTTCAATCGTATGGAAAACCTCTTTCTCTGCCTTCAACACGATTCCGGTGTGCACCCAGTCGGTGGACGTTCTTCGGATTAAAAAGAGAGAGCCCGGAGTGATTTTTGTCCTAACCCCAGCTTCGGTGTCCGCCAAAAAAATGCCTTTTTCTTTTGCAGTTGCCGCCAGGGAATCACATGAAAAAGAGGCCTGAATAGGCATAGGCACTGATAGAGCATCACAGGCCTGCTTCAGAATAAAGCAGGCAAAGCCCGCACACCACGACCAGGCAGGGCCTTCATTGCCGTCCATATAAAGACGGACCCATGGTCCCTTGTTTTGGCCTCCAATCTCCATAGGGTGCTGTTTCAGGTGCTGTTTTGCATAGGCAACCACCAGATCACCCAATTTTCCCCCTTCACTGGATATTGGCTTCAAGACCGCCTGCATGGGTTCAGTGAGTCTCGCGAAGGTATCCTTGTTAACTATGCCGGTAACCTCCAACCCCTTCTTCTTTTGAAACGCCCTTATCGCATACTCCGTCGCCGGCCCGAAATCCCCGTCGATTGCGATATTAACCCCATGAAAGCATAGCCATTCCTGGATTAATTTCACCTTCTTCCCATTGCTCCCTCTTCCATAGTCTTTATCTAAATTGAGCTCATCCATTGTTTAAAATCCTCCCGGCGTCAATCTGGATAACCCTGGATACCATGGTTATTTTGCCTAATCTTCCCTATGTCTCCAGGATTCCCCTCTGCAATTGTCTCTTGTTAGATGCTGCTTTCAAGATCTGACCCCAATACCCCCTCTCTCCCACCTCTTTTTCAGCGGACCAAGCTCTCTACACGATTGAGCCGACACATACTCTATATCTGCCGGTGTTACATTCGCACTCACCGGAATAGCACTTGACTTTGTGGCGTCTTGCCTTAGACTCCTACGGTCCTTTTTATCACCTTTTATAGCTTTTGTATCTAATGGTTGGCGCATAAGTCGTGCGCGGGGTTAGTGAAGCGAGCCGTGTCGGCTTGAAGCAATGGCTTGGGCAGAGATAGGCGGCGCTGCGCGGCCTTATCGCGCAGCATCCAGTGGGCCGCAGGTTTGGGCGTCACTTTTGCTTGAGCACTGCAACGAGAACAAAGTTTGGATCAGCCGCAAAGTCGGACGGCGCCACAAAACCGAGTTGATTCCACCGAATCTCTAATCCGACCTGTTCGTAACACCGTGCAACATATTCAGAGCAGATGAACTCACGGTCGGGCGCGATCTTCTGCCACTGCTCCTCTGTAAAGATAACCTTTGACGCGAGGATTCTGGCGGCGATCTTCGCAATCTCGTCTTTATCGTAGGGATACCCGAACTGATCAACGGCGAATTGCACGAGCTGTGTTAGCCTTTGGGAGTCAACTTTGGACGCAAAATCTTTATGCCGAATGATTGCAAGGCCGCCAGGGTATGGGTTTCCGTGATTATCATAGTCTTCGAGATATTTGGAAAGGCGAATAGTGCGAACGCCAATCGGCTCAACGCTTTCCAGCAACATGACTCGGTCAATTGAGTCCAGTCGAAGAATGAAGCCGACATGACTCCAGATGCTCCCGGTAGCCTGCTGGATCATGGATGAGAAGATCCCGCTACCTGAGCAAATCAGAACATCGCCGTTCTGAAGGTTGTTTCGAACATTGTCATAGTTGGCGACAGCATTTTGAGGAAATGTATCAATTGCGATTGCCATAATTGTCTCCTTAAATGAATAAATTCTTGGTTGGCGAAACGTGCTTAACGAGCTGATCCGAACTATCTGCTATATTTTACATTCAGCGAGCAATAAGGTGGCACTACAGACGCCGGAATGTTACGCTCTTGGCCATTGGAATACCTCCTCCCGCGGTATACTCTCACTAATCCATCAGTGCTTGCATGGTTTGGGTCTCGAATCATGCCCATGACAAAGTCCCCATCAGGAGTATCTTGACCATACAACGCACTATTGAATGGTGCGGTGGCGATTCCCCATCCGCACCAGTGAGTTGTTGGGTTTCTTTATTGTTATTCTCGCGGTACATTTTGTCGATGATGTTGTTTCTTATCTCACATGCTAATTACACCACTGAAAAACCAACAGCCTTTTTGTCCCAATGGACTATGGCACCGTTGCTGTTGACAATAGTCCTGTCGTAAGCCCATAGAGTAAGCGTATAACCACACTTATCCAGATTGGTCGTATCAAGGGACCATTGCACATTCGTATCACCTTGATCTACCAAAGAGCTATAACTACGGCATGGAGGACTGGCTTGAGTTCCATGGGTATGGGTAGTTGGTTGGAGTTCCAATACCCACTTCCAGAAATACTTGTCCAATGCTCGCAGATGCCCCTTGATAGTGTCCTTCTGCTTATTATAACTATGGCAGTCCCCTCCATCTATTACTAAGTCAAGATTATAGGCGGGATCAACCACGGCATTTGGTGTAGGGCTTACCGTATAGTTAGTATTGTCAAGTGTGATGGTAATTACCTGAGAATAATAGATAACACTGGAAGAAGTAATTGGATAATCCTTGGTGTACGCCAGCCTGAGGTCATAAAGTCCCTCAAGCGATCCGGTATTCCACCAGGCCAGCAGGCTGGTTCTTTCCAGGATTGGCGGTGTCGCGGTTGGATCTTCCTCATATGGTATCCAACCGTCGGGGCTGACTTCCGTCTTGACTTCCTTTGGATACTTAGGATCAAAGGGGTTCGGATGCATAAGTTCAAAGGTTACGGAGTTTGTAACTGGCAACCAGGTTCCAGTGCCATGAGGGGCATACTGCACCTGATAGCGCACTGTTCCCGGTGTGCCGGTATTATAAATACGTCCACCGATTCTCACCCAGCCGCCGAAAGGACGATCCATGGCAGGCTGTGAACAGTTGGTGGGATTAAGGATGCCTGTTGATGGATTAGCAAGGTGTGTTGTCGGGCTGATGTTATCAATCGGGACATTCCCAACATCATAGATGAGATCCATCAATTCACTAGTTGCTGTTCCAGTGCGAACTTGGACAACGACATCCAGGCGATTTCCCCAGTAATTGAGATCAGTAGGATCAATGGTCGATGGGGGTACTGCCCATGATAACACGGCACGGATCCTGATGATATTAGGATTTTTACAATCCTTGAGGTGTTGTGAAAAATTCGCTGGCAGCATGACGCTATAATACAAGCCATCGGGAGGTATCTTGGAAATATCATGTACTTCAACGCTGGCTGTTCCAAGATATGCGTCGAAACTGCCATTGTTGTCCCAATCAGCCCAGAAGGCAACATATTCCCTTGAGCCGGCCTGACAAAGATTGCCGCTGTATCCAAATGGCTTCTTGACATGTATAACTGCACCAAGAGTGTCGGTGGCTGTATTAAGCCCTGCGCAGACGAGTTCTTCGTATGTAGTATTAGCCTTGTTCTCCAAAAGGATATCCGTAATCTTACTTATATCAATACCAAGTTTTTCTATATTTATAATAGAAGAGATATCCATTTGTGCCGATATGATAGATAACGCCTTACCTCCTTTTATCATCGGATATACCGCATCATAAATCAGTCGATGGTCAGGGACATCGGCCTTTCTATAGTCAGCTACAAGCTTACTCCAGGGTACCGGTTTGGGTTTAAGGGTAGGGATGGCGGCGTTCATATCAATATTTTCTAGTAAATCCAGTTTTTCGATCAGATCCGCTTTGATTAGGCATTCAATGGTGTTTTTAGGTTGAATCTGTATGTTGGCATCTATCCTGTTCCCAAAATGTGGAATGTCACCGGGGTTAAGAGAGGGTATCTGGTTCCAGGAGAGAACCGCCCGTACTTTGGGAATAACAGCAGTTTCGCAACATCTTCGGTAATTGTGCTCATCAAGCGGCAGGAAGACCATATAGTGCAAGGGGTGTTGAGGGCCTGGAGGGGCTTCAGATATGTCGTATGCGTTAAAACTGGTAACCCCCACATTTTGAAAGCCAGCACCATCACCCCAATCCACGAAGAATCTTACGTATTCCGTGGAGCCATTAGAACATAACCCGCCGCTATAGCCGGTTTCACGTTTTATGCTGACTACTGCTTCAAGCTGAACCAATTGTGGATTAAACCCAACACAGGTGACTTCCTCCCAATATATATTACCATGAAAGGGAATAACCTGTTTTGCGAATAGATTGACCAATAATGTTTTACGTGTTTTTTCCAATTGCTGGATCTCTGGTTTTGACAGTTTAACGTCTTTTTTTGCACCATGACTCTGGTCCCCCTTTTTATTTTTTAGGATTAGCAGGTGATTTTTCCCTTGAGGTAAGGCTATTCACCAGCCATAAAAGGCCTCACCTGTTTCTTATGCCTTTTAACTCATCCCATTGCCACCACCTCCTTTCAGGTTGCCTAACTACGCTCTTCAGCGGATCTTTTTGCGATCCGCTGTAAGAGCATGGTTAGGCGTGGCACTGACAAACCAAGAACTTACCGTTGCACAGATGGCGGCGGTAAATTTGGGAACGTCTTATAGTAAGAGTCTTTCGGCAACCCCTCTTTTACAGCCTTATCCCGAAGGGCTTTGGCTTCCGATTGAGTAAGATTGGCACCGATTACCACACTGAAGTATGGATGTTCGCCGTACGGTTCATAGACCTCGGCCTTGAAATTTCGATATTTTTCGTTGATGCTATTCGCTTGTGCTTCGGCATCCTCGCGTCGCAAATGAGACCCAACAATCACAAACCACACGTTCTGAGGAGTACCTCCGATTAGCCCTTCAAGAAATTGGTTTTTGGCGCTTTGTACTGGAAGGGAAAACCTTTTCAGTTCGCGTGAGGGTACCTCGGACTGGGCAAACGCTACTCCAACAATCGCAAAGTTCGCGTGAGCCCGCGTGCTCGGAATAGATTGAGTAGTTGGCGTAGGAACCAAAGAGGTTGTTATGTAACCAGCAATCAGGGCCGGTGCTGCGAGACCGAGTTCAAATAATTTGAAGGGTTTCTCTTCATCGCTGTGCAAATAAGCCACGAAGCCACCTATTAAAAATAAAACTATTACTCTAACGCAATAGCCGAGCACCTTAAGTGCTGCTGCATCTGCGATGTAGTGTTCCCAATCGACTGTGATGAGAAACATGAGGATAGGAGCCAGGCCACCGATGCCGCCAATCAAAAAGCGTTTACAGCTTGACATATCCCTTCTCCTTTGTACGAGGGTCTAACGGCACGCTTAACCGCCGCGAGTTAGCTACGACCCTCATACCGCATCACCTCCCTAAATTTTCAAATTCATCGCTACTGCTACTTGGAGAATTGTCTCGTGGACGTGGTGCCGTCCCTCTTCGCCTGTCTTCGAGTTTTTCCACCATGTTGCCTGTGGAAAAAAACCATTGCCAGCGCCAGTCCTTCGGCGCGTTGGGATATTTGCGGATCAAGGAGTTAGGAGGTATCAGTACGCTACCTCGGCCGTCGGCCAAGTCCGTCGTGCACGGCCTTGACCTGCTTCTTCAGTGCCTGTCAGCCAGATGGCTAATCTCCTTCTCTCTTTCTAAGATTTACCATTCCATCGAGTAATGTCGATTAATAATGATTAAATTTAGATAAATTTAACATTAGACATGCAGGATGACCTTGTCAAGTCCCGATTTTGTTTTTTTAAACCCATTCCACTCTGCCGCATTCTTATTGGGTGTGACCCCGCTGGCGCGCAGAAGCGCCTTCAGTTCAACACTATATGCCACAGTCTGCTGAACGTGGCGGATATCACAGATTATTCCAGTTCTTGCCCTACAGAAAAACGCTGTAGCTACAGCGACTACGTTCACCAACACAAGAAAAAACCTTAAAAATCATAAGGTTATATCTGGAAAACATAAATGGCTTGGCCGGAAGACACGTATTAAGGCCGGACAAATCATGTACTGCTAACAGTCGATTTGCTCTTAAGGACCCTGGAGTCAACCACAAAAAATCATAAAAAAGTTTGCAAAAATTTTCAGATTATATATGATGCATCAGCTTGAAGTTAAAAAAGGATACTCAGGAGAAAAACATGAACGAATGGCATGTAGTGGAAAACGGCAACACCATCGGCCCTATTTCTCAACAGGAACTGCTGGACGGCCTTGCATCAGGCAGATTTCATCAGGACACGCTGGTCTGGAGGCAGGGGCTCACCACCTGGACACCCGCCGGTCGGGTACCGGAACTCAGTGCGTCTTCGCAAAACAGGCCCATCATGCCTCCTGTTCCACCGCCTTCAGGCCAAATGGCCCACGAGATAGACTTCGAGATATTCGGCCACGAGATGCAATTTGTGGAGATCGAACTGGATCCCAATGAAAGCGTGGTGGCCGAGGCAGGGGCCATGATGTACATGGAAGACGGCATACAGCTCGACACCGTATTTGGCGATGGCTCTCACGCCAGCGAGACCGGCACTCTGATGGACAAGCTCTTTTCAGCAGGTAAACGGCTCATAACCGGTGAAGGCCTGTTTTGCACCATCTTCACCAACAAAGGCATAGGCAAGAAAAAGGTGGCGTTTGCAAGCCCCTATCCAGGCAAGATCATTCCCCTTGACCTGAAAAAACTCGATGGACGCCTGATCTGTCAGAAAGACGCCTTCCTCTGCGCCGCCAAGGGCGTCTCCATAGGCATAGCCTTTCAGCGCAAGATCGGAGTGGCCCTTTTTGGAGGGGAGGGCTTTATCATGCAGAAACTTGAGGGTGACGGCATGGTCTTTGTCCATGCAGGCGGCACCATAATCGAAAAACAGCTCGACCCTGGCCAGACCCTGCGCGTGGATACAGGCTGTCTGGTGGCCCTGACTCAGACCGTGAACTACGATATTCAGTTCGTGGGCAATGTAAAGTCGGCCATCTTTGGAGGCGAAGGGTTCTTTTATGCCACACTCACAGGACCAGGCCATGTCTGGCTGCAATCCCTGCCCTTCTCAAGGCTTGCAGGACGCATTCACGAGGCCGCTCCCCAGAACAAGTCAGGGGGCTTCGCAGGCAGGGATGAGGGTTCCATTCTGGGAGGGCTCGGCAACCTGTTCGAACGGTAACGCAGACGCCATGGGGGCTAAAAGGCATTTCCTTGAAGAAAAAACTGTTGGGAGCCTACACCAATGCCCCGTTTTTAATGACCTCCATCTCCCCATGCTCGGCAAAACTGTAATAAGACCCCCTGGAACCCACAATGATGTGGTCCAGCACATCTATCTCCAGAAGCCTCGCTGCAAGCAGGAGCTTCTTTGTAATGGTGCGATCGGCATTGGACGGGGTGGTCACGCCGGAAGGATGATTGTGCGCAAAGACCAGGGCGGCCGCCCCATATTGTAGGGCCTTCTTGATGACCTCTCGGGCATAGACGGCAGAGGAATTGAGCGTTCCATGAAAAAGCTCTTCTATCCCCAGCACACCGTGCTGATTGTCCAGAAAGATACACACAAAGACCTCCCTGTCCAGGCCTGAAAGGCTGTGCCAGAGATATTCCACCACCTCCTGCGCTGAGTGCACATAATTTTTCCCCAAGGGTCTCTGTTTCAGGAATTTTCTGGCTACATCATGGACAAATCGCACCGCAAAGGCGTTTTTCGGCCCTATACCATCTATCTCCTCCAATGCCTTTGAATCGGCCTCCAGCACCCCTGCCAAGGAGCCAAAACGCCTCAATGCCTCACGCGCCTGGAGTTTGCAGTCCTGCCGAGGTGTGCCGAAGGACAGCAACAACTCCACTATTTCCTCATCGGTAAGGGCTGAAATGGAGTATTGCAGATACTTCTCGCGCAGTCGCTGCCTGTGTCCCAGTCCCCGGGCCTGCCAATCCCCTTTTTCGATCTTTTTGTTGCTTCCCATGGTTGCTGTCTTTGTATCTCTTTTTACTGCATAAAATAGATATCAACGACCATCTTTCTCAAGGCCATATAGATTTCATTCCAATTTATATCTGCTTTCTGGCCTGCCAGCCCCAATTTCTGTTGCAGATCAAGACATTCCTGTTGGTCAAAACAGGCCACCTCATCCAGGTCATCCAAATTTTCATCCGCGTTGGTATCGCTGATATGCAAAATAGACCGGCCAGTCTGGTCCAACACCGAAAGCCCGATCCCTCTGACCATCTGAGGGTCCTCCCACAGCCGCAACTCCACATACCCCAGATGGGTTTTCAGTAACAACAACCCTGACCAGCGTTCAAGGGGCATTTGGATAGGAAACCCCATCTCAGGCTGCATAAACGGCTGCAACATGGCAAAAAAGCCCCTGGAGCTGTCAAAGATGCGCACTGTGGTCCCCATTCTTGCAAGTCTGTAGAGCTTGGCCATATCCTCATCATTCAATGCCACGCAGCCTCGGGTCCAGTCCCTTGCAGCGCCGTTTTCATCCTTTCTGAAGACCCCTCCTCCATGTATGCCCAGTGCCCCACCCAAGGGCGTATCTTGAGGGGGAAACCGCCTGTTTTTAGCTGCTGTAACTATGCGCTGCAATGTCTTTGCGTCGATACGGCCATAAAAAAAGGCAAGCCAGGCATCGGTTGTTTCGGGATATGATATGCCCAGAAACCAACCATATAATTTGCTGTTTTTCTTATATAAAATGCGGTAATCCCCCTCTGGGGTGGCATAATCCAGGACACTTGTCTTGGCGGTAACCGTGTTGATGCCTATGGAGACAGGGCAGTGCATAAGCCTTTTGTCATCGCGAAAAAGGGTCAAGAGGCGCCGATTTTTGTCGATAACGATGCGGTCTTCGGCCAGTGCCAAAGAACCAGCCAGGTGCAGAAGACAAAAAAGGCATAACAGCGCCAAAAGCCGTATATTCATTTTGAGGTTCCCTTATGCTCGACCTTTTACATATCTATATTGAACAATAATCTCAAATACTGTATTAAAAGACATTTATCGCAAAAAGAAAGGAGAGGAGACATGAAAGAAGGGTTTTTGAGGGGTTTAGTGGGCTGTATGGCTGCAATGCTGACCTGCGTTGGCATTGTCTGCGACGCTGATGCGGGCGGCGGCGAGACATATCCAAACGGCGCCGAGTCCTTTTTTGCCGGTGCCGCGCCTCCGCCAGGCATTCATCTGGTGGATTATCTCTATTATTACAATGCAGACGAGCTCAAGGACGCCAGAGGCCATGACTCAGGGCTTTTGAATGAGGCATCCGTCTATGCAGAGGTCCTGCGCCTCATCTGGATCTCCAATTATCAGCTTTTGGGCGCCAACTATGGCCAGCATCTCTTTTTATTGGCAACTGACCGTATTATGGATTTCAATGTGCCGGTAGGGCCGCAGGGTAAAAGGCATTATTCCTCGGTGGATACGCCCTATCTCATCTATGACCCCTTTATTCTTACCTGGCACCTGCTGGAAGGCCGGCTGCACATGGTATTCGGCACAGATATCTATGTGCCTTTCTCCAATGAAAGCGAACGCAACCTGGCTGCCATGGGCAGAAACTTTTGGACCTTTGAGCCGGTGCTGGCAGCCACCTGGCTTCCCACAAAGGAATTGGAGCTCTCCGCCAAGTTCATGTACGATTTCAACACACGGCAGGACAACTACATATCCGGCGCACCTGTAAGCTTTGACCGCACGCCCGGAGATGAATTTCATGTGGACTTCAATGCCTCCTACGCCATTTTGCCCGAGCTGCGGCTGGGCATGAGCGGCTACTACTACAGACAGGTCAAAAACGATGACTATCACGGCCTAAACCGCTTTCCTGCACCGCTTAAGGCTGCCCTTCAGGCCATGGAAGGCGACCAGTCTCAGGTCTGGGCCCTTGGTCCCGGCGTCTGGTACCAATATAAAAACATGATGTTCACTCTGCGCAGCCAATGGGAATTCGAGGCCAAGAACAAACCCGAAGGCCAGAATGTCTGGTGCACCTTCGTATATTCCTTTAAATAACACTCTTGAATGCCTTATCCTTTACTGAAATGACTTCTGCCAGGCGAAGTGCCTTATGCCAAAAAGGCAGCCTGGCCACATTAAATTAAATAGACAGGAGATAGTTACATGAATGAAAGCTACAAGATTCATTTAAGCGAAAAAGAGATGCCCGATGCCTGGTATAACATACTGCCTGAGCTTCCAACACCCCTGGCGCCGCCCTTACACCCGGCTACTGGAAAACCAGTCACACCCGACGACCTGAAGCCCATCTTTCCGGATGCATTGATTGCACAGGAGATGTCCTCTGAAACCTGGATAGAGATACCCAGCGAGGTAAAGGAGATATACAAACTCTGGAGGCCTTCGCCCCTGCATCGCGCAAGAAACCTGGAAAAGGCCTTGGGTACACCAGCCCGCATCTATTACAAAAATGAAAGCGTCAGCCCTCCCGGCAGCCACAAACCCAATACCGCTGTGGCCCAGGCATATTATAACAAAAAGGCAGGGGTTAAACGCCTTGCCACGGAAACAGGTGCAGGCCAGTGGGGAAGCGCCCTGTCCTTTGCCTGTAAGCTTTTCGGCATTCAGTGCACGGTCTATATGGTGAAGGTGAGCTACTATCAAAAGCCGTATAGGCGTATTCTGATGCACGTGTGGGACGGCGAGGTCTATCCATCTCCCACCGACAGGACCAACGCAGGCCGGGCTGCCCTGGCCAAAAACCCAGATACCAAAGGCAGTCTGGGAATGGCCATTTCAGAGGCCGTGGAGGACGCAGCCACTCACGAGGACACCAATTACGCCCTGGGCAGCGTACTTAACCACGTGCTTCTGCACCAGACGGTCATCGGGCTTGAGGCACAGAAACAGTTGGCCCTGGCCGAGGACAAGGCGGACATAGTCCTGGGTTGCGTAGGAGGCGGCTCCAATTTCGGCGGCATCGCCCTTCCATTCGCCAGGGACAAGATCAAAGGCAAGAGCAATGTAGAGCTCATCGGCATCGAACCTGCATCCTGTCCCACTCTGACCAAGGGGCAATATCGTTACGATTACGGAGATACGGCAGGTATGACCCCTCTGTTGCTCATGCACACGCTGGGGCATTCTTTTGAGCCGCCTGGCATTCATGCTGGAGGCCTGCGCTATCATGGGGATGCCCCTGTGCTTTGCAACCTGGTGCACTCGGGTCTTATAACGGCCAGGGCATATACCCAAAACCCTGTATTTGAGGCGGCCCTGCTCTTTGCCCGCACTGAGGGTATTGTTCCTGCACCAGAGACCTCACACGTCATCAAGGGTGCCATAGATGAGGCATTGAAGTGCAAAGAGACCGGCGAAGAAAAATGTATCCTCTTCTGCTTCAGCGGCCATGGTCATTTTGATCTGGCGGCCTATGACGATTATCTGGAGGGCAAATTGGTGGATTACGAATACCCTGAGGAGAAGATTGCAGAGGCATTGAGGGACCTGCCCAAGTTCCCGACCGGCATATAACTAATATATGATCGGGGCGGGAATCAAATCCGCCCCGATATCCTTAAAATACACCGCACTGTCTATTCCATAGCCGATTCCACTTCCAACGCAGGCATCAACCATCATTATGGACAAAAAACATGGATAGAGGCACTATCGGAGGGTTATTATTCGGGCTTTTGCTCATAGCATCCGCCATTCTCATGGGCGGCAATGTGGGCATGTATGTTGATCTGCCCGCGGCCCTGATCGTCTTCGGCGGCACCATCGCCACCACCTTCATCCGTTTCAACCTGGAGGACATTCTGAACGCCTTCAAGATAGCGGCCAAGGCCTTCACCCTTAGGACAACCCCCATTGACGACCTCGTCAAGGAGATCCTGGCGCTCTCCAATTTCACACGCAAGGAGGGCATCCTGCAGATGGAACACTTCGTTATTCACGACCCTTTTCTGAAAAGGGCGGCCCTCATGTGTGCAGATGGCCATTCGGCTGATTTCATTAAATATACGCTTGAAACAGAAATCGATATGACCTTGGAGCGCCATACTGTGGGCAGAAACATCTTCATCGCCATGGGAGAGGCCTCGCCTGCATTCGGTATGCTGGGCACCCTGGTGGGCCTGGTCTCCATGATGGCGAATCTGCATGACCCGTCCAAGGTGGGCCCAGGGCTGGCGGTAGCACTTCTGACCACACTTTATGGGGCATTGCTGGCCCACCTGATCTTTCTTCCCATTGCAGACAAACTCAAACGACGGAGCCTTGAGGAAGAGATACACAAAAGAATGGTCATGGACGGCATACTCTGCATTCAGAAGGGCCTTAACACCCGTCTGGTGCAGGAGGTCCTAAACAACTACCTGCCCACCATGCAGAGAAAATCCTTTTAAAAAAGCCAGAAAGGCCGCAGAAAAAGGTGCAAAAAGCATGAAAGCACCAACAACCTCCACACAGGCTGTGTGTGGGCATTTCTGCCGATAAGAATTCCATACATCGACCCAAAGACTGCCATACAACTCAAAAAGCAAAGAGGCCGTGCTCAAAGAATGAGTCACGGCCTCTTTTAGTGAAAAGATGTAAAGGTTGTGCGAAAGATTACACGCAACCGGTCGGCTTTGGAAGACCAGCCATCTTACAGGCTCCCTTGCCAGGGCCCGATGGGAACAGCTCGTAAATCTTCTTGAGCGGGAACCCTGTGGTCTTGGAAAGGATTCTGACCATGGGGGCGATACCGTTTTTCTTGAAGTAATCCTGAAGAACCTCGATTAGCTTTCTGTGTTCGTCAGTAAGCTCGGAAATACCCTCCTGAGTCTTTACATACTCGACCCAATTCTCGTCCCATTGCTCCATGCCTTTTGTCAAGAAACCATCTTCATCGACCTCATAAGTCTTACCCCTGAACTCTATTGTTGCCATGACATTCCTCCTGATAAGTTTTTGTTTTTTGAACGACTACAAACTAACCTTTTTTTGATACTACAAAGGAAATATTTTGTCAAGTCAAACCTTGACCGCAAGGCCTTTATTGGGAAAAGATACATACCACATCTTTCACTGAATGGCAATTCATTTCTTTTGTCGTTGGATAAAAATCTAAAATTAATAGTCATGCTATGAGGATGGGGCAAACCTGACCTCTCAATCCACAAGGTATATACAAAAGGTATATAAAAATAGAGATCAGCTGCCGTGCTGTGGACATCAGGAGTGATAAAGGACGGGATGCAAATATTTTTGAGCTTATTTAATGGCGGGGCCGACGAGGCTCGAACTCGCGACCTCTGGCGTGACAGGCCAGCGTTCTAACCGGCTGAACTACGACCCCACATTAACAAAAAGAAGAAAGACCACAATACAAAATACAAAATGGTAGGCGGAACAGGGATTGAACCTGTGACCCTCGGCTTGTAAGGCCGATGCTCTCCCGCTGAGCTACCCGCCCGCGCTTGAGTGAGTTCCTTTTATAAAATATCTGCGGAAAAATGTCAAGGTAAGTTGTTTTGTTTTTATCTTCCAAAAGGGAAAGGAGCTGGTACAGCAGATGTAAAGGGGTTACTGGTTGAGCTGGCACCGGGACCTTTCCCTTGAGTTTTGCCGGAATCGCTTGTTGTTATGGTATCCTGTCTGACTGTTTTGGGATAATATGCGTAAAAACTGAAACTGCCTGCTGACAGCGGGGCATTTATGATGATCTCAGCGGCCAGCAGATCATCTGTCTTGATTTCCCGTTCTCCCATGCCAGGTACCAGGTCACGCACTATAACCTCATCTAATGGAATTATTTCGTAAGACCAGCCAGGGTGTGTGTCCAACGAACCACTGCCGCCTTCCCATGTTTCAGATGAAGAGAGTTTTAGTATCAATTGGTTAACAATATTACCGGCTTGTTCCGCCATGACGCCTCGAAAAAATTCCCGATGTCCTTGGCTGATGATGGATAGAATCACCCCCAGGGCAATACCTGTGATGGCAGTGGCTATGAGTACTTCCATGAGCGTAAAACCCTTTTCAGCATTGCTGGGGTTCATGTGGGTGTTTCCACCTCCACTGTGCCAAACAGTTTATTGATACGTATTTGTCTTATGGTGTTGTTGTATTTGAGATCCAGTTCGGCACCAGTAGAACTGCCGTCTGCAAAGAAGATAATGGCATAAGCTCCACCAGAAGAAAGGGTTATTACATCGCTGCCTTCGATCTGGACCGTTTCAGGAATGCTAATGGGTTTGTCGCCTTCTACAACTATGTGTCGATTTTCTGCATCTATAATGAATCTTACGGCCTGTCCCCTGCCTATGGCAGTTGTCCTTGCATGCTTTAAGGCACGCAAAAAAGCGGCCTCGAAACGGCTATCCTCAGACCTTAAAATGCCACTGCCGACGGCTACAAAGACAAGGGAACTCATAAGGCCCACTATGACCATGACCACTATAAGTTCCATCAGGGTAAAACCATTTGGAGGATTAGAGGGAGACATCATTGATTCCGAATATAGCCAGCAACATAGATAGGATGATACCGCCGATTAGCAACCCCATGACCACTATGGTGACAGGCTCCACCATGGAGAGATAGAGTTTTGTGTCGTGCTGAATCTTTTCTTCCAGGTCGTCCGCTACCTTGAGCAGCATTTTACCCATGTCGCCAGTTTCTTCTCCTATGGATACCAGGTGTACCACAAGGGCTGGAAACAAACTGGACTGTTTCATGATCTGACTTAATGTCTTGCCCTGTCTTACCCCCTTATACATCAATTCCATCTGGGCCCTAATCTGACTATTTTTCAGCACATCGGATGCAAGAGAAATGGATGACAAGATGGGGACGCCACTCTCCAGGAGGGTACCCAAGGTACGGGTTAAACGTGCCAGTTCCATGCGCAGCAACATACCGCCCACTATTGGAAGATGCAATAGGGTCTTATCCCACCATATCTTGCTGTTGGGTGTACGAAAGGAGGTGTATAGGCCGATGCCTAATGTGGCGATAAACAGGGTAATCAGCCACCACCAATCCTTTATAAAGGAACTGGCGTTAACTATCAGTTCTGTTGCCAGAGGCATAGGCTGGTTTAAATCCTTAAATATCTGACCGAATTTTGGCACCACAAAGGTCACAAGAATGGTAATGGATAAAATGCCCACTAAAAGTAGCATTCCAGGATATATGGATGAGGTCAATATGAATCTTCGGATCTGGCGTGAGCGTTCCAAAAATGTGCCGAGTCTGCGCAATACCTCGGGCAAAACACCGCCCATTTCCCCTACAGTTACCATATTGACATATAATTTATCAAAAAGCGCAGGATGATTGGACAGTGCCCCGGAAAGCCCTTTACCGCCCTGAATATCTCTGCGGATGGTGGTGACCAGCTCTTTTACCGCCGGTTTGTCTGTGGAGTCCGCTATGACCGTCATGGAGCGCTCCAAGGGGACTCCGGCCTCCAATAGATCCGCCAGCTCCCGTGTAAAAAAAAGTAGGTCTTCCTGAGTCAGTTTGGGTCTTACATACAGATTGAGCAGGCCTTCAAGGCTGTGCTGTTTTTTGATCTTTATGGGCTGCAGACCTGTACTGATTAGTTTAGTGACAAGGGCCTGTTCGTTTGCAGCTCCTTCTGTGCCACGAACCCTTGTACCGGCTGCGTTTACAGCCTCATAGAAGAATTTTGTCTGCCCTGGTGTCTTGCTATGGCCACCTATTTTCCCTTTTGGGCCAGCCAAGTTGCTGGCTGTTTCATTGGGATTTCCAGATGAGATAAGTCGTGAAATAAGATTTAGCGAGGGCATGTCAGTTGTTTGTGACGCGAATGACCTCTTCCAACGTGGTCATGCCATGTAATACATGCAGCATTCCGTCTTCCCGCAGAGTGCGCATGCCCTCTTTTCTTGCCTGAGACATAATAGTGGAGCTGTCAGCACCTTGCATAATGAGCCTGTGTATTTCAGGAGATATCTCCATGAATTCATAGATGCCAATGCGGCCTGAGTAGCCTGTGCCGGCACAGTGACTGCAGCCCTGTCCCTTCCAGATGACCTGTGGCCTTTCTGGAATCACATTGCCAGCCAGATGACGCATCTCCTCCCACAAGGCATCATTGACAGGCACTTCTGTTTTACAATGAAGGCAGATGCGCCGAACCAGGCGCTGTGCCACCACTGCCAGCAGACACGAGGAGAGCAGATAGGACTCTACGCCCATTTCCTGAAGCCGGGTGATGGCGCTTGGGGCGTCATTGGTATGAAGTGTGGAAAAGACCAGATGGCCTGTCAATGCGGATTGTATGGCTATCTCAGCAGTCTCGCTGTCTCGAATCTCTCCCACCAAAATCACATCAGGGTCCTGACGCAAAATAGTGCGCAGGGCAGAGGCGAAGGTGAGGCCGATATTGGTCTTGACGTGTATCTGATTGATGCCGTCCAGCTGATATTCCACAGGGTCTTCCACTGTCACGATCTTTTTGTCAGGTGAGTTTATGCGGTTCATGACTGCATAGAGGGTGGTGGTCTTACCGCTTCCTGTGGGGCCTGTGACTAAAATCATGCCATAAGGACGCGTGATAACACTGTCGAATTTTTTGAGCATCTCTTCTGAAAGTCCCAGGCTTTCTAAGTCTAATTTTACCTCGTCCCTGTTCAAGAGACGCAGGACCAAGCTTTCGCCAAAAAGGGTGGGAAGGGAGGAGACACGGATGTCTATCTCACGAGAGCGCTCCTTGACCTTTATGCGGCCGTCCTGGGGAAGACGCATCTCTGCTATGTTCATTTTGGACATGAGTTTTACACGGGATGTGATGGCCGGCTGTAGGCGTTTAGCAATGGTCTCCATCTCGTGCAGTACGCCGTCTATTCGGTAGCGCACCTTCAGGTGGTCACGAAATGGCTCAAAATGGATATCAGATGCCCCGACCTCTATGGCCTGGCTGATGATATGATTTACCAGACGGATAACAGGGGCCTCGGACGCCATGTCCTTGAGCTGCTCCGGGTCATCCCACAGACCTTCTTCGTTACGCTCATCCTGGTCTGTGTCGCTGGCTGCCAGGTCCATGTCCGCCTCATACCAGCGATATATGGCGGCCATAATGTCGTCTTCATTGGCCTTCAATGGTAACACGCGAGTGCCGTAAAGGGCCTCAAGGGCCTCAAGGGCATAGAGGTCATGGGGATTTGCCATGGCAACCTTCAGGCAATCAGGCGTGCTCTCAAGGGGGATAAGGCGCCATTGTTTCATGAGCCGAGGAGTGAGAGCTTCGATGTTGATGGATGGTGGTTTCTCAGGGAAATCTGAGGCAGATATGACCTTGTCAGCCATGCCTTCTTGCTCCTGAAGTGTCAGAGGTGAATGGGCTGTGGTCATGTCTATTTGGTTGTTGGACAGCCCTTGTGTTGCAAGTAGCTCATTCATGCCCTGATTCTACTCCCAGCTGGTGACATCTGCATTTTCTCCTTCACCACCTGGCTGGCCGTCCAGTCCATAGCTTATGATGTCGTACTCCCCGTGTTCACCAGGGCATTTATAGACATAATCCCTGCCCCAGGGGTCCTTGGGAATGGCCTTGGGTAGATATGGCCCCTGCCACTTCTCCACTGAAGATGGTTTTTCGCGCAGGGCATTGAGACCTTCCTCGGTGGTGGGATAGCGTCCCACATCCAGCCTGAAGGAATCCAGGGCTGAGCCAAAGAGTTCTATCTGGGCCTTGGCAGTTTTCTGTTTACTCGCCCCGAGCTTTCCAAAGAATTTTGGGGCCACCAAAGAGGCCAATAGACCTATGATAATGACCACGACCAAAAGCTCTATGAGGGTAAAGCCCTTCTCATGCCACAGATGGCCTTTTTGCTGATCAGCTTGCTTAAAATTACTAAATATCACAGTTGAAGAACCTCCTGTATGTTAATAAACTGATTATATAGACAACCCATTATTTTGCAATCAAAAAGGCATTGGGATTTATGCGCTGTTCTATCTGTTTTTCCAGTCTCTGCGCCTCATCATAGTCATTGGACACAAATATCTGAACCCTGTAGAAGGTCTGTGCACCCACGGTTCCTTCGGTTACCTCGACGGTCTTGTACTCCCTGCTCAAGCTGTCTCTAAAGGCATAGGCCCGGTCCCTTTCCAGGAATGCGCCCACCTGTACATAGAATCTGCCATGCCTTATATCTGGCCGATTTACGTATGTGATGCGATTGCCTATCATGGAGCCTTCGCTCAAGGCCTCGATCCGTACACGGGCCAGGCCTTTGCCAACCATGCCCAATTGCTGGGCTGCGCCATAACTCAGGTCCAGAATGCGGTCTTTTACAAAGGGTCCCCTGTCATTGATACGACAAAGGATCTCCTTGCCGTTTTCCAGGTTAGTGACCCGCACCATGGTGTTTATGGGCAGTATCTTGTGGGCAGCGCTGATACCATACATATCGAACCTCTCGCCGTTGGCCGTGTTTTTGTTGTGAAAATCCCTGCCATACCAGGAGGCGTAGCCCTCCTCCACAAAACCCTCTGCTGAAGGCAGGGGATAGTATGTCTTGCCGTTTACAGTGTACGGTCGTTGAGTGGCAGGGACCTTGTAGGGCGGAGGGGCATAACCCCTGGGTGCCACAGGTGCCTTGGCCTTGGCACATGCAAAAAGGCTGCCACTTAGATAGCAGGCACTCAGCAACCAAATCACCCTATTTTTATAGTGTTTTTTCATGAATTGTCTGTTGACAAGGGGATTTCCTGAAGGGTTCCTTGAAAAATAAACCATTAGCGTTTTACATTAAAGGTTCCCTGTATTTTTGCAGATTTTGTTGTAACATATCATAAAGATTTTTTCGATTGTTTTCGAGGACTATTATGTATCCTATCTACTTAGATTTCAATGCCACCACGCCATGCCTGCCAGAGGTCATAGACGCCATGGTAGAGGTGTGGCGCAATCATTGGGGCAATGCCAGCAGCTCCCATTTGATGGGCCTAAGGGCCAAGGCATGTCTGGAGGAGGCACGAATGCGAGTGGCCTCATTGATGAATGCCTCTTCTGATGAGCTCATCTTCACCAGCGGCGGAACCGAATCCAATAATACCGTGCTTTTTAATCTGCTGGGCTTGTCGGCTTCAATGGGCAGACATTTGATAGTAAGCGAGATAGAGCATCCCTCTGTGTTAAATGCCGCCATTCGCCTGATGGAACAGGGTGTTTCAGTGGACTTTGCGCGAGTGAATTCAGCAGGTGTGGTGACATGTGAGGAGATTCAAAGGCTTTTGCGGCCAAATACGGCATTGGTCTCCGTGATGTTGGCCAACAATGAGACAGGTGTTATGCAGCCTGTTTCAGAGATAGCCAGATTGGTCAAGCCCAGGGGAATCTTGGTGCACACGGATGCAGCCCAGGCCCTGGGCAAGATTCCCGTAAATGTGAGGGAGCTGCAAGTGGACTATCTCACTCTGGCTGGCCATAAGTTATATGCCCCCAAGGGCATAGGCGCCCTTTTTGTGGCCAAAGACGCACCCTTTACACCATTTTTACTGGGCGGCGGCCAAGAAAAGGGCCGCAGGGCTGGAACAGAGGCAGTGGCCCTGGCCGCGGGGTTGGGCCGTGCCTGCGAGCTGCTCTCAAAGGACATAGACCGAGAGATGAAGCGCCAGGAGGCATTGAAAGAACGGCTCTGGCAAGGCCTACAGCAGATATGGCCTCATCTTCGTCGCCATGGTCAGGGTCAGGCCACCTTGCCCAATACTCTAAGTGTCTCCTTTGTGGGAGTGAATGCCACAGGGCTTTTGGCCCGTTGTGAAAAGGAGTTCTGTGCCTCCACTGGTGCTGCCTGTCATGACAGGTCTGTGCGCATCTCCCATGTGCTGGCTGCCATGGGAGTGGGCCAGGAGGTGGCACAGGGGACAGTGCGTTTTTCCTTGGGCAGGACCACCACTGAAGACCAGATAGATGCAGTCCTGGCTATATTAGGCCAACAACTCAAAGAGGTAAGTAATTAGCCTATGGCGATGAGATATATCCTATTTTTCTTGATAGCCAGCTTGCTCATGGCCTTTTACTGGCTTTTTCTTCAGAAAGACCAGCGGCCTTCCATCCCTACACCTGTTGTTCAAAGGGATGCGGAGATACACAAGCCAGTAAAGGCAGGCCCAGACATGCCAAGTTCACAAAATGAACAGAAGGGCCAAAAAGGCCCTTTACCGCCTTTTTTGCTACAGAGGTCGGAATCCGGCCTTCCCCCTGGCATTGTCCATGAGGGGCCGCCTCCCTCCCATGCGCAAATTTCGGAGGAGAAGGCGGAGAGGCTCAAGGAAAGATTGGGCCTCTTTATAAGGCAGAAGGTGGGCGGTCAGAATCAATAATAGGCATATCCATAATAATACCAATCCTGGCCATTGTAGGAATAGTAGAGGTCATAGTAAGTGGAATAGACCTTTGCCCACCAATGGACTACGGGCACTCCATCTGGGTCCATTTCCACTGCGGATGCCGTGTAGGCAGAGTTGTTCCATGTGATGGTGACATGGTTTCTGCCATCCCAACTGAAGCGGTCTATGACCTCACTTCTATCTGGGCTGTAGGGGTAATCCGCCCACCACTCATAGGCATTTACCGTCAGGCCATTGAGAAAGAGAACCATCAGTGCCATTGCCAGAATCAAGGCCTTTTTCATGTTGCCCTCCATGAGTTGGAATTTAGTGGATTATCTTACCGATTCTTTCAA
>Ga0209162_1001668_pt1 | contig 21118 bp, 19 predicted proteins | sample YNPNPMetaG_FD_187121 | JGI IMG/M metagenome (GOLD analysis project Ga0209162, IMG submission 187121) | Anoxygenic and chlorotrophic microbial mat microbial communities from Yellowstone National Park, USA - YNP NP MetaG (SPAdes) (version 2) ...
GATACGTTGGGGGAGGTGCTGGTCCCTGTCGACGCCTACTATGGAGCGCAAACGCAAAGGGCTGTGCAGAATTTTCCCATAAGCGGGCAAACCATGCCGCGGCCTTTTTTGGAAGCCTTGGCGCTCATCAAGGAAAAGGCTGCGCAGGTCCATGCCGCTCATGGAAGGCTCGATGCTCCACTGGCCGAAGCCATCTGTCAGGCAGCCCGTGAAGTGCAATCCGGGAGCTTTTGGGATCAGTTTCCCGTCGATGTGTTCCAAACGGGTTCGGGCACTTCCACCAACATGAACATGAACGAAGTCCTAGCCGGCCGAGCCAACGAAATCCTCACGGGACGCCGGGGCGGCAAAGACCCTGTGCATCCCAACGATCATGTGAACCTGGCCCAGTCCAGCAACGACGTCATTCCCACGGCCCTGCATATCGCGGCATGGCGCCTGATTCAGGATAAGACCCTGCCGGCCTTGGACCGCCTCGAGGAAACGCTTCACGAAAAAGCCGCGGCTTTCGGCGACGTCATCAAGATCGGCCGAACCCACCTTCAGGACGCCCTGCCTGTGACGTTGGGTCAGGAATTTTCCGGTTATGCGCGCCAAGTGGCTTTGGCCAAGGAACGGCTGCGTTCCGTGGAACCCCGTTTGTGCGAGGTCGCCTTGGGCGGGACGGCCGTCGGGACCGGCGTGGGGGTGCCGCCGGGTTTTGTGCAGGAAGTTCTGGAACGGATCAACGCCGAGACCGGCTGTGCCTTTCGGGAAGCCGAAAATCATTTTGAGGCCCAAAGCGCGCAAGATGCCGTGGTGGAGACGTCGGGGGCTCTGAAAACAACCGCCGTGAGCCTCTTTAAAATAGCCAATGATCTGAGATGGTTGGCCTCGGGTCCTCGATGCGGTCTGGGGGAAATTCAACTGCCGGCCGTTCAGCCCGGATCGTCCATGATGCCTGGAAAAATCAATCCGGTCATTTTGGAAGCGGTGCTCCAGGCCGCCACGCGAGTCATGGGAAACGACGCGACGGTGACCCTTGCGGGACAGGCGGGCGTCTTTGAGCTCCATCTGATGCTGCCGCTTTTGGCCCACACCCTTCTGGAATCCATTGAGCTGGTTGGCAACAGCGCCAGAGTTTTGGCGGAAAAATGTGTTTCCGGCATACAAGCCCATCGGGAACGGTGCGCCGCTCTTGTGGAACGGAGCCTGGCTTTGGCCACTTACCTCGTGCCCCTGGTGGGCTATGACAAGGCGGCCCAAGTGGCCCAAAAGGCGCACGAGACCGGAGGGACCGTTCGGGAAGCGGCCTTGGCTTTGAAAGTCGCCCCGGCCGAGGCCATCCATGTGGCCCTGGCGGATTGGTGGCATCAGGGAAAAGCTAAGAGCCCGTCAAAACCATGACGCCGATCCTTATAGGAGGACCATGCGGTGGGTGTGTCCTACATTCGAAAAACCATGCCGAGCCCCACGACCGGGACGACCGATTCCGTAAGCCATGCGCCGACGCTGGTTCGCGCCATGGGGCAACGGGTTTTTGAAAATGTGCTTCGCGGCGAGGCCGGGACCGATTCGGCTCTGACGGGGCTTTCCGCGGAAGAACTGGCGCTCATGCAGAGCCCGTCGGGCGACGAGACCATGTCCAGGCTGCGATCGTCCGTGCATACTGCGGATCCCGGCACGTTGCAGGCCATGATCACCGCTGCTTACATCAAGGCGTCCGCTTTGGGTTCCGGCACGGCCGCATGGAAGGGCATGGCCGGCGCTTCCCTTCGGGGTGAAGGTCTCCCCGTGCCGGGACAAGCCGCCGTGGAGGGCGGGGTTGCCAATGAGCCGCCGGGCGGGGTGTCCGATGGCTCAGGGGGAAATGGTTTGGGAAGCCTTGCGGCGCGGTTCGAATCCGGCGGCTCGGGCATCGAGGCCGTGGGCTACGATCCTGGAGGGGGAACGTCCTACGGGATTTACCAAATCGCTTCGAAACCCGGCACCATGGCACGCTTCCTGGATTTTCTTGAAGCCCACGAACCTCAATGGGCGAGGCGCCTTCGAGCGGCGGGTCCCGCCAACACGGGAAGCACAGATGGGGCCATGCCCAGGGTTTGGAAAAGTCTTGCCAGGGAAAACCCCGAACGGTTCGCGCAACTCCAACAGGCTTTTATTTGGGAAACCCATTACGAACCGGCCCGCATGGCCATCGAGGAGGCCACGGGGGTCAATGTGGGATCGGCATCACGGGCGGTGCAGGAAGTGTTGTGGAGCAGCGCCGTGCAGCACGGCCCCAGTCGGGCGGCGGATCTGTTCATTCGGGCACTAAAAACCCAGCGGGCCAAGGGTGCCGCGGTAGACGAAGCGGCCCTGATCCAGTCCGTCTATCGGGATCGAAGCCGATTCGGCCGCCTGTTTTTGGGGGCGCTGGGGGAGGCGCTCACGCGCCGGTTTCGGGAAGAAAAGGCCATGGCTCTGGCCATGCTCGCCGAGGACAGCCGTCGCGGGCTGGCCTAAACCGTGACGTTTTGGCAGCCGTGCATGACGACGTGCGTGCGGGGCGGACGCCGTGGGGTAGGGCGATTCGGGGCGGGGGACGGGGGACAAGGCCGAATAGGCCGCGTCCCCCAGGATGTCCTCACGACGCCAGTTCCGGCAGATGGCGATAGTATTCCAACGCTTCCGGGTTGGCCAGAGCGTCCTTGTTCTTCACTTCCTGATTGTGAATGACCTTGCGCACGGCCAGCTCCACCTTTTTCCCGCTGATGGTGTAGGGAATGTCGGGCACGGCGATGATCTTGGCCGGCACATGGCGTGGCGTGGTATTGACGCGAATGGCGGTCTTAATGCGATTGATGAGCGCCTCGTCCAACGTGCATCCTTCTCGAAGCTTCACAAAGAGGATCACCCGCACGTCGTTGTCCCAGTCTTGGCCCACCACCAGGCTGTCCAGAACTTCGGGAATGGTTTCCACCTGGCGATAGATTTCGGCGGTGCCAATGCGCACGCCGCCGGGATTGAGCGTGGCGTCGGAGCGCCCGTAGATGATCACGCCGCCGTGTTCGGTGATTTCGATAAAGTCGCCGTGATGCCACACGCCCGGAAAGACGCTGAAATAGGCGTCCCGATACTTTTGGCCGTCCGGATCGTTCCAGAAATAGATCGGCATGGACGGCGCGGCCGCCGTGCACACCAATTCCCCCTTTTGGCCGATGACCGGTTTGCCGTCTTCGTTCCAGGCTTCCACCTTCATGCCCAAACCGCGGCACTGCAGTTCCCCCGCATAGACCGGTCCAATGGGGTTTCCCAAGGCGAAGCAGGAAATAATGTCCGTTCCCCCCGAGATGGACGACAGGCACAGATCCGCTTTGATGTCCCGGTAGACGTATTCGAAACTTTCGATGGCCAAGGGCGAGCCCGTGGACAAAACGGCCTTGAGGGGACTCAGATCGTAAGTTTCCTTGGGTTTGACACCGGCCTTTTCCACGGCCGCCAAATATTTGGCGCTGGTGCCGAAGATGGTGATTTTTTCGTCCTGGGCCATCTGCCACATGGCCCCGGGATCGGGATAAAAGGGCGAGCCGTCGTAGAGGAGCACGCGGGCGCCCAGCATGAGGGAACTGACGAGCCAGTTCCACATCATCCAGCCGCACGTGGTGAAGTAGAAGATGGTGTCGTCGCGGTTGACGTCCGTGTGCAGTTTCAATTCCTTAAAGTGCTGGATCAGGGTGCCTACGGCGCCGTGGACGATACATTTGGGAATGCCCGTGGTTCCCGACGAGTACATAATGTAGAGTGGGTGGTTGGCGGGGAGTTGCGCAAAGTCGATGGGGAGGCCGCTTTCTTTGGCCATAAAGTCTTCCAAAAGGACCCCGTTTCGCACGCGGCCGGGATCGGGGTTGGCCTCCGTATAGGGGATCACCACCACTTTTTCGATGGTGGGCAGTTCCTTGAGGATCTCGCTGATTCGTTCCAGGGAATCGAAGGTCTTGCCGTTGTACTGATAGCCGTTGGCGGTGAAAAGCACCCGGGGTTGGATTTGCCCGAATCGGTCCAAAACCCCTTTGATGCCGAAATCCGGGGAGCAGGATGACCACACGGCACCTACGCTGACGGAGGCCAGCATGGCCACGACTGTTTCGATCATGTTGGGGACGAACCCCGCCACGCGATCGCCGGGTTTGATTCCCATGGCCTTTAGCGATGTCGCCAATCGGGCGACGCGGTCGTAAAGGTCGGCATAGGTGATGTGCACCGTCGGGCGGCCTTCGCCCTTGAAGCTCAAGGCGATACGGTCGTCTCGATACCGCAGCAGATTTTCGGCAAAGTTCAAGCGCGCCCCCTCAAACCAGCGGGCGCCCGGAAGCTTTTTCACGTCGTCCACGACCTGATCGTAGGAGCGGCTGACCGAAAAGCCCGCATAGTCCCACAAGGTCGCCCAAAAGGTGGGGATTTCTTCGATCGACCACCGATAAAGGTCATCGTAGGTGCGGAACGCCGTGCCGTGCTTTTCGTTCACATGCTGCAGAAACCGGAACATGTTGGTGCGTCGCACGCGCTCTTCGCTCGGTTGCCATAGCAGTCGACTCATGAAAGCCTCCGTTTTTCATCAAGTTCCTCAATCCCCCAGATGCCCTCCCCATTCTTCCATCCCCAGGCCGTCGGTTGCAAAGGCCGAACGTTCGGAGAAACTCAGGCATGGGTCGCGAGAAGAGAAGGGGCGACGGCCACGAATGGAAGCGCACTCTTATGCTAGCAGGTTTTGGATGTGAACAAAAGTTTAAAATATGCAAACTTTCCCGAATGGCCTAAAGTTCCGGGGGCCCTGCCGGGATGAGGCAGAGGATGCGCAAGGGCTCATCGGAGGTGTTTTTGATTTGGTGTTCTTCGTTGGGAGGGATGAACAGGGCGTCTCCCTGAGCGATGGGAACCCATTGCCCTTCTTTGTAGGCGGAGCCACGCCCTTCGTGGACGAAAATTTCATGTTCCCAATCATGGGCGTGGCGGGGGGTGTGGCCGCCTGGGTTGATTTCGAAAAGGCGCATGCAGAAGCGGCGGGCGCCGTCTTGGGCGCCGATGAGGACGCGGCCGGTGACGCCTCGAGCGGCTTCGTTATCGAAGAAGGTGCCGGGAATGTCCTTGTAGGATTGGATCTTCATGGTTAAGACTCCTTGCAATGGGTAAAGGTTGATGCCCGCAGTCCGGGGCACACCGCTTTCATTAGAGGATCGTCTTCGGTGTGGCAAGGGAGGAGAAATCGATGAGCCGCTTTTTCGGCGCTCGGGTCCCGCGATGCGTCCGCCATGTCCACGTGAACATGCCGTGGATCATGCTTTCCAAGGAGCTGCCCGTCATCGAAGAAGAAAGATTCCATTTGGAATTGGGCTTCACCGGGGAGGACTTGGACCGTTTGGACTGGCAGTCGCTGGACGGAGCCGTCGCCCTATTGCGCTCTTGGGGATGCAGCCTGACGCTCCATGGGCCCTTTTGGGAACTGTGTGCCGGAAGCTGCGATGGGCTGATCCGCCGGGTGACCCTGTTGCGGTGGCACCAGATTTTCGATGTGGCTGCCCGAGTGAAACCCAAACACGTGGTCTGCCACACGGGCTTTGACCCCCGGCATCACCGTGAACAGAAAAGGGCATGGGTTTCCAGGGCGCTGACGCTCCTGGAGCCGCTGGTGGATCGGGCCGAACGCCTGGGGGTGCGCCTGTGCCTGGAAAACGTCTGGGAAGAAGATCCGTCCCTTCACGAGGCCATCCTATCCCGGCTGGATTCCCCTTTTTTGGGTTTTTGCCTTGATGTGGGGCACCAGCACGCTTTTTCTCGAACGCCCCTTGCGGTGTGGCTGGAGGCTTTGGGCGGGCGGCTTTTAGAAGTGCACCTGCACGACAACGACGGGAGCCGGGACGACCACCTGCCGGTGGGCATGGGAACCATTGATTTCGGTCTTCTTTTTGAGACGCTGGCGCGTCAAGGGCGAAAGCCGCTTCTCACCGTGGAGCCCCACACCAAGGAGCACTTGCTGAAAACCCTGGTGAACCTGGATAAGATGCTCCCGCCTGGCTGGGCCGGCGCGGGGCAAGGGTGAGGGAGCCGCGGCAACCTGCCACTGGACGGGATCCCGAAAAATAACGCACGCGAAAGGAGGAGTAGGCATCATGGCCATCGTGGAAGTGAGTGTGGTCCCTCTGGGCACGGCAAACACCAGCCTGAGCGCCTATGTGGCGGGGGCGGTGGAGATTGTGCAGGCCAGCGGTCTTTCTTACGAATTGACAGCCATGGGAACCATCATCTATGGAGATTTGGACAGGATTCTGCAAACCGTTCGGGCCATGCACGAGAGTTGTTTCCAAAAGGGGGTCCATCGCGTCTTGACCCAGATCAAGATCGACGATCGTCGGGATCGGGCGAGCACGCCGGAGGACAAAGTGCGATCCGTTTTGGAGAAAACGAAGCGTTCGTCATCAAGGCGGACGGAGGCGGTGTGAGGAAGACATGCGCGACCTGGTGCATTATCTTGTGAAAGCTTTGGTGGATCAACCGGACAAGGTGGTTCTGGAAGAGAAGGGAAGCGAGGACATGGTGCTTTTTGAATTGTCCGTGGCTCCGGAAGACATGGGCAAGATCATCGGTAAGAACGGAAAGACCATCGAGGCGTTGCGAACCGTGGTGCAGCTTGCGGCGACCAGCGCGGGCAAGAAGTGCCGCCTGGAGGTTTTGGGCTGAGGCGCTCCGAGGGTTGGAGGGACGAACCTTTTGCGAGGACGTGGAGGAGAGGGAATGACCACACATTTTAGGGAACTCGCCGTGGACGAGCTTCGAGCGAGCGTGGATCCGAACGCTTTTCCCTTTGACCACACAGGGATGCTGAGCCCCTTGGAGGAAGGCGTGGTGGGTCAGGAAAGGGCCATCGACGCCATCAAGTTCGGCATGGGGATGAAAGAAAAGGGCTACAACATTTTCATCGCCGGCCCCGCCAAGGCCGGGCTCACCTACATCGCCCGAACCTTTCTTGAAGAGCAGGCAAAAAAAGAACCGACACCGCCCGATTGGTGTTACGTCTATAACTTCAAGCAACCGGACGAGCCTAAGAGCCTTTGCCTGTCTCCAGGCCGGGGCAAAGAACTGAAGAAGGACATGGAGTCCTTCATCCAAACCTTGCAGGCCAAGATTCCGGAAGTGTTCGACAGCGACGACTACCGGGCTAAGGAAGCGGAGGTGCATCAGGGGTTCGAGCGGCGCCGGCGCCAGATTATCGACGAGCTTTCCGAGATGGCCCGGGAAGAGGGCTTTATCCTCCAGTTTTCCCAGGTGGGCATGGTGATCATTCCGGCCAACAAGGAAGGCCAGCCCATGAGCCAGGAGGAGCTGAGCGAGCTGACCGACGAGGAAAAGAAAGCCCTTCGGGAAAAGAGCGATGAGCTGCAGGAGAAGATGAAGGCGGCCATCAAGCGGATTCGACAGGCCGAGGCCGAGTTTAAAGAAAAGCACGCCAAGTTGGACAACGAAATCGCCATGTTCGTCGTCGGGCAACTCATGGAACATTACATCGAAAAGTACGAAGACGAACCGGGGGTGCTGGATTATTTCAAGGCCGTTCAGGAAGATATCCTGGAAAACATCGAGGAATTCAAGAAAAAGCCCGAAGGGCAGCAGCAGATGGGCCCCTTTCCCATGCCGCCGCGGGAAGCGGCCATGCGCAAATACGACGTCAACGTGCTCATCGACAATTCGGAAACCCAGGGCGCTCCGGTGGTCATCGAATCCAACCCGGCCTATCCCAACCTTTTCGGCAGCATCGAAAGGCAGGCCTGGTTCGGGGCTTTGTTCACCGATTTTACCATGATCAAGCCCGGAGCCTTACACCGCGCCAACGGCGGCTATCTCGTCATGAAGGCCTTGGATCTTTTGAAGTGGTACCTGTCGTGGGAAGCCATCAAGCGGGCCTTACGCGACGGGGTGATCAAGATCGAGGATCTGGGCGAATTGTACGGCATTTTCAGCACGCGCACCATCCGTCCCGAACCCATTCCCATGGATGTGAAAATCGTCCTCACGGGCGATCCCTACCTCTACTACCTGCTCTACATTTACGACGACCGGTTCCAGAAGCTGTTCAAGGTCAAAGCCCACCTGGACGATCAGATGGACCGCAAAGAAGACGCCGTGTTGCAATGCGCCCGCATGATCAGCCGGTTTTGCCAGGAAAACAAGATCCGCCATTTGGATCGTAGCGGCGTGGCCCGCGTGCTGGAATACAGCATGGAAGTCACCGGCGATCGAGACAAGCTCAGCCTGGAATTGGGCGATATCAGCGATCTGCTGCGGGAAGCCAATTACTTCGCCGCCTTGGACAACGCGGACTTCATTCGGCGCGAGCATGTGCATCAGGCTGTGCAAAAACGCATCTACCGGGCCAATCTGGTGGAAGAACGGGTCAAGGAGCTGGTCAAGAAAGACATCTTTTGGGTGGAGACCTCCGGCGCCAAGGTGGGGCAGGTCAACGGGTTGTCGGTCCTCATGACGGGTGACCACGAATTCGGTAAGCCCAACCGGATCACCGCCACGGTGTCGGTGGGACGCGACGGCGTGGTGGCCATCGAACGGGAATCCAAGCTGAGCGGCAACATTCACACCAAGGGGGTCATGATCCTCACGAGCTTCCTCAAGGAGCGCTTCGCCCACAACAAGCCCATCTCGCTCACGGCAACCCTGTGCTTTGAGCAGAGTTACGGCATGGTGGAGGGGGACAGCGCCTCCAGCACGGAACTCTACGCCATCCTGAGCGCCCTGTCCGGCGTGCCCATTAAGCAGGGAATTGCCGTGACGGGGTCGGTGAGCCAGAAGGGGGAAATCCAGCCCGTGGGCGGGGTGACGCAAAAGATCGAGGCCTTCTTCGACATTTGCGCCCACAAGGGGCTGAGCGGCGACCAGGGGGTGATCATTCCCGAAAAGAATGTGCGTAACCTGATGCTCAAGCAGGTCGTGGTGGATGCGGTCAAGGAAGGAAAGTTCCACATCTGGCCGGTGAGCCGCATTGAAGAAGGGATCGAAATCCTCACAGGTGTTCCGGCCGGAGAACTGCAGCCTGACGGTACCTATCCCGAAGGGACCATCTTCCGTAAGGCCGACGACCGGCTGAAGGAAATCGCCGAAATCGTCAAGAAATTTGGAAAGGATGAAAACGGCGAAAGACGATCCTCTGACGAAGGCGGCGGGGGTGGTTGCCCGAGTTGCGATCGGTAGTCTTTTTGTCGATGGAGGTTGGGGTGAGCCCAGCGAACCCCAACCTACGGATCAATATACCGATTTTAACGGGTGACCGGGTATGGCTCTGAAAAACTTGTGGCGGCTCTCCCTTTTTCGAGGGGCGCTGTGGATCGCCGTGATCTGGGCGGTGGGCGGGGCTGTCTCAGGCGCTCAGGCGGCGGTGCGAAGCGTCATTGTTCTTGTCGCCGACGGAGTGGGCGTTGCCCACACCACGGTGGCCCGCTGGGTATCGCCCTCCCGAAGCCTTCCGGTGGATTCCATGAAGGTTTTTCTGGTGCGCACTTACGGAGCCGAATCCTTGGTGACCGATTCCGCGCCGGCAGCCACGGCCTTTGCCACAGGACACAAAACCAGTGACAAGTTCGTGGGAGTGCTGCCAGGTCCTGTGACCCTTCCCGGGATTCCTCCGGTGCCTCCCGAACGGCAGCAAAAGCCCGTGGCCACTGTCCTGGAAGGGGCCAAATTCCTGGGCAAGGCCACGGGAATCGTGGCCACGTCCAACGTTCAACATGCCACCCCGGCCGCCTATTCAGCCCATTGGCCCGATCGGAACCAATACAACGAAATCGCGGAACAACAGGTCTATCAAGACCTGGACGTGGTTTTCGGCGGTGGAAGGAAATATCTGCGGCCCGTGTCCCAAGGGGGAGCGCGAACCGACGGGGAGGATCTCATCCAGGTTTTAAAAGATCGCGGATACACGATCGTCGAAACGCGAGAAGAGATGCTTCGAACTCAAGCCTCGAAGGTTTGGGGTCTCTTTGCCGAAGACGCCATGGAACGGGACCTGGATCGAGCGGTTTTCGCTCCCTGGGAACCTTCTCTGGCCGAGATGACGGCGAAGGCCATCGAGGTCCTTTCCCGCCATCCCAACGGCTTCTTTCTGTTCGTGGAGGGAAGCCAGGTGGATTGGGCCTCCCATGGGAACGATCCGGTGGGGGTCGTGACAGAGCTCCTGGCTTTTCATAACGCGGTGCAGATGGCGCTGGACTATGCTCGAGGCCGCGAGGATACGGCCGTTCTTGTTTTTTCGGACCACGGAAACGGTGGCATGAGCCTAGGCAACGCCATGACGGACGGCACCTATTCCCGCATGGCTTATGCATCCGTTGTGGCGCCGCTCAAAAAAGCCACTCTTACGGCGGAAGGCATCGCCAAGCAGATCGGGGACAACCGTACGGAATCGCGTATCAGAGAGGTTCTTCGGCGCTTTTGGGGGCTGGAGGATGTGACCGCCGAGGAAGTCGCCCGGATTCAGGGGTATCAAGGACCGCATTTGAGCAACGCCATTGCCCCCATCATGAGCGTTCGATCCAATATCGGATGGACCACGCATGGGCATACGGGCGAAGATATCATCCTCTACACCTACGGGTTGGACATGCCCATGGGAACCATGGAGAACACGGACATTGCCCATGCCTGCGCCCGTGCTATGGGGTTTCGCCTGGAGGACGTAGACGCCAAGCTCTTTCGGCCGGCCCAAGAGGTGGCGGCCCACCTGGGCGGTCGGATTTCCATCGACAAGTCTGATCCGGAAAATCCCGTCTTGGTCATCCAAAAAGAAGCGGGCGGGGCGGTGCGCTTCCCGTTTTCCAAGGACCTCATGATCACGGATGGAAAAACCTCTCGGCTGATAGGACCCACGATCTACGCCCCGCATACAGGCACGGTGTACCTCACGCTGGAAAAGGAGCCATAGACTCCGGCAGGTTCGGCTTGAGGTCGTGCCGGCAAGGGATGGTCAGCGGCTTTGTTCCAGACGGCTTCTGGCTTGAAAGCACTGCATGGCGTATAGGGAAGCGAGGAGCCGGTAAAAGGTGTCTTCCGGGTCGCCTTCCGTATGGCACACCGTGTGGGTTGCGGCCGGAAAGGGTTCATCCAGCGGTTCGTATTCTTTAAGAAAGTGCGGCAAATGGTAAAGCCGCGCCTCGGAAAGGGTGGGGGCTTCGTCACGGGCGGCAAGGCGCTTTTTGAGCGTTTCCTGGGAACAGCGGCATTCCACGATGATGAAGGCGGCATCGTGGTCTTGAGCCAACCGAAGGGCCTCTTCGCGCCATTTTTTTTCGGCGAAGGTGGCATCCAGCACGACGGAATGCCTTTCTTTGAGTCGTTCATGGGCCTGGTTCAGGAGATGACTGTAGACCAGCCGGCGCCGCTCCCTTCGGTAAAGCCCAGTCCCATAGGCGGCTTTTTCCGAGGCCGCTTCAAAAGATTTGGGAAAGACCTCGCGGCGCACCGCGTCGGACTGAAAAAGGGCCATGCGGAACGCGTGGGCAAGACGTTCGGCGTGAAAGGATTTTCCGGAAGCCGGCAGGCCGCAAAAAACATACAGGGTCGGGCGGGTCATGGTTGCGGCGTAGGTGTAGGCCAGATCCAGGTATCGGGCCGCTAGGAAACGGCACCGAAGCGATTCCTCGCCGGGCGGGCTTTCCCCCTTTTCTTCGTGCAATTCCCGAAGGCGCAGGCAGGAGACCTTGACCCGCACCATGGCCCGATAGCACGCATAAAAATCCACAATTCGGTAAAGCGACGGATCCCGGGCGCGTCGAACATAGGCGTCGAGCACCATGAGGCTTTGGGCGAAGGCGCCGCGGGCGTCCAGGTCCATGTGAAGAAACGCTAAGTCTGCGGCGGCGTCCCCGAACCGAAACCGGTCGTTGAATTCGATGGCGTCGATGATCTGAATGCCGTCGTCGAGGAAATACACATGATCCGATCTCAAGTCGCCGTGGCCGTCACAGATGCGATCGTCGCCGACCCGCCCGTCAAAGAGATCTTTGTGTCCTTCCAGAAAAGCTTCGTTCACGTTGCGCACGAGATGCCATTTTTCGGGATCCAGAACGGATCCCACGAAAGGCTCGGTCTGTTCGAAGTTTTCCAGAACATTGCGGCCGATGACGGCCAGGGTTCCGAACCGGCGGATTTCCTCGTTTCTTTCGGCTTGGGCGTAAAAGGCCGCCAGACGCTCCCCCAGAGCCCGACACTGCGCTTCATCCAGAGCTGCGGACTCCGTCAGCGCCTGCAGGCTCCGCTCGGGAGGAAGCTGCTTCATGAGCACGGCGCATTCCACCAGCTCACCGGGGCCGTCCAGGGATAGGATTCCCGAATGGCCCCGGCGCACTTCCACCACTCTTTCATAAACGCCTCGGCTAAAGCGCCGATTGAGGGTCACTTCCCGATGGCAGAATCGGCAGCGGGCTTCCAGGTCAGTAAAGTCGAGGAAGCCGAAGTCCACGGGTTTCTTGAGCTTATAAACCCATTGGCCCGTGAGGAACACGGCGGAAATGTGGGTGTCGATCCTTTGGATGGCCGTGACGCGGTGAGGATAAAAGCGCGGGTCGGTGAAGGCGCGGCAGACCCTTTCAAAGGCGGCCAAGGCGTCGTCCATGGCGGCGGGATCCTCATGGACCGGGCGGCGCCTCACAAGGCGCGTTCAATAAACGCGTAGGCGCTGTGGTTGTGAATGGATTCAAAGTTTTCCACATCCACTTGAAACCAGCGGATGTGAGGGTTTTTTTTCAAGCGATCGGCCACATCCCGCACCACGTCTTCCACGAATTTGGGATTTTCGTAACCCTTTTCCGTGACGAACTTCTCGTCGGGCCTTTTAAGCAAGGAATAAACTTCACACGAGGCCGCCTCTTCCACGATGCGGATGAGGTCCTCGATCCAGATGAATTTTTTGAACCGCACCGCCAATCGGGCCATCCCCCGCTGATTGTGGGCACCGTGCTCCGAGATTTCCCGGGAGCACGGGCACACCGTGGTGATGGGGACATTGACTTCCACGACGAGGTCGAAGCCGTCCTGGCCGCTCAAGGACCCGCTCACGCGGCACATGTATTCCATGAGGCCCGAGGTACCGGTCACGGGAGAAAGCTTTTCGATAAAGTAGGGAAAGCTGATTTCTAAATGGGCCGACTGGGCGTTCAGCCGGGACTGCATGGCTTCCAGTATCTTGGAAAACTCTCGAATATCCAAATGGCCGTAAAATTCGTTGAGGATCTCCACGAAGCGGCTCATATGGGTGCCCTTGAATTCCCGCGGCAGATTCACGTACATGTTGATGCTCGCCACGGTGTGTTGCACCCCGTTTTTCTTGTCCATGACAGTGAGGGGATAGCGGATGTTCTTGACCCCCACCTTGTCCACGTGGATGTTTCGGTGGTCGAAAAGACTCTGCACGTCGATCATGGCCAAACCATTCATCCGCTGAGTTGGTGACGCCGGCTTAAATCTTCGGCGATGGCTTCCAAGGCCTTCCGGGTATTTTCGCCGATGCGGTCGGCGAAGACCCCGGCCAAGTCCGCTTCGATAAGGCTATCGTCGTAGGGAATGAACCCCAGGAACTCAAAACCGTCCAGGTTTTGCCGGAGAAAGGCGCTGTCGCGGTCGTTGCGGATTTTGTTTCCCACCACATACACGTTGCCGATACCGATGTCGGCGGCCAGGTCTTTGACCTTGAGCGCCGTTTCGATGCTGCGCCGGCCCGGTTCCACCACGATGATCAAAGCATTGACCGCTCTGGAGGTGCCTCGTCCCAGATGTTCGATCCCGGCTTCCATGTCCATGACCACGACTTCGTCTCGCCGCAGAATCAGGTGATGCACTAGGTTCTTGAGGAGCACGCTTTCCGGGCACACGCAGCCCGTGCCCCCTTTTTTGACCCCGCCCATGACCATGAGACGCACGCCCGGACCGCATGGGACGGCGATTTTTTCCGGCAAGTCGTCCACCTTGGGATTCATCTTGAAGAATCCGCCGAAACCGCCGGGGACGGATTCGGTGCGTTCGGCGATCAATTGTTTCATTTGGGAAATGGGGGTGATGGAGCCCGCGTCGGCCACACCCAAAGCATGGCCCAGATTGGCGTCGGGATCGGCATCGATGGCCAGAACCGATTTGCCGTGGTCGGCGAACCATCGCGCCAAGAAAGCCGAAAGAGTCGTCTTGCCCACGCCGCCTTTGCCACTTACTGCGATTTTCACCGGTTTTTCCTCCCTGCTGGGAAAAGCTCTGCCGCGCGTTAATCGCCGCACAGCCCTTTTAATACGTCCCATAGGGCCTGACAACCCTTAATGCCGAAGGGGCATCGAGACGCGAGGGCGCTCCGGGACAGGACGTCTCGAAGGCTGTCCGACAATGCCCTTTGAGGGAGATTCAAGGAAGGGGAATTCAGGTATGATGTGCGCTCACGGCCAAAGCCGCACCCATAGAACGCGCTCTCGGACAGCCTTATCTCAGCCGGGTGGCCGTCACATTTTTCCCGCCTCGTTTTCGCTCCGGTCCGAAAAGGCGGGACTTTCGTGGTAGATTTTGTCCAACACGCCGTTGATGAAGGCTCCGGAATCCTGGGATCCGAAACGCTTAGCCAGTTCGATGGCTTCATTGATGGAAACGCGCGGCGGGATGTCGTCTCGATAGAGCATCTCGTAAAGGGCGATGCGCAGAATGTTTCGGTCCACCGGCGACATGCGGTCCAATCGCCAGTGTTCGGAGGCGGACGCCAGGTGCCGATCGATGTCCTTTTGGTGGGCGTGGACGCCGTCCACAAGGATTTTGGCGAAAGCCCGCGGCTCCTTGGGCAGCTCGAAACAAGTGCACGCCAGCTCAAAGGCGAGATCCGGCGCCATGCGGTTGAGATCCATTTGGTAGAGCACCTGAAGGGCCATTTCTCGGGCCTGGCGACGTGTTCCCATAAAACCTTTACATGCTTTTCAGGAGGTTGGCCATTTCCACCGCCGCCATGGCGGCGTCGAAACCCTTATTGCCCGCCTTGGATCCCGCCCGTTCAATGGCCTGTTCCAGCGTGTCCGTCGTGAGCACCCCGAAGGTGACAGGGACCGAACTTTCCAGGCTGACCATGGCAATCCCCTTGGCCACTTCATTGGCCACGTAATCGAAGTGGGGGGTGGCCCCGCGAATGACGGCCCCGAGGCAGATGACGGCATCGTAGCGGCCGGTTTCGGTAAGCTTTTTCGCCGCCAGCGGAATCTCGTACGCGCCGGGCACGCGGAACACATGAATCCGGTCCTCGTCGGCGCCGGTTCTTTTCAAGGCGTCCAGGGCGCCTCCCAAGAGCCGCTCACAAATGAAGTCGTTGAACCGGCTGACCACGATCCCGAACGTTAGACCTTCGGAACGCAAATGGCCTTCATAGACTTTCATGCGTGACCCCTTCCGATGTGAAGCACTGCAGAACATGCCCCATTTTTCGGCATTTGGTTTTCAGGTAATGGACGTTGCATTCGTTGGGTTCCACCTCAATGGGCACCCTTTCCGTCACGGTAATGCCGTAGCCTTGGAGTCCGACGATTTTCTTGGGGTTATTGGTCATGAGGCGCATTTTGCGCACCCCGAGGTCCACGAGGATTTGGGCGCCGATGCCGTAGTCTCGAAGGTCCGCTTTGAAGCCCAGGGCTTCGTTGGCTTCCACGGTATCGTAGCCCTGTTCCTGGAGCGCATAGGCTTTGATCTTGTTGACGAGGCCGATGCCTCGCCCTTCATGGTTCCTCATGTAGAGAAGCACTCCACGGCCTTCCCGGTCGATCTGGCGCATGGCCGCTCGCAGCTGATCGCCGCAATCGCAGCGAAGGGATCCAAACACGTCCCCGGTGAGGCATTCCGAATGCACACGCACCAAAACCTCGTCGGTGGGCCCGAAAGATCCCTTGACCAAGGCCAGGTGCGTGAATTCGTCAATGGCGTTTGTATAGGCGATGACCCGAAAATCTTCGCCGTACTTGCTGGGCAGTTTCGCCTCGGCCACGCGGTGAACGAAGCTTTCGGTCCGCATGCGGTATTCAATGAGATCCGCAATCGTGACGATTTTCAGGTTGTGTTCAGCGGCGAACTTTTCCAAGTCCGGCATGCGGGCCATGGTCCCGTCGTCTTTCATGATTTCGCAGATGACGCCCGCGGGTTTTAAGCCGGCGAGTCGGGCCAGATCCACGGACCCCTCGGTCTGCCCCGTGCGGACCAAGACGCCCCCTTTTTTCGCTCGAAGCGGAAACACGTGACCCGGACTGACCAGGTCTTCGGGTTTGGCATCATCGGCAACGGCCGTAAGGATCGTGTGGGCCCGGTCGGCCGCGCTGATTCCCGTGGTGACCCCCGTGCGGGCTTCGATGGAGACGGTGAACGCGGTTCCGAAAGAGGATTTATTCTGCTGGACCATCATGGGCAGCTGAAGGCGGTCGACCCATTCGGGCGTGAGCGCCAGGCAGATGAGGCCTCGACCGTATTTGGCCATGAAATTGATCGCTTCCGGGGTGACCTTTTCGGCGGCGATGCACAGGTCCCCTTCGTTTTCCCGGTCCTCGTCATCGACCAGAATGATCATCTTGCCCTGTCGGATGTCTTCCAGAGCCTCGGGAATGGTTGCCAACGGCATGAGAAAACTCCCTTCACGTCAAAAATCGGGAAGGCGGCGCCTTCCCGGATTCGCGCCGCTTTATGGGCGGACGCCGAGACGCGTGACCTATAACACGGAGGCTTGGCAGACTCAAGACGGCATTGGGTCAAAGGAAACCGTGACGCCTGAGGAAGGCGGCATCTACGCCGCCGGATTTTTCCGGAAAATCGCCGGAGGTGGTTTTTGTCCAGGCCCGGAGCATGTTTTCCACATACTTGGCGATGATATCCGTTTCAATATTGACGCGCTCGCCCACGACGAGAGATCCCAGGGTGGTCACGTCCGCCGTGTGCGGAATGACATTCACGTCGAAGCGGCCGGAAGCGCAGCCGTTTACGGTGAGGCTCACGCCGTTAACGGCGATGGATCCTTTGGCGACGATGAAGGGGGAGAGCTCTTCCGGCACGGTGAAATAAAAGCGCCAGGAACGGCCTTCCATTTTCTTTTGGGTGAGCGTGCCCACACCGTCCACGTGCCCCTGCATGAGGTGGCCTCCTAAACGGTCGCCCAAGCGCAAGGCCCGTTCCAGGTTGACGACCGATCCTGGAGTTTTGGATCCCAGGGTGGTTTTGGCCAGTGTTTCCGCGGACACGTCCACGGAAAAGATGGGGCCGTCGAAGGCGACCACGGTGAGGCAGGCGCCGTCCACAGCGACGCTTTCGCCGAGGGCCATGTCGGCAAAGACCCGGTCCGATCGAAGAATCATGCGTGCGTCGACGCCGTGGCGCTCCATGCGAAGGACGGTTCCTCGACATTCCACGAGTCCGGTAAACATTGCCAGCCCTCCATGTGCGCCGCGCGAAGGGGGTTTTGGGGTGTCGGGCTTCGCGGGGCTCGCCGCATACCAGGAAACGGTCGGCACCAAACATTAAGCCATTGGTGCAGGGTGTTGGGGTTTGCGGGGCTCGCTCATTCCTGGTAAAAGGTTTTGGGGTTCGCTGCGCTCACCCCAACCTACATTTTTCATTGGGGGACCGTGAGACCCAGGGCGTTGCCCGGGACCCCCAATTTGTTGATTTTGCCCCCGTTCCTAGGCGGGCCCACCCCCCACCAAGCCCCTAAGGGGCGAGGGATTTCAGCCCGAGGCGAAGCCCCGGGTCCCGGGGTACCAGGGCCCCCAATTTGTTTCATTTGCTTCCCTTCCCCGTGTTTCGCACATTGCCCGTGTTCGCCGGGTTTTTGGGTTTGCCCCGGGTATGGTTCCGCCGGGATCGTTGCCGTGCGGTTCAATAGAGGTGGGGACGAAATCGACCGCACACAAGAAAATCGTCCCCGAGGCGGCGCACTTGACAATCAACCCCGGCAAGTGCCTCTTTCATGAAATGCCTCGGCGTCCCGTCAAACATGGGCACTCCAAGGGCGTCCCCCAAAATCTTCGGCGCGTAGAAAAAATAGAAATCGTCGGCCAAGGCCCCGTCCAAAAAGGCGCCGTGGACGCGCGCTCCGCCTTCAACGAGAACGCTGGTTACGGAACGACGCCCCAGTTCGTCGAGAAGGGCGCCAAGATCCAAGCCGGCCGGTTCCACCGTCGGGAGGCCGACCACATCCACCCCCTGGGACAAGAACCGTTCCCGGATCTCTTTCGGAACGGTTTCCGCACACGCCACAAGGACGGGGCTCTGCCGTGCCGTCTTAACCAGTTGCGATGCCGCAGGCAGCCGTCCGTGCGTGTCCAGAACGATGCGAAGGGGCTGGCGGACCTTTTTCCGGCCCAGGCGGGCCGTCAACAAAGGATCATCCGCTAAGGCCGTGCCAATCCCCACAAGGACCGCATCCACGGCGCCCCGCAGCTCATGAACCAGACGGCGCGATCTTTCGCCGGTGACCCAGCGGGAATCGCCCGTGCGCGTGGCCATGCGCCCGTCCAGGGTGGCGGCGCACTTGAGCGTCACATAGGGGCGACCCAGAGTCACCCACTTGAGGAACGGCTGGTTGAGCCGTCGGCATTCTTCTTCCAAGGCGCCCACCGTGACGTCGATCCCGGCCCGACGCAGCCGATCCGCCCCGCCTCCTGTCACCTTTGGGTTGGGGTCGGCCATGCCGATGACGACCCGGCGGATTCCCGCAGCCATGATGGCTTCCGTGCACGGCGGTGTCCGGCCGTAATGGTTGCAGGGTTCGAGGGAGACGTAAAGGGTTGCCCCGCGCGCCGATTCCCCAGCTCGGCGCAGGGCGTTCACTTCGGCGTGAGGTCCCCCGACGCGTTCATGAAAGCCTTCCGCCACCACACGGCCGTCCCCAACGATGACCGCTCCCACCATGGGGTTCGGGCTCGTTCGGCCAGAGCCCCTTTTGGCCAAACGAACGGCCCGCCGCATGAATCGTTCGTCTTCAGGCGTCCACGTCATCATGGGCTCCACGGACCTCTTCCAAGGCCTGATGGTCTCCCTTGTCCGATCCTATGCAGACCGCATAGCGCCTCTCCGTAAAGGAGCGGGCGTTCCCGCCAGAGGGACTCGTCAGAGTAAAAGGCCATGCCCATGGGACGGATCGAGCGTCCCGGCCACCTTGGGTCATCAGCCGACGGAGGTCGACGAGACGGCGTCAAGGCTCCAGAGAGCGGCCGTCTCTTCGGCCGAGGCGTGCAGGGGAAACTGCCGGCAGAACGCCGCCACGTCCCGTTTGAGGGCAGCCAGGCGATTTTCGTCGCCGACGGCGTTCAGCGCCTGGTGGATGAACCGGGCGATCTGCTCCATGTGCGATGCGTCCATGCCGCGCGTGGTGACGGCGGCAGTACCGATTCGAATCCCGCTGGCAATGTTGGGCTTTTGGGGGTCGAAGGGAATGGAGTTCTTGTTCACGGTGATGCCCGCACGGTCTAGGGTCTCTTCGGCGATTTTTCCTGTAAGGCCCTTGTTCCGCAAATCCACGAGCATAAGGTGGTTGTCGGTGCCGCCGGAAACCAGGCGATAGCCCAGGTTCAGCAATTCGGCCGCCAAGGCCTTGCTGTTGGCCACGATGCGCCGCTGATATTCCTTGAAGGCGGGCTGCAGGGCTTCGCGAAAGGCCACAGCCTTGGCCGCGATGACGTGCATGAGAGGGCCGCCTTGAATGCCGGGAAATATCTGGCTGTCCAGCTTCTTGCCGAGTTCCAGGTCGTCGGAGAGGATCACGCCGCCTCGAGGCCCCCGTAACGTCTTGTGGGTTGTGGACGTCACGGCGTGGGCATAGGGGACGGGATTGGGATGCAGCCCGGCGGCGACCAAACCGGCGATATGGGCCATATCCACCATGAGATAGGCTCCGATGTCGTCGCACACCTCTCGGAATCGGGCGAAGTCGATCACGCGGGGATAGGCGCTGGCGCCTGCCACGATAAGTTTGGGGCGATGTTCCCGGGCGAGTCGAATCATCTGATCGAAGTCGATGGTTTCCGTTTTGGGATGGACTCCGTACGAAACGACCCGGAACAGCCGCCCGGAAAAACTCACGGGGCTGCCGTGCGTCAGGTGTCCCCCTTGGCGCAGGTCCATGCCCATGATGGTGTCCCCGGGTTCCAGAAGGGCGAAATAGACGGCCATATTGGCTTGGGATCCCGAATGGGGCTGCACATTGGCGTAGCGACACCCAAAAAGGGCCTTGACGCGCTCCTGGGCAAGCGATTCGGCCACGTCCACGTGTTCGCAGCCGCCGTAATAGCGCCGTCCGGGATACCCTTCGGCGTACTTGTTGGTCAGCACCGAGCCCTGGGCGATCCGCACGGCGTCGCTGACGAAGTTTTCCGAAGCAATGAGTTCCAGCTTGGCGCGCTGCCGGGCTTCTTCGTCGCGAAGGACCTTGGCCATTTCCGGGTCCGTTTGTTCCAATGCCCGTATGTTCATTGGTTGTTTCTCCACGAGGAAGGATTGTCCAAAAGATCCAAACGACGACAGTGGCGGCCGCCTTCAAAGTTTTCGGCCAGCCAGACGTCCACGATTTCCAAGGCCAGATCGGGACCGACGAACCGCCCGCCGAGGCACAACACGTTGCTGTCATTGTGGCGGCGGCTCATTTTGGCCGCATAGGGTTCCGAAGCCAACACAGCCCGCACGCCGGGGACGCGGTTGGCCGCCATGGACATGCCGATCCCGCTACCGCACACGAGGATCCCTCGATCGACGGCACCCTGCGCCACCGCCCGAGCGACGGCGAAGGCGTAATCGGGGTAGTCCACCGAATCCGCACTGTGGGTGCCGATGTCCAGGACGTCGTGGCCCCGCTCCCGAAGGTGGGCGGCGATGATTTCCTTGAGTTGAAAACCGGCGTGGTCGGCGCCCATCATGATTTTCATGGCGGAACGCTCACTCCTTTATTTTGACAACCCCTTTGGCCCTTAGGGCGTCCATTTTCGAAAAACCACCGTGCCGTTGGTGCCGCCGAATCCGAAAGAATTGGACAGGGCGATGCGGACCATGGCTTTTCGAGCCGTATTGGGCACGTAGTCCAAGTCGCAGTCCGGATCGGGCGTCTCGTAGTTGATGG
>Ga0209162_1001669_pt1 | contig 21114 bp, 36 predicted proteins | sample YNPNPMetaG_FD_187121 | JGI IMG/M metagenome (GOLD analysis project Ga0209162, IMG submission 187121) | Anoxygenic and chlorotrophic microbial mat microbial communities from Yellowstone National Park, USA - YNP NP MetaG (SPAdes) (version 2) ...
ACAAGGCCTTGGCAGACTTTACCAACATTGTCCACCATCCTGTCCGAACTCATGTCTGAACTTCAGGCTTGAGTGATTGACCTTTTAGGGCTTTATGGTAAAATTCCTATTCGCATGGGTTGGGCTGTTCCAACCCTGCCGACCCTGGGAAAAAAACATACAAGGCTTGTTGGTAAGGAAATTTTCAGGAGGAAAAAGCAGTGCCGACTATCAACCAATTGATTCGCAAGGGACGCAAGCCAAAGGTTAAGAAGACCAAGGCCCCTGCGTTGCAATATAACCTGGATACTTTGAAGGGGAAGCGCCGGCGCGCCAGCAAGGGGAATCCCCAGAAGCGTGGCGTGTGCACGGTCGTGCGTACCATGACTCCGAAAAAGCCGAACTCGGCGTTGCGTAAGATTGCGCGTGTGCGCCTGTCCAACCGTATTGAAGTCACGGCCTACATCCCGGGTGAGGGGCACAACCTGCAGGAGCACTCGGTGGTGCTGGTGCGCGGCGGGCGTGTGAAGGACCTGCCCGGTGTGCGTTATCACATCGTCCGTGGTACGCTCGATACGGCCGGCGTGAAGGACCGCAAGCAGCAGCGTTCTAAGTACGGCACTAAGAAGACAGCAGCCGCGAAAGCAACAAAGAGGTAGGGGGAAGGGTATGCCGAGAAGGTCAAGTCCACCTAAACGTGTAACGCCGCCCGACATTCGCTACAACAGCGTGTTGGTGCAGCAATTCATCAACCGCATCATGCGGGATGGTAAGAAGAGCGTGGCGCAACGCATCATGTACGACGCTCTGGCTGAAGCTGAAAAGCGCGCTGGTAAGCCGGCCATGGAAGTACTTGAAACGGCGGTGCGCAATGTTTCGCCGGAAATCGAGGTGAAGCCTCGGCGCGTCGGCGGGGCCACTTATCAGGTCCCCGTTGAGGTGGCGCCGGAGCGCCAGGTTTCCCTGGCCATGCGCTGGCTCCTGGCTACGGCGCGCAAGCGCGGCGGGCGGGGTATGGCGCAGAAGCTGGCCGCCGAACTGGTGGAGGCCTATCAGAATACCGGTGCGGCAGTGAAGCGGCGCGAAGAAACCGTCAAGATGGCAGAGGCTAACCGCGCCTTCGCGCATCTGCGCTGGTAAATCTGATTCCATCCGGTGTCGGTGGGGGTGAGATAAACGCTGGAATCCTGGGCACCGGAGTTATGATGACTGATTTAAACGCTCTTTCACTGGCTAATATACGCAACATCGGGATCGTGGCCCATATTGACGCGGGCAAGACCACGACGACCGAGCGCATCCTTTACTACACGGGTAAAACCCATCGCCTGGGTAACGTAGACGAGGGGACAACCGTGACCGACTGGATGCCTCAGGAGCGGGAGCGTGGCATCACCATCACTTCCGCTGCTGTGACCTGCTACTGGCGGGGGCATCAGATCAACATCGTGGACACGCCGGGGCACATTGACTTCACAGCGGAAGTGCAGCGTAGCCTGCGGGTGCTGGATGGCGCCGTCGTAGTCTTTGATGCGACCGCGGGCGTTGAGCCGCAGTCCGAGACTGTGTGGCGTCAGGCGCGTGCCTTTGGGGTGCCGCTCGTCGCCTTCATCAACAAGATGGACAAGCTCGGAGCGGATTTCGCCTATGCTGTGCAGACGATGCGCGACCGGCTGGCTGCCCGCCCCGTGCCCGTGCAATGGCCGATCGGTTTCGAGTCCAGCTTTGTAGGCGTGGTGGACCTGCTGGAATGGCGGGCTATTACCTGGACCGATGAACTGGGCGCGAATCCGACCGAAATCCCGATTCCCAAAAGCGTTCTGGAAGAGGCGCAGAGCGCCCGTGAGGCCATGATCGAGGCCATCGTCGAAACGGACGATGCCTTGATGGAGGCCTACCTGGAAGGTGAGGAGCTGCCGCTGACGGAGTTGCGTCGTGCCTTGCGCGCGGCGACTATCCGCGGGGAGCTTCAGCCGGTCCTGTGTGGCACTTCCCTGCGCAACAAAGGCGTTCAGCCTCTCCTGGATGCCATCGTGGATTACCTGCCTTCGCCGCTGGACATCCCGGCGGCGCAGGGTGAGCATGTCAATACGCATGAACGTGTGGCCTGCCCGGCGGATCTGAGTCACCCGCCGGTGGCCCTGGTCTTTAAAATTGCTACTGACCCTTACGCTGGACGGTTGGCCTATTTCCGGGTCTATTCCGGCAGGCTTAAGCAGGGTGAGGTCTACCTGAACGTAGGCAAAGGCGTGCGGGAGCGTCTCCCCAAGCTCTTGCGTATGTTCGCGGATCATCGTGAAGAAGTCAGCGAAATTACCGCGGGTGACATTGGCGCCACCGTGGGTTTGAAGCAGACCTTTACGGGCGATACCCTGGCCTCTCCGGCTTTACCGGTTGTCCTGGAGCCGATCCGCTTTCCGGAACCGGTCATTGCTGTGGCCGTCGAACCGAAAACCGTCGCTGATCAGAGCCGTTTGAACGAAGCTCTGCAGCGTCTGGCGGAAGAAGACCCGACCTTCCAGGTCAAGGTGGACGAAGGCACCGGTCAGACCATTATCTCCGGGATGGGGGAACTTCACCTGGAGATTCTGGTGGACCGCATGATGCGCGAGTTCAACGTGAGCGCCAACGTGGGCAAGCCCCGCGTCGCTTACAAGGAATCCATTGCGCATCCGGCTCAGGCCGAAGTTGTCTTCGATCGCATGTTGGGCGGCAAGCCCCAATATGCCCGCGTTGTCCTGGAAGTCGAACCGGCGGATCCCAAAGAGGGCGTGCGCTTTGAATCAGCTCTACGCCCCCATACCCTACCTCCCAATTTCGTGGAGGCAGTGCGCGTGGGGGTGTTAGAGTTGTTGGATGCGGGCGTTCTGGCGGGCTATCCGTTGGTGGGCGTGTGCGCCCGGCTGGTGGATGCTACCATGCAGCCCGATCTCTCTAACGAGATGGCCTTTAAGGCGGCGGCATCCCAGGCTTTTCGCACCGCCCTGGAGGCGGCGGGTCCAGTGCTTCTGGAGCCGATCATGGCTGTTGAGGTGGTCGTTCCGGAAGCTTTTGTAGGGGAAGTCCTGGGGGACTTGAACGCGCGCGGCGCCAGCATTCAGCAGATGGAGGCCCGCCCTGGCGGGGCTCAGGCCGTGCGAGCGTATGTGCCCCTGGGCAAAATGTTCGGGTATGCTACGGACGTGCGAAATCTCTCGCAGGGCCGGGGCACCTTTACCATGGAGTTTCATCACTATCAGGCGGTGGACTCCAAACAAGTGGACGCTATTCTGTATGGTGTCTAAACTTTAGCAAACTTTAGAATCATTTATTCAAAGGAGAGGTAGGACAAATGGCTAAAGAAAAATTTGAGCGCACTAAGCCGCATGTCAACGTCGGTACCATTGGCCATATTGACCATGGTAAGACCACCCTCACGGCAGCGATCACCAAGACGCTGTCTCTGAAGGGGCAGGCCGAATTCAAGGCCTATGATGAAGTCGCTAAGGCTGACGCCAAGATGTTCCGCCGCGACGCCACCAAGATCTTGACCGTGGCGATTTCGCACGTGGAATACGAGTCCGAAAAGCGCCACTATGCGCACGTGGACTGCCCTGGTCACCGCGACTACATCAAGAACATGATTACCGGTGCCGCGCAGATGGATGGCGCCATCCTGGTCGTGTCCGCGGTTGACGGCCCGATGCCGCAGACCCGCGAGCACATCCTGCTGGCTCGCCAGGTTGAAGTGCCGGCGATCGTGGTCTTCCTGAACAAGGTGGACCTGATGGACGATCCCGAACTGCTGGAGCTGGTTGAGCTGGAAATTCGCGACCTGCTCAGCTCCTACGGCTATCCTGGTGACGAGACCCCGATCGTCCGCGGTTCCGCTCTGGCGGCGCTGACGAGCGAGAGTAAGGACCCCAACGCGCCCGAATATCAGCCCATTTGGGAGCTGATCCGCGTCGTGGACGAATACATCCCGACGCCCGAACGCGCTGAGGATAAGCCCTTCCTGATGCCCATCGAGGACGTCTTCTCCATCAAGGGCCGTGGCACGGTCGTGACCGGGCGTGTCGAGCGCGGTACCCTGGTGCCCAACACCGAAGTGGAAATCGTCGGTCTGATGGAAAAGCCGCTGCGCACCGTCGTGACCTCGATGGAAATGTTCCACAAGGTCCTGGACAAGGTCGTGGCGGGCGACAACGCCGGTCTGCTGCTGCGCGGTATTGATAAGGACCAGGTCGAGCGCGGTATGGTCGTCGCCAAGCCCGGTTCCATCAAGCCGCTGCGCAAGTTTGAGGCGCAGGTCTACATCCTGAAGAAAGAAGAGGGTGGCCGTCACAACCCCTTCTTCACTGGCTACAAACCGCAGTTCTACATCCGCACCATGGACGTGACCGGTACGGTTACGCTGCCCGCGGGCGTGGAAATGGTGATGCCGGGTGACGATGTGAAGATGACTGTCGAACTGATCGTGCCCGTCGCTATCGAACAGGGGTCCCGCTTCGCTATCCGCGAAGGTGGCCTGACCGTCGGCGCCGGCGTGATCACCAAGGTGCTTGAGTAAACTAAAATCTGAGCAAAGGTGAGTTATGAGCAAGCAACGCATTCGCATTCGGCTCAAGGGATACGATCATCGCATTCTGGACGAATCCGCGCGGCGCATCGTTGAAGCGGCGGAGCGAACCGGAGCGCGCGTTTCCGGCCCGGTGCCCTTGCCTACCAAGATCGAGCGCTACACAGTGCGTCGTTCGACCTTCATTGACAAGGACAGCCATGAGCACTTCGAGATGCGCATTCACAAGCGCCTGATCGAAATCAATGAGCCGGATTCGAAGACCATTGATACCCTGACCCGGCTGAACATGCCTGCCGGGGTGCAGATCGAGATCAAACTCTAACAGATTGCTTGTCGCTGACTCCCTTCACCCCTCCTGGGCGCTGCGTGCCCGAAGGTGCCCAGGGGGGGTGTTGTGGGCCAAAAACGGGTTATTCAGGGATGATGAGGCGAGCCTGGCCGGCAGTCCCTTTGAGGAGGAACTATGAAAGGCATCTTAGGCAAAAAAGTAGGGATGACACAAATTATCAATGATAAAGGCGATGTAGTGCCTGTGACGGTCATCGAAGCCGGGCCGTGCTATGTCGTCCAGGTCCGCACGCCGGAGCAGGACGGCTATCGCGCTGTTCAGCTGGGTTTCGGAGAGACCCGTCCCGAACGGCTGACCCGCGGTCTGCGGGGACACCTGGAGCGCGCCGGCGTGCCGGCTCTGCGCTACCTGCGCGAGTTCCGCACGCGCGAGGATGAGACCTACGAAATCGGCCAGAAAATCCTGGTGGATATCTTCCAGCCGGGTGAGCGCGTGGACGTTGTAGGGACCTCGAAGGGGCGCGGTTTTGCCGGTCTGGTCAAGCGCCATCACTTCAAGGGCGGCCCCAAGACGCACGGTCAGTCCGACCGTCAGCGCCGCGCTGGTTCTATCGGCGCTACCTCGACCCCCGGTCGCGTTTGGAAAGGCTTGCGCATGGCCGGTCACATGGGGAACGAACGGGTAACGACGCAGAATCTGGAAGTCGTCATGGTGGATCCGGAACGCAATCTCCTTGCCGTCAAGGGGAGTGTGCCCGGAGCTACCGGTGGCCTGGTCTTGATCAAACAGGCACGCAAACAAAAGGTCGCCAGGCAGGGGAGGTAAATCATGTTAGTACCAGTTCTGAATATGCAAGGCGAGCAGGTCGGTGAAGTTGAACTGCGGGACGACATCTTTGGCGTGCCTGTGAATGTGCCCTTGATGCATCAGGCCCTGGTCATGCAGCTGGCCAATGCCCGTCAGGGGACGCACAAGACCAAGACCCGCGGTGAAATCAATCGCTCTAAGGCCAAGTGGTATCGGCAGAAGGGGACTGGCCGCGCCCGGCACGGTAGCCGCACGGCTAACCTGTTCGTGGGCGGTGGCATTTCTCATGGTCCGCAGCCTCGTTCTTACGTCAAGGCCATGCCGCGCAAGATGCGCCGCGCCGCAGTGCGCTCCGCTCTGTCGGCTAAGGCTGCGGCTCAGCAAATCGTGGTCGTGGATCGCCTGGAAATGGCAGCCCCCAAGACCCGCGAAATGGTCAAAGTCCTGGAAAAGCTCGCGGTCGAGGGCAAGGCCCTCATCCTGCTGCCGGAGCGCAACGAGGCGGTGGAGCGTTCGGTGAGCAATATTCCCACAGCGAAGACGCTGCGGGCGCACTATGTCAACGTGCGTGACGTTCTGGGAGCCGACAAGCTCGTCTTGCCCTTGGCTTCCCTGAAAGTCATCGAGTCAATCCTGGGGTGAGATGATGGACATTTACAGTGTGATCGTACGACCCATCGAAACGGAAAAGACGGCCTATCAGTCGGAATACGGGCAGTACACCTTTGAGGTGCACCCCGATGCCAACAAGATTGAGATTAAAAAGGCCGTGGAAGCGATCTATCACGTAGATGTGATCGCGGTCAACGTGTTGAACATGCCCGCCAAGGTGTCGCAGATCCGTGGCCGCCGGTTGATCCGGCGTCGTCCGGCGTGGCGCAAAGCCGTTGTGACCGTGGCCCCTGGGCAGCGAATTGAGGCGTTGGAGGCATAGGAACCATGGGGATCAAGAAGTTTAAACCCACCTCGCCCGGTCGGCGCTGGATGACCGGGTACTCTTTTGAGGAAATTACGCGCACGGAACCGGAGCGCAGCCTGCTGCAGCCGCTCAAGAAGCAGAGCGGACGCAATACTTACGGGCGCGTGACCGTGCGTCATCGCGGTGGCGGTATGCGCCGCATGTACCGCATCATTGACTTTCGGCGGGACAAGTTCGGTATCCCGGCGCGGGTGGACTCGATCGAATACGATCCCAACCGCACCGCACGGATTGCGCTGCTGGTCTACGCCGATGGCGAAAAGCGTTACATCCTGGCGCCGCTCGGCCTGAAAGTGAATGACGTCATCATCAGCAGCCGGGATGAGGCCGTCGAAATTCGTCCGGGTAACGCCATGCCGCTGGAGCGCATGCCTTTGGGTACCCTCGTTCACAACGTCGAGCTGTATCCGGGACGCGGCGGTCAGTTGGTGCGCGCTGCCGGGGCGGCGGCTCAGGTTCTGGCCAAGGAAGGCGCTTACGTGACCCTGCGCATGCCCAGTGGCGAAATGCGCCTGATCCGCAAGGAATGCATGGCCACCATCGGGCAGGTCGGCAACCTCGATCACTCGAACGTCAAGCTGGGTAAGGCTGGCCGCAAACGGCACATGGGTTGGCGTCCGGAAGTGCGTGGTTCGGCTATGACCCCGCGTGACCATCCGCATGGCGGTGGTGAAGGGCGTTCGCCGATCGGTATGCCTGGTCCGAAGTCCCCGTGGGGCTGGCCGACTCTGGGCAAGAAGACCCGCAATAACAAGCGCACGGATAAGTATATCGTGCGGCGCCGCAAGTAAGGGGAGGTAAGCGATGTCGCGGTCGTTAAAAAAAGGACCTTATATCAATCCTAAACTGCTGGAAAAGATCGAACAGATGAATCGCACGGGCGAAAAGCGCGTCATCCGCACCTGGTCGCGGGCTTCGGTGATCTTCCCGCAGATGGTGGGACACACCATCGCGGTGCATGATGGCCGCCGGCACGTGCCGATTTACATCACCGAAAACATGGTGGGCCATCGGCTGGGCGAGTTCGCCCCGACCCGGACTTTCCGTGGCCACATTGTCAAGGAAAAGAAAGGGAAGGTGCGCTAATGGGAGAGACCGTTAAAGCTGTTGCACGTCACATTGCGGTAACGCCGACCAAGATGCGGCGCGTCATCCGCCCGTTGGTGGGGTTGCCGGCGCGTCAGGCGCTCGACCTGCTGAGCGTTCTGCCGCAGGAGTCGGCCGCCATCGTCTCCAAGCTCATCAAGTCGGCTGTTGCCGGTGCTGATGAAAAAGGGCTGGATACCGATGCGCTGGTTATTGTCTCTTTCACCGCCGATGAAGGGCCGGGCGTGATGCCGGGCAAGGGTTGGCGGGCCGGCTGGGGGAGCCGTGGGCGCTATCGCCCGATTCGCAAGCGCTCCTCGCATCTGACCTTGGTTTTAGAAGAACGCATTTAGTTAAGGAGGCGAAGCTTGGGCCGCAAAGTACATCCCTATGGCTTTCGTTTGAACGTCATCCGGGACTGGCAGTCCCGGTGGTACGCTGAGGGGCGCGAGTATGCCACCCTCCTCCAGGAGGATCAGGCCATTCGCAAGCTCGTCGTGGATGAGATTCGCAAGTCTGCGCGCGATGGGCAGACCGGGATCTCGAAGGTGGAAATCGAACGTTTCCCGCCGAATCAGGTATCGGTGACCATTCACACCGCCCGCCCGGGCGTGGTGATTGGCCGCAAGGGCGACAACGTCAAAGTCCTGCGCCAGAAACTGGAGCAGCTCACGGGCGGGAAGCGCGTGCACGTGGATGTGCACGAAATCGAGCAGCCCGATCTGGACGCGCGTCTGGTCGCGGAGAACATTGTGGCGCAGCTGGAACGGCGTATCTTCCACAGCCGGGCCATGAAGCGCGCGGTGCGCCAGACCATGCGCGCCGGGGCTGAGGGCATCAAGGTCATGTGCAGCGGCCGTCTGGCCGGGGCCGAAATCGCGCGCCGGGAATGGATGCGCGAGGGGCGCGTGCCTTTGCAGACGCTGCGCGCGGATATTGACTACGCCATGGCCGAAGCGTTGACCACTTATGGACGCATCGGCGTGAAGGTGTGGATCTACAAGGGGCAGGTGCTGCCTCGTAAGCCGGTCGCGAGCGCCCCGGCGCTTGATGAGACCGTGGAGGAATAGGAGGTAGGGCGATGTTAATGCCGAAGCGGGTTAAATACCGCAAACAACATCGTGGTCGCATGAAGGGTAAGGAAACCCGTGGGACTGAGGTGTCTTTTGGGCAATATGGGCTGCAGGCTTTAGAGCCGGCCTGGATTACGGCAAGGCAGATTGAAGCGGCGCGGCGCGCCATTGTCCGTCACCTGCGCCGTCGTGGTAAGTACTGGGTGCGCATCTTCCCGGATAAGCCGGTGACCGCCAAACCCGCCGAAACCCGCATGGGTAAGGGTAAGGGTCCCGTAGATCATTGGGTAGCCGTGGTCCGCCCCGGTCGGGTGATGTTTGAGGTGGGCGAAGTGCCGGAAGACGTGGCTCAGGAAGCCCTGCGCCTGGCGGCGCACAAACTGCCCATTAAGACGCACTTTGTCAAGCGGGTCGAATTGGGTGAGGCTTCAGGAGAGTAACCATGGACGTAGCGAAGTTACGTGAGCTTTCGGATAAGGAATTGCAGGCTCGCCTGCAGGAAACCCGGCGTGAGCTGTTCAATTTACGGCAACAGTGGTACGTGGGGAAGTTGGAGGATGTGAACCGCTTACGGGCGGTGCGCAAGGACATTGCCCGCATCCTCACGATCATGCGCGAGCGCCAACTGCAAGGCGCCAAGAACCAGTAAGGGGTGCGCTATGGAACAGCAGCGTAAACGCCTGATTGGCGTAGTGACCAGTGACAAAATGGATAAAACGGTTGTGGTTTTGGTGGAACGCCAGTACCGCCATCCTTTGTATCAGAAGGTGGTGCGCTCCACGAAAAAATACCTGGCTCACGATGAGGAGAACGCCTGCCGCGTGGGTGACCGGGTCGTGATCCTGGAATCCCGCCCTTACAGCCGCCGCAAGCGCTGGGTGGTGAGCGAGATTCTCGAACGGGCCGCGTAGGAGGGTAGCCATGATTCAGCAGGAAACGCGACTGACTGTTGCGGACAATACCGGAGCGCGCGAACTGTTGTGCATTCACGTCTACGGGGGATCCCGGCGCCGGTACGGTACGGTGGGGGACGTGATTGTGGCCGCAGTGAAATCGGCTCTGCCGACTGCCAGCGTGAAGAAGGGCGATGTAGTGAAGGCCGTGATCGTGCGGGTCAAGAAGGAATACCGCCGTCCGGATGGCTCTTACATTCGCTTCGATGACAACGCGGCGGTCATTCTCGACGCCAGTGGCGTCAACCCGCGCGGTACGCGCATCTTCGGGCCGGTCGCGCGCGAGCTGCGCGATAAGGGGTTCATGAAGATCGTGTCCCTGGCGCCGGAAGTGTTGTAGGTTGAGGTGAAAGCATGAACCGGATTAAAAAGGGTGATACGGTTAAAGTCATCAGCGGCGATGATCGCGGCAAGACGGGGGAAGTCCTGCGGGTCTTCCCCAAGGAGCGCCGGGTCGTTGTCTCTGGCGTGAACATCATCGTCAAACATCAGCGGGCGGTCCGCGCCGGACGCGCGCAGATGCAGGGGGGCCGGGTGGAGCTCGAGGCGCCGATTCATCTCTCGAACGTCATGCTGGTCTGCCCGCATTGCAAAGAGGCTACGCGCGTGGGCTTCTCGCTACTCGAAGATGGCCGCAAGGTGCGCATGTGCAAAAAGTGCGGCGCTTCGATTGATTAGGAGAGGGGACTATGGCATCCTTGAAGGAACGGTATGAAAAAGAGATAGTCCCGGCTCTGATGAAAGAGTTCGGGTACAGCAACGTGATGCAGGTGCCCCGCATTCGGAAGGTCGTCATCAATGTGGGCCTGGGCGAAGCGCTGGATAACCCCAAAGCGCTGGAAGCGGCGGCTAATGATATTGCGCAGATCACCGGTCAGCGGCCGGTGATTACCAAGGCCCGGCGTTCTGTCGCTGCCTTCAAACTGCGCGAAGGCCGCGCCATCGGCATCAAGGTGACCCTGCGCCGTGACCGGATGTGGGCTTTCCTGGATCGTCTGATGAATGTCGCTCTGCCGCGCACGCGCGACTTCCGTGGCGTGCCGGACAAGCTGGATGGGCGTGGTAATTACACCCTCGGCTTGCGCGAGCAACTGCTCTTCCCGGAGATTGAATACGACAAAATTGACAAGATCCGGGGGATGGAAATTAGCATCAATACCACGGCAGAAACGGATGAAGAGGCGCGGCGGCTCCTGGAGCTGCTGGGCATGCCTTTCCGCCATGCGTAGGCCGAACAGGGAAAAGGAGTGACGTATGTCGAAGAAGTGTATGCCGTATCGTGAAATGCGTCGCAAGTACGAGGTGCGCGTCCGCAATCGCTGCACGCGCTGTGGTCGCTCGCGGGGCTATTATCGCCGCTTTGGGCTGTGCCGCATCTGCTTGCGGGAACTGGCGCTGGAAGGGAAAATTCCCGGCCTGGTCAAATCGAGCTGGTAAGAGGGTAGGACAATGACCATGAACGATCCTATATCCGATATGTTGGCGCGTGTGCATAACGCCTTAATGGCCCAGCACGAGACCGTTTCGATGCCGACCTCCAAGATGAAGGTCGCTATCGCCAAAATTCTCAAGGATGAAGGCTACATTGAGGGGTACGAAGTGGTGGAAAAAGCCCCTCAGCCGGAGCTGGTCATTCGCCTGAAGTACGTTGGTGATTTGAAGCATCAACGTCCGGTGATCACGGGCCTCAAGCGCGTGAGCAAGCCTGGTCGGCGCATCTACACGCCGGCGGGGCGGATTCCCTGGGTGCGCAGCGGAATGGGCATTGCCATTCTCTCCACGCCGAAGGGTGTTATCACCGGGGAGCAGGCACGGCGCCTCAATGTGGGCGGCGAAGTGATCTGCTACGTCTGGTAAAGGAGGAGGTGGAGCGTGTCTCGTATTGGTCGTATGCCCATCCCGGTTCCGGCCGGGGTCAAGGTTGAAATTGATGGGTCCAGGGTAGTGGTCAAAGGCCCGAAGGGCGAGTTGACGCACCAGTTGAATCCAGGGATCACGGCAGAGCTGGAAGGCAATGTCCTGCGCGTTAAGCGCGAAGGGGATGCTCCTCAGCTCCGGGCTTTGCATGGCCTGAACCGTGCTCTGCTCAATAACATGGTCGTCGGCGTTTCCAAAGGGTACAGCAAGTCCCTGGAAGTGTCCGGCACGGGATACCGTGTGGAATTGCAGGGGAAAACCCTGGTCATGAACCTGGGCTTCTCCCACGAAGTTCGGGTCAATCCCCCCGATGGGATTAGCTTTGAGGTGAATCCCAAGACCGGTACCATCGTGGTCAAGGGAGCCGATAAGCAGTTGGTGGGTAAAGTTGCGGCGGAAATCCGCGCCTGGCGTCCGGTTGAACCCTACCTGGGCAAGGGCATCCGCTACAGCGATGAAGTGGTACGCCGCAAGGCGGGTAAGGCCGGTAAGGCCGGTGGTAAGGGTAAAGGCAAGAAGTAATTCATTTCACAGCGTGTGACCGAGGGTAAGAACTATGAAACCAGAATTAAGTCGTGATAAAGCCCGGATCCGGCGTCACCTGCATGTGCGCAAGCACGTGTCAGGTACGCCAGAACGTCCACGCCTGAACGTCTTTCGCAGCTTGAATCATATCTACGCGCAAATCATTGACGATGTGGCGGGGCACACCCTGGCCTCGGCCTCGACGCTTGATAGCGAGATTCGTGATCAGCTGGCGGGTTTGACCAAGACGGAACAGGCGAAGGTCGTGGGGAAAGTCTTGGCCGAACGTGCCCTGGCGCGTGGTGTCACGCAGGTGGTCTTTGACCGCGGCGGTTATAAGTACCATGGCCGTGTGCAGGCCCTGGCCGAGGCTGCCCGCGAGGCAGGCCTGGATTTCTAAATCCGGCGGAGGTTTTCTACAATGGCAATGGAAAAACAAACTCGTGATTTTGATGCGCAGCCCGAACTGGATGAGCGCATTGTGGACATCACCCGCGTAGCCAAGGTGGTGAAAGGTGGTCGGCACCTGCACTTCCGGGTTGTGGCCGTCGTGGGGGATAACAAGGGGCAGGTTGGCCTGGGTATTGGCAAGGCACGGAATGTGCCCGATGCCATCGCCAAGGCTACGGATCGTGCGCGGCGCGATATGCGTCCCGTCGCGTTGGACAACACCACCATCACGCACGAAATTACCGGTACTTGCGGCGGTTCGATCGTCTTCCTCCGCCCGGCGGCTCCCGGTACTGGGGTTATTGCGGCGGGTGCAGTGCGCGCTATTCTGGAAGCGGCCGGCGTTCGTGACGTGTTGACCAAGTCGCAGGGCAGCCCGACGAAGATCAACGTAGCTCAGGCTACTATGAAAGCGCTGCGCAGCCTGCGGAGCGCGGAAGAAGTGGCGCAAAGCCGCAGCGTCGCCGTCGAGAATACCTTGCCCTTCTGGCGCAGGAGGAAAGCATAATGGCCGAGAAAGTGTTGCGGATCAAGCTGGTGCGTAGCCCGATCGGGTATGCTAAGGATCAGAAGCGCACGGTTCAGGCCCTGGGTCTGAAGCGCCTGCAGCAGGTCGTCGAACATCCCGACACCCCGGCGGTGCGGGGCATGATCGCTAAGGTCGCGCATCTGCTTCAGGTTGAAGAAGTCGAAGGCTAAGGAGCGGAGGTTATCATGAAAATCCATGATCTTTTCCCCGCAGAAGGGGCCACGAAGCGCAAGAAGCGGGTTGGACGCGGTATCGCCGCCGGGCAGGGTAAGACCGCCGGCCGGGGTACCAAGGGTCAGGGCGCACGCAGTGGTGGCATCAAGCCCGCGTATTTCGAGGGCGGTCAGCTCCCTCTGGTGCGCAAGCTCCCCTTTGCTCGCGGTGTGGGGTTCTTCAACCCCTGGAAGATGGAGTTCGCATCGGTCAATCTGGATCAGTTGACCGAAAAGTTCGCCCCGAACGCGGTGGTGACGCCGGAAAGCCTGGTGGAAGCGGGGCTGGTCAAGCACGCTTCGGACCTGGTGGTGGTGTTGGGCCGCGGTGAGGTGGATCGTCCTCTGACGGTGCGTGTGCATCGCATTTCCGAGTCCGCCCGTGCCAAGATTGAGGCGGCCGGAGGGAAGGTAGAACTGTTGGCGTGGCAGCGGGGCGGGCATCGCACCCGCTGACCCCGCTGACCTGGGAGGCTTCCATGTTTAAGGCTTTCGTCCAGAGTTTGAAAAACGCGCTCAACGCTTTTAAACTGCCCGATCTGCGCCGGCGTCTTCTGTACACCTTGTGGATCCTGGTGATCTTCCGGCTCATCTCTAACATTCCGGTGCCGGGCGTTGATCGCGCGGCTTTGGCGAGTTTCCTGGAGGGAGGGAGCGGCGCAAGCCGTCTCTTCTCCCTTCTTAACTTGCTTTCCGGTGGCGCGGTAGCTAACTTCTCGATCCTGGCTACGGGTGTGTACCCCTATGTCACGGCGACCATCATTCTGCAACTGCTGGTGCCCATCTTTCCCAAGCTGGAGCTGATGCTCAAGGAGGAAGGGGAGGCCGGTCAGCGCAAACTGAATCAATGGGGTTTCTACCTCACTGTCCCCCTGGCTGCGTTGCAGGCTTATGCTCAGATCGTCAGCCTGCGGGCAGCTACGGGCGGCACGGAAATTCTGCCTGACTTCGGCTTTGGCGCCGGGCAATGGTTGCCGACGATCACCATTCTCTTCACCATGACGGCGGGGACGATGCTGGCGGTCTGGCTGGGTGAACTCATCACCGAGCAAGGGATCGGCAACGGCCTTTCGCTGATCATCTTCGGTGGTATTGTCTCCAATGTCCCCCGTAACCTGGGGCGGGTGTGGTTGGCGGATAAGTTCCTGGGCGTCCTGGTCTTCCTGGTGGTCACCGTCCTGGTAGTCCTGTTCATCGTCTACGTGCAGGAAGGCGAGCGGCGGATTCAGGTGCAGTATGGGAAGCGGGTGCGCGGGATGCGCGTCTATGGCGGCGGGAGCACCTACATCCCGCTGAAGGTGAATGCGGCGGGCATGATCCCGCTCATCTTTGCCCAGTCCTTCCTGGTGCTGCCTGCGGTTATTTCGCAGTTCTTCGTCAACAGCACCAATCCGGGGGTGCGGAACTTCGCTGCGGGCGTGATCAACTTCTTCTCCGGCAACAACCCCTGGTATGCGCTCCCCTATTTCCTGGCCGTGGTGGGCTTCACCTACTTCTACACGGACGTGTTGGTGCAGCAACAGAACCTGCCCGACATGTTGCAGAAGCAGGGCGGGTTCATTCCGGGCGTGCGCCCCGGTCAGAAAACTGAGGAGTACATTAACAATATCTACCGGCGTATTACGCTGGTGGGGGCCCTCTTCCTGGGCATCGTGGCAGTCCTGCCTTATATCATCGGCCTGTTTATGCGCAGCGGCACAAACGTCATGCTCATTTCGAGCGCGGGTCTGCTGATCGTGGTAGGCGTCGTGGTGGACACGATGCGTCAGCTCGAAGCTCAGCTTGTCATGCGCAATTACGAGGGCTTCCTCGACTAGTCAGGCCGCTGGTGAAGATTCAGGATTGTGGTATAATATTTTATTGTCTGTGACGCCTGCCTGGGTTGCGGCAGAGTCTTTTGCCTGGTTAAAGCTCCGCCCTGGTCCTCTCACCAGGGCGGAGTTGGGCCGGGGCCTGAAAGAAACGGTACTTTGAAATGATCATCATCAAGACGGCAGAAGAAGTGCGAACCATGCGTGAGGCCGGGCGTATTGTGGGTGAAGTGCTGGCCCTGATGCGCGAAAAGGTGCGCCCCGGCGTGAGCACGCTGGAGCTGGATCGCCTGGCCGAATCCTGGATCCGTAAGCGCGGGGCGATCCCTTCGTTTTTGGGGTATCCACCAGGCAGCCGAAACCCGTTTCCGGCTACCATCTGCGCTTCGGTTAACGAGGAGCTGGTCCATGGCATTCCCAGCGCCCGGCGCGTCCTGCAAGAAGGGGACATCATCACGGTGGATGTCGGGGCTTTTTACCGGGGCTACCATGGGGATGCGGCCATTACGCTGCCGGTCGGGACGATCTCTCCCGAAGCGCAGGCGCTGCTCGAAGTGACGTCTGATGCCTTGAACGCGGCTCTGGCTCAGGCGACCGCTGGGCGCCGGCTGGGGGATATCTCCCATGCTATTCAAACTTGCGTGGAATCGCGTGGCTATTACGTCACGCGCATCTACACAGGACATGGCATCGGCCGGCATCTGCACGAGGACCCTCAGGTCCTTAACTATGGTCAGGCCGGACAGGGCGTGTTGCTACGGCGCGGTATGACCCTGGCCATCGAGCCGATGGTGCTCATCGGGTCGGGGCAGACGCGGACCCTGGCGGACGGCTGGACGGTCGTTTCGGCCAATGGGCGCCTCACGGCGCATTTTGAGCATACGGTAGCCATCACCGATGGCGAACCCGAAATCTTAACCTTGGTGTAGACGGAAGGAGAAAGACAATGAAGGTGTTACCGTCCGTTAAGCGTCGCTGCCCGAAGTGCAAGATTGTGCGTCGGCGGGGCGTGGTGCGTGTTATTTGCGATAATCCCAAGCACAAACAGCGGCAAGGGTAATCATTAAGTCGAAGTCTGGAGGAGAAAACTTATGGCGCGTATTGCAGGCGTTGACCTGCCCAAGAACAAGCGGGTAGAGATTGGCCTGACTTACATTTACGGCATCGGTCCTTCGACCAGCCGGAAGGTTTTGGCGCGCACGGGGATCAGCCCCGATAAGCGCGTGAAAGACCTGAGTGAGGCCGAGGTGGCGGCGCTGCGCGAAATTATCGAGCGCGAGTACAAGGTGGAAGGTGACCTGCGCCGTGAGGTGCAGATGAACATCAAGCGCCTCATTGAGATCGGCTGTTACCGTGGGCTGCGGCATCGGCGCAATCTGCCGGTCCATGGTCAGCGGACGCGCACGAATGCCCGGACCCGCCGTGGTCCGCGCAAGACGGTCCCGGGTCGCGGTCGGCGTCGCGGTGCCAAGAAGTAAACCCGCTGCATAGTTCATCAGGGTAAGGGATAAGGTAAGAGGAGGTTTTATGGCAAAACGTCAGGTACGACGAAGTGGTGTGCGCCGGACTAAGCGCCTGGTTGCGCAGGGGCAGGTTCACATTCACTCGACTTTTAACAACACCATTGTGACCGTAACCGACCCGCAGGGCAATGTGCTGCGCTGGGCGAGCGCGGGGGTCGTCGGCTTCAAGGGGACGCGCAAGAGCACGCCTTTTGCCGCGCGTCAGGCCGCGGAAAAGGTGATCCAAGATGCCGTGACGAATGATGGGTTGCAGGAAGCGGATGTGTTTGTCAAGGGCGCTGGTCCGGGCCGCGAAGCGGCTTTGCGCGCCATCGCTGCGGTTGGGGTGCGGGTGCGCTCCATTGTGGATGTCACCCCCATCCCTCATAATGGGTGTCGCCCCCCGAAAAAGCGGCGCGTGTAGTTTTTATTCTGCAGGAGGATTCTTGTATGTCGAGATATTTAGGCCCGGTGTGTAAACTGTGCCGTCGTGCGGGCGAGAAGCTGTATCTCAAGGGCGAGCGCTGCTTCAGCGAAAAGTGCGCTCTGGAGGACCGCAGCTATCCCCCGGGTCAGCACGGCAAGGAGCAAGCATTTCGCCGGCGCAAGCTGTCTGACTATGGCATGCAGCTTCAGGAAAAGCAGAAGGCCCGTCGGATTTACGGCATTCAGGAACAGCAGTTCCGCCGGTATTTCCGCGAAGCAGAGCGTCGGTCGGGTCTGACGGGTGTCAACCTGTTGGTGCTGCTGGAAACCCGTCTGGATAATGTCGTCTACCGTCTGGGTATGGCGACCTCGCGTGCTCAGGCGCGCCAGTTGGTTTCTCATGGCCACTTCCTGGTTAACGGCCGGAAGACTAACATCCCCGCTTACGGTCTGAAGGCCGGGGATGTGGTGAGCGTCCGGCCTGAAAGCCGCCAGACGACTTACTTCAAAGCCTTGCGCGAAAATCTGGGACAGCGTGCCGTCCCGAGCTGGCTCAGCCTGGATGCTGAGAAGCTGGAAGGGCGTGTTCTGGCTATGCCGGCCCGTCAAGAAATTGATGTTCCGGTGCAGGAGCAGCTCATCGTCGAGTTCTACTCACGCTAAAGCAAGCAGGAGGCTACCGTGTTAGGAGCACCAGTTCTGCCTAAAGTGGAAGCGGATGTCAATACTCAGCAGTATGGGCGCTACGAAATCGGTCCGTTGCAGAGTGGCTATGGGCTGACCTTGGGCGCGGCGCTGCGGCGGGTATTGCTCTCTTCCCTGGAAGGTGCTGCGATTACCGCGGTGCGTATCACGGATGTGCCGCATGAGTTTTCGGCCATTCCGGGAGTGCGGGAAGATGTCATCCAGATCATGCTGCGCCTTAAACAGGTGCGCCTGATGATGGATGGCGAGGGGCCGATGTACATGACTTTGCGTGTGGATGGAGAAGGCGTGGTGACGGCTGGCGATCTCATAGCCCCGCCGGAAATCCAGATTCTCAATCCTGAGCTGTACTTGTTCACGGTGGATGATGCGAATACGCATTTGGATATAGAGTTCACGGTTGAGCGCGGCAGTGGATACCTCTCGGCGGATAGCCGGGGGCGGATGCCGATCGGCGTGCTGCCGGTGGATGCCATCTTCAATCCCATCAAGCGCGTGGCCTTCCATGTTGAGCAGGCGCGCGTGGGTCAGTTGACGAATTACGATCGGCTGATCATGGAAATCTGGAGCGATGGGCGCATTCAGCCGTTGGAGGCCCTGAAAAAGGCCGCCAGCATCCTGGTGACGCACATGCGGCTGATCGCCGGCGCTCAGTTCCAGGAGGAAGTGGCGGAGCCGGAAGCGACGACCGAGGAACGGGTTCCGCAACGCGCTTACGCTATGCCTATTGAGGACCTTGGGCTTTCCGTCCGGGTCTACAATGCCCTGAAGCGCAGCGGTATCACCAATGTAGGAGAGGTGTTGGAGCTGATGGCGCGCGGTCGCGAGGCCTTGCTGAACACCATCCGCAACTTCGGTGGTAAGTCGCTGGAAGAGCTGGAAGAGCAGTTGCGCGTTAAGGGCTTCCTTTCGAGCGACACTGCGGCTGGCGCAGAATAAGTTTAAGACAGGAGGATGAGCAATGCGACATCATGTCGCTGGTAAAACACTCAATCGTGCTGGCGGGCCGCGGACGGCCTTGCGGCGCAATCTGGTGACCGATCTGCTGCGGTATGGGCGCATTCGCACGACGCGCGCCAAGGCGCAGGCGATTCGTGGGCAGGCCGAGCGCCTGATCTCCATCGCCAAGCGCGGGCTGGCCGCGGAAAAAGAAGATGCAGCGCGTGGTATCCATGCCCGTCGTCTGGTGGCGGCGCGCGTGAATGACCCGGCTGTGGTCAAGAAACTGTTCAGCGAAATTGCCCCGCGCTATGCGGAGCGTCCCGGTGGTTACACCCGGATGTACAAGCTGGGGCAGCGCCGTGGTGACGCGGCAGAGATGGTTTTGTTGGAGCTGGTAGACTAGTTTTTGGCAATTTAACAGGTGAAGTAAGAGCGTGAAGCGCGTCAGGGGCCTGGTGGCCTACGATGGGACCGGCTATGGCGGTTTCCAGTTGCAGAAGAATGCGCCGAGCATTCAGGCTGAGCTGGAAACTGCCCTGGAGCGCCTGACAGGACAGGCGGTGCGTGTCCTCGGCTCCGGTCGCACGGATGCGGGCGTACACGCTGCCGGGCAGGTGATCGCCTTCGATCTGCCAGAATCCTGGACGCAGCCGTTAGCCGTGTTGCAACGGGGCATGAATGCCCTGTTGCCCAGGCAAATCGCCGTCCTGCTCCTGGATGAGGCGCCCGCCGGGTTTCATCCGCGCTACGCGGCCCGGCGACGCGGCTACCGTTATACGCTCTATACCGCTCCGGTCCGGCACCCGTTTGCCGAAAGGCTGAGCTGGCACATCTCGGCCCCGTTGGATGTGGCAGCGATGCAGGCGGCGGCCCGGTATCTGGTGGGGCGGCATGATTTCTCGGCTTTTGGGTCTCCTCCGCAGGGGGAAAACCCGGTGCGGGAGGTCTTCCGGGCTGAGTGGCAGGCTGATGCACCCTGGCTGGTGTTCGAGATCGAGGCAGACGCCTTTCTCTACCGGATGGTGCGGATGCTGGTGGGAACGCTGGTGCGCGTGGGGCAGCAGCGCCTGATGCCGGAGGACGTGGAGAGGATCTTGCGCCAAAAGGCGCGCCATCAGGCGGGGCCAGCCGCCCCGGCACAGGGACTGGTGTTACAGTTTGTGGCCTATGATGATGGCTGGCCAGGTGAAATTCAATTTAACCACGAAGCACAAAAATTCGTGCTAAGAGGGAGTGTGACAAGGTGAAGGAGTATAAATTTCACATTACGCAGGTAACCAAGCCTCAGGACGTTGAGCGGGAGTGGTACGTGGTGGATGCCACGGGCAAGACGTTAGGGCGGTTGGCGACTGAGATCGCGCGTATTTTGCGGGGGAAGCACAAGCCGGAGTATTCCCCGTCTATGGATACGGGGGACTTCGTGATCGTCATCAATGCCGAGAAGGTGGTGACGACGGGGCGCAAGCTGGATCAGAAGTTCTATTACCGGCATTCGGGCTATCCCGGCGGGCTGAAGTCCGTCGCGCTGCGTCGGCAGCTCGAAATCTACCCCGAACGGGTGATTGAAGCGGCGGTACGCGGCATGCTGCCGCGCGGACCCCTGGGGCGCAAGATGTTCAAGAAGCTCAAGGTGTATCGTGGGCCGGAACATCCGCATCAGGCGCAGCAGCCGAAAACGCTGGAGCTGTAACTTAAGGGAGGAAGGATGGCTGAATACTACGAGGGTGTTGGACGTCGGAAGACAGCGACCGCGCGCGTGCGGCTTTATGCCGGTGGTACGGGGCGGATCATTATTAACGGTAAACCTGCGGAGGAGTATTTTGGCCGCGAGGTTGACCTGTGGCGTCTGAGCGAACCTCTGCGCACTATCGGAGCCAACACGCAGTATGATGTGACGGTGACGGTGCAGGGCGGCGGCATCACGGGCCAGGCCGATGCGATCCGCATGGGAATGGCACGCGCTTTGCTGGAGCTGAATTCGGATTACCGTCCGGTCATGCGGCAGAACGGCCTGCTTACGCGCGATGCGCGCGCTAAGGAGCGCAAAAAGCCCGGTCTCAAGCGCGCCCGCAAGGCCCCGCAGTACACCAAGCGTTAACGCTCAGCGGCCCTCCGTCTGGGTTACCGCGGGACGTTTAGAACTGGCAGGTAGGCATGCGCGACATGCCTACCTGTTCTTTGTTTGGAGCGCCTTCTCCGTCTGGACGAGCGCGGAACGTGACCGGGCCTGCGCACGCGGAGTGCCCAGGACGGTGCGGCCCCCCGGATGAGCTGGCCTGAGGATAGGACAGCTTTATGGACCGTAGCTTCCTGCGCGCGTTTCGGTCGGGGGGGCTGACTGGTGCTGGCAGCAGAGCTTATGCCTGGT
>Ga0209162_1001671_pt1 | contig 21108 bp, 18 predicted proteins | sample YNPNPMetaG_FD_187121 | JGI IMG/M metagenome (GOLD analysis project Ga0209162, IMG submission 187121) | Anoxygenic and chlorotrophic microbial mat microbial communities from Yellowstone National Park, USA - YNP NP MetaG (SPAdes) (version 2) ...
CCGTGGCCCTCCATTCTGGAGGGACGCGCTCCGTCGCGTCCGGCACACTTCTTATGAGTCGAGGGCCGGCAAGTACACGGTAAAAGTGCTGCCCACGCCGGGCTCGCTTTCGACCTCGATCTTTCCGCCCAGGGCGTCGAGAATCCCCTTTACGATCGGAAGTCCGAGGCCTGTGCCCGTGATAAAGCGGGTCCTGTCGTCCTTGACACGGTAAAATTTCTCGAAAATCCGATCGAGGTGACGTTTCTCGATTCCGAACCCGTTGTCCCGCACCGCAACACGGACCTGTCCGTCCGCCGCGCAGCCCTCCACTTCGATCCTTCCTCCCTCTGGCGTGTAATTCAAGGCGTTGGACACGAGGTTGCCGAAGACGATCTCGATGGCCTGGGGATCCGCGTTCACCTTGGGCAGGCCGCCTTCCGGCAGATCGAGGGAAAGGGTCTGGCCCTTGGCACGCGCTCGGGCCCCCATGAAATCCACCACGCCGCGCAGAACGGCCGCCACGTCCACCGGTCTTCGTTCCTGAAGAACCACTCCGGACTCGATGCGGGACAGATCGAGCAAATCCCCGATGAACGAAATGAGGCCCTGGGTCTTCTCCTTGGCTCGGGCCAAAATATGCCTCTGCTCGGGCGGAACGTCGCCCACAAGGTCGTTGAGCACCGTGGCAAGCTGCTGGTGGATCGTGGAAAGGGGAGAGCGGAGCTCATGGGAGACTTGGGCCACGAATTCGCTCTTGAGCATGTCGAGCATCCGCAGCTCCGTGATGTCGTAAACGAGCGTAACGGCGCCAAGACACTCGCCACCCTCGCCCAGCACCGGGGTGGAATGGGCTCTCAGATAGCGGCGCTCCCTGGGGCTGAAATCGTACGTAAGCTCGGTCTGGTCGGGCCGGACCTCACCCTTGGAGGTCCTGCGGACGAATTCCGAAAAGCCCGCGTCCGCGACATACTCCTCCACAGGCCTGCCAAGGGCCGTGTCGGCCGGCAGGCCCAGCATCCGCGCCAAAGCCGGGTTGAGAAGGGCCACCCGGCCATCGGGCGTGCTCACCAGGACTCCGTCCGGAAGAGCCTGGAGGATCGTCTGGGTCCGGCTTTTTTCCATGGCCAGATCGTGCAAGGTCCTCTGGCGTTCCCGCTCGAGGCGCCGGGCCTCTTCGGTCAGCCGGATCCGTTCCATGGCCCGGTCGAGGATGATCCGGAGCTGATCGGGCTTGAAGGGCTTGGGGAGAAAATCGTAGGCCCCTCGCTTCATGGCCTCGATGGCGGTCTCAATGGTCGCATAGCCCGTGATCACGATGACCAGAGTCTCCGGGTACTTCTCCTGGATCCGGCGCAGCACTTCCAGTCCGTCCATGCCGGGCATCTTGAGATCGAGCAGCACGATCCCGAAAGGCCCTCGCTCCATGCACGCCAGGGCTTCCTGGCCGTTCTGGGCCTTGGTGACTTCCAGGCCTTTGCGCACGAGAATCCTTTCGCACCCGTCGCGGATATCCCGCTCGTCGTCCACCACCAGAACGGGCAAGCTCTGCACATCCGGGTACACGGCCTACTCCTTTTCTGCGCGCGCCGCCAAAGGCAGATAGATCGAGAAAGTCGCGCCCTTGCCGGGCTCGCTGGACACCTGGATCTTTCCCTCGTGGTTCTCAATGATCCCATAAACGAGACTCAGCCCGAGGCCGGTCCCCTTCCCCTCTTCCTTCGTGGTGAAGAAAGGCTCGAAAATGTGGGGCAGCACGTCTTCCGGAATCCCGGGCCCCGTGTCGGAGATCTGAATGACGGCGAAGCGGCCGTCTTCGGAGCGAGAAGTCTTGACGCGCAGTTGTCCGTGCCCTTCCATGGCCTCGGCGGCGTTCAGGATGATGTTCATGAAAACATGGTTGAGCTGCTGAACGTCCGATGGAACCTTCGGCAGCGAAGGGTCGAGTTCCTTGACGATTTCTATGTTATGGAACAGGGACTGGTTCTCCAGCAGAAACAGCGTCTGGGACAGGGCGTGGTTCAAGTCGTTCAGGCGGATCTCCTGCCGGGTCTGACGGGCGAACTCCAAGAGCTCCCGGATCGTGTTCCGGCACCGTTCCGCGTCGTCCAGGATCCGCCTGAGATCGCTCTCGGCCGCCTCGTCCAGGGCATACTCCTCGAGCATAAGCTGGGCGTAAAGGGTGATGCCGCCCAAGGGGTTGTTGAGCTGGTGGGCCACGCCGGCGGCGAGCTTGCCCAAGGAGGCCATTTTTTCCGCCTGCAGGAGCTGGATCTGCGTCTTCTGGAGCCTGCGCTCCATCTCGATCTTTTCCCTGAGGTCGTGAAAAAACCCCACCGAGGCGACTTCCCGGCCGCCCTCGTACACGATGGCTGCCGACAGGCTGATCGGAACCAGGGTGCCGTCCTTGCGAAGGCAGTCCACCTGGTAGGACTTGAGCTTCCCCTTGCCGCCGTAGTCGTCGCTGCGGAGCTTCCGCATCACCTCCCGGGCCATGTCCCCGGGATAGAACTGGCGGATGTTCAGGCTCGAAAGCGCCTCCTCGATGCTGTAGCCGCTGATGGCGGCCGCGGCCTCGTTGAAAATGAGGATCTTGCCCTTCATGTCCGCCGCGATCACGGCATCGACCGAGCTCATGATGAGGTTGCGCAGAAAGGCGTTCGACCGCTGGAGTTCGTTCTCCAAGCTGCCCAGGGCCGCCAGGTCCACATCAAAGACCGTCACGGCCTCGACCTCGCCCCTCTCGCCGAGAATCGGCGTGGCCTGCAGGCACAGGCCTTCGGCCTCTTCGCGCAAGGAGCCCCTCATTTTCCGCACGACCTGCCTGCCCGTTTGAAGCACTTCGGCCACCGGGCATTCCAAGCAGGGTTCCAGGCGCCCGTGGAAGATTTCGTAGCAGGAGCGGCCCTCCGGTGCTCCTCTGCGGGCCCTGGCGGTCCGGTTGGCAGCCAGGATCCGGAAATCGGGCGCCACGACGAACACGGCCCGGCCCAGCGAATCCAGGGCCTTGCGGTAGTAGTCGTTCTGATCGGCAGATCCCATGGAGGGCGCCTCGATCCGTAGGCAGAGACTTGGAAGCCGGGGCCGCCGGATGGTTCCTCTAGACCTGGGGCCGGGGAAGCAAGCCCGCTCTTTCCACGATCTCAGGCACTTTCTGCTCCCACTCGATGGCCATGATGTGCACGCCCGCGATCCCCTCGATCTGCCTGAGCCTAGCGATGGACTCCACGCAGAGCTGGATGCCCACTTCAGGCTGCTGCTCCTTGGGCGCGTCGGCCATCCGTTTGACCACCGCGTCCGGAACGTCCATGCCTGCCACGTTCTTTTTCATGAACTTGGCCATGCCGGCGGACTTGAGCGGGGTGACCCCGGCCAAGATCTTGACCTCCTTGTGGAGGCCGAGCTTGCGCACCTCGTCCATGAATTTCTCGAACCGGTCGAGGTTGTAAATGCACTGGGTCTGGATGAAGTCCACCCCAGCCTCGACTTTTTTTGCCAGCCTGAGGGGCCGGATCTCGAAGGGCTCGGCAAACGGGTTCGAGGCGGCTCCGATGAAGAATTTCGGGGGCCCCTCGATCTTCTTGCCAGAGGGGAAGACCCCTTCGTCCCGCATCCTCTTGACAAGTTGGATCAGCTGAATCGAGTCCAGGTCGAACACGTTCTTCGCCTCGGGATCGTCCCCAAAGGTCTGGTGGTCCCCGGACAGGCACAGCAGATTGTTCATGCCCAGGGCCGCCGCGCCCAGGATGTCGCTCTGCAGGGCGATTCGGTTTCGATCCCGGGTGACCATCTGAACGATGGGATCGAAGCCCATCTCCTTCAGAATCACGCAGGAGGCGATCGAGGACATGCGGACCACCGATGTCTGGTTGTCCGTCACGTTGATGGCGTCCACGAATCCTTTGAGCAGCTCCCCTTTCTTGCGGATCACTCCTGGATCCGCTCCCCGGGGCGGCCCGCACTCGGTGGTCACGGCGAAATGGCCTTCGGTCAGGACGCGTTCGAGCCGGCTTGCGCTCTTCATTGTGTCAGGTCCTCCCTCACGATTCTGCGCGGGCCTCCGTCCCGGCTGGTCCTCCACCCCTTCATGGGAAGGATCTTGCGGTAGTTGTCGAGCATGTTGAGATTGCGGAGCCTCTCGATGATGAGCATCCACCCGCAGGGGATGTCCTTGCTTACTTCGCACCGGCCTTCGGCCGTGGTGCCTCCGCAAGGTCCGTTGAACAGGCTCTTGGAACAACGGGCGACCGGACAGATCCCGCCCGTGAGATGGAGCACGCAATCTCCGCACGCCTGGCAGCGCTCGGCCCATACGCCCTGTTTCTCGGTGACGCCGATGAAGGTCGTGTCCAGGCCCGGCAGGACTGGCGTGGTCTGGTATTTTTCGGCCACGAACTGCACGCCCGCTCCGCAGGCGATGGACAGAACGGCCTGATAGTCCTGCAGATACGGCCGCATGGCCTCCACGTACTCCGGATCGCACTGGCGCTCGAGCGTGACTTCCCGAATCTCGATGGGCCTGCCCTCGGCTTCGCGGGCCAGACGGATCGCAGAGCCCAGGATCTCCACTTCCTTCTGGCCTCCGGCCCGGCAGACCGTCACGCACCCGTGGCATCCGGCCAGGACGATCTTGTCGTAAGGGGCGAGCATATCCAGGATCGCCCGAATCGGTTTCTGCTGACCCATGATCATGGCTCGATCTCCTTCTGGCCTCCGCCGCGGCGCGCGTTGACGGGCGTGGGCCCCAGGGCCCGGATCCTTTCCACCATTTCGGTCGCGAACCGGGCGAACTTGGTCCCCTCGCCCGCGCTCAGGTTGAACATCTGCACCCGCTCCCCGCCTATGCCGATCTCGTCCAAGAGCTTCGCCACCCTGCCGACCCGCGCCCGGGCTCTGAGGTTGCCGGTCAAGTAATGGCAGTCGCCCTCCAGGCATCCGACGACCATGACGCCGTCGGCTCCATTTTCGAACGCTTTCAGGATCATCGCTTCCTCGCATCTTCCCGAACAGGGCAGCACGACAATGCTCGTGTTGTCCGGGTACTCCAGCCGTGCGGAACCCGCCAGGTCCGCCGCGCTGTACGCTCAGTGCCGGCAGGCGAAAATGACGACCTTCGGCTCAAAACCGCTCACGGCGCCTCCCTCCCCGAAGCCTCCTCGAGGGCCGGGAACCGATCCTCCCGGAGAGCCTCGATCTTGGCCAGGATCTGATTGTGCGTGTAATGGTGAAGCGTGATCGTCTGGGCCGGGCACTCGGCCACGCAGATGCCGCAGCCGTGACAAAGAGCCGGATTGATTTCCGCCGCGTGGTTCTCGTTGATGAAGGGCACCCCGTAAGGACAGGCCCGCACGCAGGTGAGGCAGACCGCGCAGTGCTCGGGGTCCACCTGAGACACGATGCCGGACAGGCGCAGGGATTTCCTGGCCAGGACGGTCGCGGCCCGCGCCACGGCCGCCTTGGCCTGGGCGATCGTCTCGGGGACGCTTTTGGGATAATGGGCCAGGCCCGCCAGGTACAGGCCCTCGCTGGCGAAATCCACGGGCCGGAGCTTGGCGTGGGCCTCGATGAAGAACCCGTGCTCGTTGCGGGGCACCTTGAACTGGGTGGCGAGTTCTTCGTTTTCCCGGGGCTCGACGCCTACCGAACAGACCAACAGATCGGCTTTGAGTTCCACGGCGCGCTCCAGAGACGGATCTAGGAGCCTGGCCACGACCCCGTCCGGCTCGAAGGAAACCTCGACCGGGTTCGCCTCCGGGTCGTAGCGGACGAAGTTCACGCCCTGCCTGCGCGCCTCGAGGTACTTGAGTTCCGAAAGACCGTAGCTGCGCACGTCCCGGTAGAGGATGTCCACCCGCCCGTGGGGCTTCAAGGCCTTGAACGTGAGGGCGTTCTTGATCGCCTGGTTGCAGCAGATCCTCGAACAGTACGGGCGCTTCTCGTCCCGGGAGCCCACGCACTGGATCATGAGGACCGACCGGACCTCTTTGAGGCTTTCGGGCCGGTCCGCCAGACGACGCTCAAAGTCGCTCTGGGTGAGCACGTTGTCCCGGGTGCCGAGACCGTAAAGATCAGGCCTCGCCTCGGTGCCTCCGGTCGCCACCACAACGGCCCCGTGCTGGATCTTGCGGCTCGTGCCTGCCGAGGTCATGACCTCGGTCTCGAAATTGCCCAGATAGCCGGTGTGACCCACGATCACCGCGCCGGTCATGACCTGGATGAGCGGGTGAGCCGTCACCTCCCGGCGCAGTCCCTCCAGGAACGCGCCCACGTCGTCCCCGTCGAAGGTCCGCCTCAGGTTGCGCAGCCAGCCGCCCAGCTCCCTCTCCTTTTCCACCAGAAAGACCGGAAACCCCTGACTCGCCGCCTCCCTGGCCGCGGTCATGCCCGCAAGGCCTCCGCCCACCACGAGCAGCTCCGGCCGGATCTGAATCTCGTTCTCGGCCAGGGGCCTGGCCCGCAGAACATTGGCCACGGCCATCCGGGTGAGCCGCTTGGCCTTGTCCGTGGCCCGCTCCAGGTCGGTCCGATGAACCCACGAACACTGGTCCCGGATGTTCGCCATGTCCGTGAGATACTTGTTCAGGCCGGCCTGCCGGAGGGTCTGCTGAAACAGGGCCTCGTGGGTCCTGGGCGAGCAGGAAGCGATGACAACGCGGTTCAGCCGGTGCTCCCGGATGGTCTGCCGGAGCCGGTCCTGACTGTCCTGGGAGCAGGCGTAGAGAACGTTTTCCGCGTACACCACGCCGGGAAGGGAACGGGCGTATTCGGCCACGGCCTTGACGTCCACGATGGCAGCGATGTTGATGCCGCAGTGGCAAACGAAAACGCCCACTCGCGGAGGCTGGCCGTCCACCGAAACCTCCTCGGGGAAAACCTCCTCCTCGACCAGGCTGCCCCGGCTGGCCGAAAGGACGCCTCCGGCGCAGGCGGCTGCTCCGCTCGCCTCGCTCACGGTCTCGGGGATGTCTTTGGGGCCGTTGAACACTCCGCAGCTGAACACGCCGGGCCTGGAAGTCGCCAGCGGCTCGAAGGCGGACTTCTTGGCAAAGCCGAACCCGTCGATCTCGACGCCGAGCCGGCGGGCCAGGTCCCGGACCCCTGGGTCGATCTGCACGCCCACCGAAAGGACGACCATGTCAAAGGTCTCGGTCGCCAGAGCCCCCCGGTCGTCCACGTACCGCAGCTCCAGGTCGCCCGTTTCCGGGTCCTCGTACACCTTGCTCACCATGGCCCGAAGGTACCGGACGCCGTACTTCTTCTGCGCCTGGGTCACGTAATCGTCGAAGCCTTTGCCGAAGGCCCTCAGATCGATGAAAAAGATCGTGGGCTCGATCCGGCTGTCGTGCTCGCGGGCGATCAGGGCTTCCTTGGTCGCGTACATGCAGCAGATCGAAGAGCAGTAGTCCCGGTTGCAGGAGCTGTCCCGGGAGCCCACGCACTGGATCCAGGCGATCCGGCGCGGATCCTTCCCGTCTCCCGGCCGCCGGATGTGCCCGGCCGTGGGCCCCGAAGCCGAAAGGATGCGCTCGAACTCGATGCTCGTCACCACGTTGGGGTAGACCCCGTAGCCGAACTCGGCCCTGAGGTCGCCGGGCACGGTCTCGAATCCCGGCGACAGAATCACGCTTCCCACCGGGAGCTCGTGCACCTTTTCTCGATCGTCGTGGTCCACGGCGCCCGCCGGGCATGCCTCCACGCAGCGGTAGCACTCGCAGCAGACGCCGCACGCCAAGCAGCGAGCCGCCTCGGCCTTCGCAGCCTCCTCGCCCGCGGAAAGGTCGATCTTTTCCGCCGGTTCGAGCAAAGCCTCGGTCCGGATCCGCTCCAGCTCTTCGGCGTCCGGCACGCCCACCGGAACCTCCAGCCCCCTGCCCTCCCGGAGGTTCTCGTGCCGCAGGAACCGGTCGATGGAAATGGCCGCCTCCTTGCCGGAACCGATGGCATGGATGAAACTCTTCTTTCCCAGGGCGAGCTCGCCGCAGAGGAAGACCCGGCCCAGATGCGTATGAAGCGTGAGGGGATCGAAGTCGCGGAAGGCGGCCGCGATGTCCGACCCGGGCCGGGCCGGGCCCGTGGCGATAAGCACCACGTCATAGTCCAGACTGAGCCTCGAAAGGATCTCGTCGACCGTGACCGTCCTGCCCGTTTCGAGCTTGACCCCGAGATCCAGGATCGCCTGAATCTCGGCCCTGCGGATTTCCGGCGGAGCCACTTTCTCTGCGATCTTTTTCAGGCTCCCTCCCGGCTCCTTCTCCGCCTCGATTACCGTGACCCCGTATCCCTTGAGCCTGAGAAAGTACGCGGCCGTCAGCCCCGCCGGGCCAGCCCCGATCACGGCTACGCGCTCCTTGCGGTCCGCCTCAGGCGCCGGGAGCTCGATCCTGCCTTTCTGCCGCGCCTCGTGCTCGAACAAGACGTGTTTGAGCGCCCGGATCTGGACAGCGTGATCCACCTGCCTGCGCGTGCAGGCCCGCTCGCACGGCCTGGGGCACGCCAGTCCGCTCAGGCCCGGAAAGGGATTGTCCCTGCGAACCAGTGCCAGGGCTTCCTCGAACCGGCCGGCGGCCAAGAGAGCCACGTATCCCTGGGCGCTCACGTTGGCCGGGCAGGCGCTCCGGCACGGAGCCCGGCCCCGCTTGGTGATTGCAAAGGTGTTCGGAATGGCCTGGGGGTACCTCCGGTAGATCGCCTTGCGGCTGCCGAGGCCCTGGTCGAATTCGGAGGGAAGCACGATCGGACAGGCTTCTGTGCAGGACCCGCAGCCCGTGCACAGATCGGATCGCACGTACCGCGGCGCCTGGCGCACCCGAGCCACGAAGCGGCCCGGCACCCCTTCCAGCCCGACGAGCTCTGCGTTCGTAAGAATCCGAATGTTCGGGTGCCTGCCCACCTCGACGAGCTTGGGCGAGACGATGCACATGGCGCAGTCGTTCGTCGGGAACGTCTTGTCGAGGGCCGCCATCTTTCCGCCGATGGCCGACGCCTTCTCGACGAGATAGACCCGAAAGCCGGTGTTGGCCAGATCGAGGGAGGCCTGGATCCCGGCAATGCCGGCGCCCGAAACCAGGACGGCGCCCACCGGCCCGTCCCCGGCCGGCCGCGGTGTCTGTTGGCTGCTTCCGTTCATATTCGAAACCGCTCCATGCTCGCGTATCAATCGCGCCGCCTGAGGGGCTCCTCTCACAAGCCCAGGGGGCCGAGCAGTCCTGACGGATCAATCAGGTGGGGCTTCCATCGTCCGGATTTTCCCACCGGAGCCGTGCAGGCGGCGACCAGCTCGGTCGCGAAGAAAACCGGCACGAGGGGATGCCCCGCATTCTCCTTCTTCAGGTCGATCTGGCGGGATTCCAGATTCGCCTGGCACATGGGACACATGGTCACGATCGCCTGTGCGCCGGCCCGAACCGCCGCCTCCACGATCCGGGAGACGAGCTTGCGGGTCAGGTCGGCCCGGGGCATCGTGAGACTGCCTCCGCAGCACTCGGTCTTGAAGGACCACCTTCTCACGTCAGCTCCAAGAACCTTGAGCAGAAGATCCAGTTCCCTCGGGTTTTCCGGCTCCGGAGCGTCTGTGACCGCTGGAGGCCGCGTGATCAGGCAGCCGTAATACGGCACGAGCTTCAGGCCTTTCAGGCGGGTCTTGACCTGGTCCCGGATTCTGGCCAGGGTCTCAGGCCTTCCCAGCCACTCGCCCAGGTGACGGATCGGCACCGCGGCGGCCCCGGGTTCGTGCTGCGAGCCCGGCTCCTCCCGCAAAGCTTTCTGGGCCGCCTTGAGCCTTTGGAAACAGGCCGCGCAGGGCACGAGCAGGTCTCTCCCCTGCCGGGCCGCGATCTCGAGGTTGCGGACCCCAAGCGCCACGGCGAGCCCATGGTCGGTCATGTGGGCCGAGGAAGCCCCGCAGCAGTTCCAATCCGGAAGCTCCACGAGCTCGACCTCGAGAACCCGCGCCACTTCGTGCACCGACTCGTCGTACTCCCGGGCCGTGCCGTGGAGGGAGCATCCCGGATAGTAGCCCATCTCGAGGGCCGCGGTCCGGCCTTCTGGGGCCGGACTCTCTTGCCTGGCTTCCTCGGTCGTCACGCCGTTTCCTTTCATGTTCTCACTTTCTCTTCTGGAACAATTTCCGGACCTCCTTCGTCCCCCGAATCCGGTCCGGCAGAAACGCCAGCTTTCCCCGCCGGAGCATTTGCAGCCCCAGACCGACGTCTCCCAAGAAGTCCCGGGTGCGCAGCTTGAATTCCGCGATCATCCCGAGTTCGTGGACCCGGCCGTTGAGCCGGATGGAGTTTAGAAAAGCCCGGTGAAAAGCCGGGACCCTGGGCTCGGCCGCCTTCCTGCGCCCCTGAAGGGCCCGGCTTCTCAGAACGTCCATGACCCGGGCGATATCGATGCCGTTCGGGCACCGGGTCGTGCAGGTCTCGCAGGACGCGCAGATCCAGATCGAACGAGACCCGAGAAGTTCTTCCTCCCGGCCGTAGCAGCACATTCGCACCACCTGCATGGGCTTGAAGTCGAAGAACTCCGCCAGGGGACAGCCCGCCGAACAGCGGCCGCACTGGTAGCATGCGGTCACGTCCGCTCCGGCTTCTCGAAGTTCCTGGAGAAGTCCGCTCCGGTCCGGACTCGGGTGGATCGCCGACGATTCCATGGCTCCTCCGCGCCTGTTGCTCAATCCGAAAGCAGATCCAGAAGCTCGGGCACCCTCGATTCCCACCCGAGAGGCACGACAAACACTCCGTCGCAGGTCTCGCCGAGGCGACGGATAAACTCCGCCGCGATCTCCAGGCAGGCCTTGGGTTTGACGGGCGCCTTCTGGATTCGCTGGATGATCTCGTCCGGGATGTCCGGAACGCCCGGAACAGAGTTGAGGTACTTGGCCATGCCCACGGATTTCAGCAAGAGCACCGAGGCGAACAGCTTGAGCCCGGCTTGGGAGGCAGAGCGGGAGAAGGCCTCGACGGTGCCGATCTCGTAAGTGGGGTCGAGCACAGCATACTGGGCGCCCAGGGAAGCCCACCGCCCGAGCCCCTCAGCCCGGGCCCGGTTGGCGTCGCGGTCGTCGGTGATCGGAATCGACACGCCCACGTGGAAGGAAACCGGCCCGTCCAAGGGCTGCCCGGACAGATCCGTCCCTTTCCGAAAACGGGCAGCCGCTTCCAGCATGGACTCCAACGTGAGATCCCTGCAGGGGGCCGCCAGAGGATGGTCGCCATACGTGGGGTCCTCCCCCTCCCGGAACAAGACCGACCGCACGTCCAGGGCCCATGCGGCCAGCAGCTCGGACTGCAGGGAGAGCCGGTTGCGGTCCCGGGAATTGACGCTGAGGATCGCCTCCACGTTCTTGCGCCTAAGAAGATGACACGGCGCAAGAGGGTGCATCTTCATGATCGCCATCGGGTTGTCCGTGAACGCCACGGCATCGATTCGTCCCCGGACGGCCAGGATCGTATCCATCAGGGATTCGGCCCCGGTCCCCTTGGGAGGATCCACCTGCATGACCAGTGAAAAACCCTTTTGACTCACTACGTCCGCGAATCTCATTCTCCCTCCCGATCTTTCCCCCGGGCGGTCTTGGCCGGAGCGGTCACGCCCCCGGCGCGACAGCCGCGGACCGGACAACCGGACTGCAAGGGGAACAACCTAAGAAAACAAGTCGAAACAGAAAGGAAAAAAGCTTTGGGGCTGCGCGTGCGGAAGGGTCTCAGGGCGACATCGCCGAGAGCGAGAGGGAGAGAAGGATCGTGAACTCTCTTCTTCACCGAAACCACTTCTTATCTTACTCGTAGATGCGTTCTCTCGTCTCTTCCGCTCCCGTCTTCAGTGAAGCAAGCCGTACTCGGATGCACGTGCCTTTTTTTTCAAAACTACCGAACCTGTTCAAACCTTGTCAATCCTTTTTTCCCGAGACCTTACCAAGGCCGATTCTCTTTGCCCGCCGGCCTGCGAATCTTCCTTGACATCCATCCCGCGTTCCCTTAGCGTTTCGTTAAAGCCCGTCGACCCGCACAGACTGCGGGCGAACGCAAGAAAGGAGGCAGGCCAAGTGAATCCCAAGGAAAGACTCAACGCTCTGGAAGTCGCTTTGAACAACGAAATGAGGGAGCGGGCCTTCTATCTCAACCAAGCCTCCAGAACCCGCAACCCCTTGGGCAAGGCCATGTTTCGGCAGATCGCCGACGAAGAGCTCGAGCACTACGAACGCCTGCAGGAGCTTCACAAGAGGTGGCAGAATCAGGAGAAATGGCCGGAGACCGTGCCGCTCAAGGTAAAAGACACGGTGGTAAAAAACGTCATCGCGGTCTCGATCCGGGATCTCCGCGAGCAGCCCCACGCCGACGCCGATGACCTGGAGGCGATCCGGACCGCCATCGCCTTTGAGGCAAACGGCGCCAAAGGGTACGCCAAGCTCCGAGACAGCGTCACCGACCCCAGGGAAAAGGAGTTCTTTTCCCTTCTGGCCCAAGTCGAGAACGAACATTACCTGTCCCTGAAAGACGCGGAGGAATTCCTGACGGACCCGGAGTCCTATTATCGAAAAAAAGAACACCACGGCCTGGACGGAGCATAGGGCGGGGTTCGATTATCGGGTTTCAGGGCATCCCCGGCCCTCCACTTTCTCCCAAGCCACGGGGCGAGCGCAACGGTTCGCTGATGGTCGAGCCTGAACGGATCCAACCTCTCAATCGCAAGCCCCGAAGGCGCGGCCTGTACGTGCTGTACTGGATGCAGCAGTCCCAGAGAGCCGAGTGGAACCCGGCTCTCGAATACGCAGTCCAAGAAGCCAACACGCTGGGACAGCCCCTGGTCGTCGTGTTCGGCCTGACCAGCCGGTTCCCCGAGGCGAATCTCCGGCATTACAAATTCATGCTGGAAGGCCTGCGCGAGACCCACCGGGCCCTTGCCGACCGGGGCGTCCAGATGGTCGTCCTCAAGGAGCCGCCGGTCACGGCCGCTCTTCGCATGGCTGCCGAGGCTTCCACCCTGGTTGTGGACAGAGGATATCTGAGGATTCAAAGGCTCTGGAGGCAGCGGGTCGCGCGCAGGGCCCGCATCTCGGTGGTCCAAGTCGAGGGCGACGTGGTGGTGCCTGCGGAAATCGCGTCTTCCAAGGAGGAATACGGCGCCCGGACGTTACGACCCCGTATCAAGAGGCACCTGGAAAGGTTCCTGACCGAGTTCGTTTCGGAGCCCCTCCGGAAAGACTCTCTCGGCCTCTCCCTGGAGGAGGGGATCTGCCTGGACGACATCGACTCCGCGCTGGCGGAGCTCAAGGTGGACCGGAGCGTTCCGGCCGTCGGGTCTTTTCGCGGGGGAACCTCCCAAGCCAGGCAGCTTCTCGAGCGGTTCGTCCACGAGAAGCTCAGTTGCTACCGCCAGGACAGCGGAGACCCGGGGCTGAACAACGTATCCCACCTGAGTCCCTATCTTCACTTCGGCCAAATCTCGCCGGTCTACGCGGCCCTCCAGGTCCGCCAGGCCCAGGGCGTGCGCCGGGAAAACGTTGAGGCTTTTCTTGAACAGCTCGTGGTCCGGCGCGAGCTCAGCGTGAACTTTGTCCTCCACAACCCGGACTACGACAAGTATGAGGGCCTTCCGGACTGGGCCCGCCGGACCCTTGAGAGACACAAAATCGACCCGCGCGCCTACCTGTACACAGAACAGCAGTTCGAGCGCGCCGAGACGCACGACCCCTACTGGAACGCGGCCCAGAGGGAGATGGTCGCCACGGGCAAGATGCACAACTACATGCGCATGTACTGGGCCAAGAAAATCCTCGAATGGAGCGAAACACCGCAGGAAGCCTTCCGGATCGCCCTCGCCCTGAACAACAAGTACGAACTCGACGGCCGGGATCCGAACAGTTTCGCCGGCGTGGCCTGGTGCTTCGGAAAGCACGACCGCCCATGGGCCGAGCGGCCGGTTTTCGGACAGATCCGGTACATGAACGCGGCCGGTCTGGAGCGCAAGTTTGACATGGAGGCCTACCTCAAGAGAGTCCCACCCAAGCTGTAGAATTCAAGTTTCCCCTCAAAGAGATCGAAAAAACGGTACACCGGCCGGACCCTTCGGCCCCAGCGGGTCGGCCGGGGACCCGCAGAAGGGCAAAGCGAGCCCGCACAACCGACAGTCGGAAGGCCCCTGCATGTCCTACGTTCTATTGGACAAACGAAAACACATCCTGCTCCTCCAGTGGCTCCTGGCGGTGGCGATCAGCTACCTCCTTTACTTCAACGACCCTGAGCCCCTGTTCAGCGCGGTGGACGTGCTGATCCTGGCCCTGCTCGGGTTGAATTTCCTTCTCCTCTTCGTCCGTCCAGAGTTCTTTTACCGGCCTGGCCTCGACTACCTGCTCGTTTTGTTCGACATCCTGTTTCTTTCCCTGACCATTTATCTCACCCGGACCGCGACTTCCGAATTCTACCTGTTTTTCTTCCTGGTCCTGATTCTCGCCGCTTCCGGCGAAAACCTCAAAGCCCTTCTGTTCGGCGTTCTGTGCGTCTGCATCGTGTACGCCTGGATGGTCTTTCGGTCCGAGGCCTTCAGCCTGACGAGCGGGTTCCTGCTCCGCGTGCCCTTCCTGTTCATCGTGGGCCTTTTCTTCAGCCATCTCGTCTACCTCCACAAGCACGAAAGGGAAAAAGCCCTGGTGGAGAGCGCTTTCACCCTCGAGCTGTTCGAGCTGGGCGACGCCCTGGCGCGGAGCAACGACCCCGAAGTCCTGTACCAGAGGATTCCCTGTCTCATCCGCAACATCATGGGCGCAGACGCGTGCGAACTGGCTCTCGTAGAGGACGAAACCATCGTGCGCAGGATCTTCGACAGCCGCGGGCCGGAAATCCCCAGCATGCCGGTCGCCTGCAGTGTCCACGAAAAAGCCCTCGCCACCGAAGGCATCCACATGACCCTGGACTTCCGCCAGGATCCGGCCTACCGCGGCAAGATGGACTTCCCCTACTACCCGCACCAGACGTATCTGGCCCGGTCGTTCACGACCTTGAAGAAGCCCACGCGACTGCTCGTTCTGTACCGGAGGGAGCGGGTGCCCTGGAACGAGCACGAACTCAAGAAATTTCAGTTCGTCGCGGACCAGTCGGCCCTGGCGATCCAGTACGCCTACTTGCTGCGCGAACTCGAATCCCAGGCCCGCACGGACGGCCTGACCGGACTGGCCAATTTCATGCACTTCCGGGAGCGGGTCGAAGTGGAACACGCCCGGGCCTGCCGGAAGGGGCACCCCTTCTCGATCGTCATGCTGGACATCGACCACTTCAAGGAAATCAACGATTCCCTGGGACACCCCGCAGGGAACGAGATCCTGCAGCGACTGGCGGCCCTTCTGGTCAAAGCGACGCGCCGCATGGACGTGGCGGCCAGGGTGGGAGGGGACGAGTTCGCCCTTCTCCTGCCCGAGACCGGAGCGGTTCAGGCCCAGTCCGTGTGCCGCCGGATCCTGGAGCAGCTCTCGCGCACCCGCTGGGAGGGCCTGCCCAGCATCACGGTGAGCATGGGCACCGTGAGTTTCCCGCGGGATGCAGCTACGCTCGACGAAGTCCTGCTCAAAGTGGACCAGGCCCTTTACCGGGCCAAGCAGCAGGGCCGGGGTCAGGCCTGCGTCTCCTCGGGGCCCGAAGTCATCCGGATGTCGGATTTCTGCGCTGCGGAAACGGACCGGCCGATTGCGGCGGCCCGGGAAGTCTAACGCCAGAGTTTTGGGTCCGGTCCGTCCTATTGGGCCTGCTCCACGCAGTTTCGGCCCTTTTTCTTGGCTTGGTAGAGAGCCGCGTCCACACGGGCGACCAGGTCGGCCAGGCTTTCCCCGTCCGGCTTCACGGCTCCCACGCCAGCGCTCACCGTGACCTTGATCTTGGTCTTGCCGTGCAGGAGAGAAGAATTCTGTAAGGTCTTGCGGATCTTTTCGGCCACCACCCGGGCCCGATCCACCGAGGTCTCAGGCAGGAGCACGGCGAATTCCTCTCCGCCGTACCGGCTCACGAAGTCCGTGGCCCGAACCTTTTCGCTGAGCACGCTTGCGATGAACTTGAGAACCCGGTCTCCGGCAGGATGGCCGAATTCGTCGTTGACCTTCTTGAACTCATCGATGTCCATCAGGATCAAGCTGAAGGTGCCGCCGTAGCGCCTCACCCTTTCGAGCTCCTCAGACAAGCGCTGCTCAAAAGCCCTGCGGTTCGCGAGCCGTGTCAGGAAATCCACTTTCGCCGCCGCCTCGGACTGGCGGATCCGCTCCTGCTGCTCCTGGATCGTGCGACGCGCCGAGTCGAGCTGAGCTCGGTAATTCTCGGAACTTGCCTGCATGCCTTCGATCTCCTCCAGGAGAAGACGCTGGATTTCCTGAAGGCCCGCCAGGGTCATGGCTCTCTTGAGGGACGCCTTGTGATTGGCCATCCGGCTCGTGTAAGACGTGTTGTTGTCGACCATCTCGCGCACGAATAGGGCGAGACTTTCCAGCAGATCCTCCACGACCCTCCGGCCCTCGGCCAGGCTCTCAACCTGCCGCCCTTCCTCGGCTTCGGCCTCGAACTCGACCTGTGCGCGGGCTCGCAAGCTGCGCCCGCGGCCCGGAATTGCGAGAGCCGTCCCGCGACCGGCCGCAGCGTCGAACCGCCTCCGCCTCCAGGCAAGAAAAGCGAGCGCGCCGAGCGCCCCCGCCGCAATAAGAAGCGCGCCCGCCGCAAGGGCCCCCCGAGGGGCCACAACCTGACGAGCAGCTGCGGCCCGCCCTTTCCCGGCCGAGATGGGCGCCCTCTTTTCAGTCTGTGGCGCGGCCGGCTCCTGGCTCGCCCGTGCCCAGAGCCCTGAGCGCAGATCCTTGGCAAGCCCTTCGAGGACTTCGAGCTTCACGTCCTCGCTTGCGGCCTCAGGGTCCATGCGGGCCAGGCCGTTCTGAAGAAGCTCATGACTCAAGAACTTCCCGTTTTCGAGGAGCACTTTGGCCACCACACGGGAAGGGCTCTCGCGCCGAATGGTCTCGACCCCGACTTCCCGGCCCGTCACGAGGCGCTGGACGAATTGCCGCGCCTGACGGCCGTAAGGCTCGTCAGGGGGCGGGCAGACAACGCCGTGGAGCTTCACCTCCAGGGGCGCGCCCGCGCAGACGACCCGCAGCGAATCCCCTGCAGGGACGTCTGTAACCAGGCATGGAAGGGTTTCGGCACGGGCTCCTGCACCAACCGGAAGCCAAGGGGCCAAACAAGAAACAAGCAGAATCAGGCAGACTCTCGCCGCCATGGCGCCAACAAACCTTGACTGGGGAGATTCGAGAGGTCTCATTTCTTTTTTTCGGAGGCGACGGTATACAAACTTGATAGGGAGTTGTCAAACAAATCGTTTGGACCCAAAATCCTGACCCGAACCGTCGGGCAACCCGTGGGGAGCCCCATGAACCCATGGCTTCCACAGGCTTTCGGCTTCCTCGACAGCCTCGCCGCAGAGCCGGGCGCGCTGGAGGGCTTTCTTTCCGCGGTGCGCGCTTTCTACGCAGAAGTGGATAACTGGGTCCAGGCGCTGGCTGCCGAACACGGCGCGGACATCGCCTGCAGGCCAGGATGCTTCCACTGTTGCCCCCGCAAGGGGGTCGAAGCCGCCCTGTTCGAACTCGTGCCGATCGTGGTTGAGCTGAACCGAAGGCCCTCCCGGCTCCTCATGGAGCGCATCCGATCCAGAGCCCGGGAAACGAGCGCGCCGCCTGCAGGTGGCGCAGACGGCGACTCCCTCTTTTCGCTCCTCCAAATCGCTGAGTCCTCCGGACGCGCACCGGCCAGCTGGGAGCCGTGCCCGTTCTTGGAAGAAGGATTGTGCCGAATTTACACGGTGCGGCCTCTAGCGTGCCGGCTGCATGTGAGCGTGTCGGAACGATCCTGCGCAGAGGCCATGAAGCCGTCCCTCCCCAGAGGGTTCACCTCAGCGCTGAGTCGGACAGTGGCCGCCCGGTTCGAGACCATCCGGCGCCGCGGCCTGGGCCCGCTTCTGGACAGCGGAGGGCTCGTGATCCGCCAAATCGACTGGGATCCGGACGAAGGCGCCTGTTCCTTGGCTGTGGGCGGCCGCCGCTACGGGTTCCGTTAGCCCCGGGGCCACCTCACTTGCCGTTGGGCTCCGACGGTCCTATGAGAAACAAGGAGGGAATCTTGTATGCAAGGCCATAGCAAAGGGCTGCTCGATCTTCCCCGTTACGTTGTGGATCATTATCGTGGAAGCGGGCCGAGAGGCCCCTTTTCCCTTGCGAAGGCCCTTTTCATCAACCGCATCCTGTTCCGGCATTTTCCCTCGGCCATAACCGGAAAAAACCGAGTCATGTGTCCCTGCTGCGGGTGGCAGGGAAGGTATTTTTTGCCATACATCGGAAAAGGGCATGTGAAGTTCAACCAATATTGCCCCACGTGCGGAATCTCACGCGAGACATCGGGGTCACCGGATTCTTTATGAGAAAGTGTTGGATTGCAAGGCATGGAAGGGAAAACTCCTGTACTTTTCGCCCGAACCCTGCATCCTCCAGTATTTTCGGTCCAACCTTTCCTCCATCCAAATAGAGACGGCGGATTACAGCGCGGAGGGAGTGGATCACAGAGTTGACATCCTCGACATCCCCTTCCGCGATGAATCTTACGACTTCATCCTCTGCCACCACGTCATCGAACATGTCCCGGATGATTTCAGGGCCATTCGGGAGCTTAAGAGGATCTTAAGAACAGGGGGAAAAGCCATCCTATCCGTTCCCATGGACACGAACAGGGGCTTCACCATTGAGTGGGGGAGGCCCAATCCGCTTTTTGATGACCACTATTACGACTACGGCATGGACTTCAGGGAGAGACTCTCCAAGGCATTCCCCACGGTCGAGGCGTTTGCGTTCTCCAAGATCTTCACGGACGAACAGAGAAGGCAGCACGGCATCGACGACAGCATCGTCTATGTTTGCCGGCGATGACCCAGGCTACCCTAGTCCGCCTCTTTGGATACCCTGCAGAGGAAACACTTCCAGGGCTCTGACCCCCAGATAGGATCCGCCGGCCTGGGATCGAGAAGGAGGCTTGCGCTCGATTCCTTCCATCCGTACTCCGGAGGCTCCCGCTCGGGGAACCACCAGGCATGCTGGATGGAGACCACCCTCGGGTCTATGCCCTCCGTCAGCCGCGCCCTCTGACGGGGGGCCATAAAATGAAACAAAGACACGCGTTGAACCTCATTCGGGCCGGCCGGTCAGGCCGATCCCCCGGAGCGCCTCGTACAGGGGCTTCAGCCTTCCGTAGAGCTTCAGGTACACCTGCTGGTGAATCTCGGTGTAGAGTTCGTGTCGGCCCGGATCAGGCTCGAAGGTGCGGCCGAGCCGCGTCATCCGCCGGATCGCGGTCTCGAAATCCGGGTGAAAGCCGAGCCCCACTGCGGCGTCGATCGCCGCTCCCAGGGCGGACGCCTCGTAGAGATGGGGCCGGCTGGCCGGCAAGCCGAAGAGGTCCGCCGTGATCTGCATCGCCGCATCGCTCTGGCTCCCTCCGCCCGCCACCCTGAGCTCTCGAAGGCTCACTCCGGTTTTGCGTTCCATTTTTTCGGCGCCATCCCGCAAGGCGTGGACGACCCCTTCCAAAACGGCCCGGTAGAGGTGCGCCCGGGTGTGGACGTCGCTGAATCCGATAATCGCCCCTCTGGCTTCAGGCCCCGGGAACCGAACGCCCGGCGACCAGTACGGCAGAAGCACGAGCCCCTGCGCGCCGGCAGGAACCGTCCCCACAAGCTCGTCCAGGAGAAGCTCGGGCTCCACTCCCCGCTCACGGGCGAGGATCTGCTCCCGAAAACCGAACTCCTCCTTGAACCACCGGACCATCCAAAAGCCCCTGAGGACCGGCACTTCCAGGCTGTACGCGCCGGGCAGGGCTGCCGGGTAAGGCGGGAACAGCCGGATCACCTCCCTGTAGCGGCGGTGCGTGGTGTTGAGGGTCGCCGTCGTACCGAAGCTCAAGCACCCGAGATGGGGCTCCAGGCATCCGCACCCGAGCACTTCGCACGCCTTGTCCGCTGCGGCTGCGATCAAGGGAAGGCCGGCCGGGATCCCGCTCTCTTTCGAAGCCGCCTCCGAGATCTCCCCCAAGGGCTCGGCCGGCCGAACCAGCTCGGGCAGCATGTCCGGCCGGATCGGCGAAAAGCCCCATCTCCAGCTCCCCTCGGAGATCCAGCGCTGGGCCTTGTAATCGAAGGGCACGTACCCCACCTGGCAGCCAACCGAGTCCACGAACCGGCCGGTCAGACGATAGGTGAGATACCCGGAAAGGAACAGGAACTTGTACGTCCTGGCCCAGATCTCGGGCTGGTGGACCGCGATCCAGTTGGCCTCGGCCTCGGCCCGCATGTAGGCGACGGTTTCCGCAAGCCCCGCAAGCCTGATGACAAGGCCCCAAAAGCCCCCGAACGGCTTGAGCCCCTCGGTGCGCCTCGTATCGAGCCAGACAATGGCAGGCCGAAGAGGCTCGCCCGACCGGTCGACGTTGACCAGAGTGGCCCGCTGGCTGGTGAGAGCCACGCCGGCAAGCCGCTCCCGGTGCACACCCTTTTCCTTCCAGAGGGCCTGGCAGGCCTTGCAGAGAGCTTGCCAGTACAGACGCGGGTCTTGCTCCGCCCAGCCGGGCGACGGAGACACGTATGGCTCGTAAGGCACGCGGCGGCCTGCCACGAGATTGCCCCCGGGGTCAAAGACGAGGGCACGCACGCTTTGGGTCCCGCTGTCGATGGCCAGAATGTGGTCTCGGTCCATCCAGGATTCCCTTGCGGTCGGGGGCTGCCACAACGCCTTATAGACCGGAGGACTCCTCACAATCAAGCGTGCCCGGCAGACATATGGAGGGCCACGATCCCTCGTGGCCGCGAGCATTGGAGGGCCACGCTTCTGTCGTGGCCGCAAGCAGAGGATGTGGGAGTGGCAGATCCAAAGACGGACGCGACGGAGCGCGTCCCTCCAAAGGAAGCCCCATGGAGGGCCACGGTCCGCCATGGCCGAAAGCCCCCGGCACGGACGCGACGGAGCGCGTCCCTCCAAAGAAAGGCCCGTGGAGGGGCACGCTTGTGTCGTGGCCGGCTCCGGATGTGCCCATGACCACGCAGCCCCAGCCCCCCAGT
>Ga0209162_1001672_pt1 | contig 21105 bp, 18 predicted proteins | sample YNPNPMetaG_FD_187121 | JGI IMG/M metagenome (GOLD analysis project Ga0209162, IMG submission 187121) | Anoxygenic and chlorotrophic microbial mat microbial communities from Yellowstone National Park, USA - YNP NP MetaG (SPAdes) (version 2) ...
CTACAAGTAAATCCAATCCTCCATATCACAACCGCGAAGATTTTACGTTATCTGGCACATTTGGCACATTTGGCATATTTGGCATCTTTGGCACGTTTGGCATTTTTGGTACATTTGACAGCACATCTCTTCCCGCATACAATAACCACCGTAGCACACGCCGCATTCGTCTAGTGGACCAGGACGCCGCCCTCTCAAGGCGGAGATCAGGGGTTCGAACCCCCTATGCGGCACCACGTATTCTCGATTTTCGATTGATGATTTTCGATTGATTTACACAATCGGAAATTGGTGATCGAAAATCGAAAATTTTTGTTTGGAGTCAATCATGTCGCAACGTTCAATTTCAACGCCGATTCTCTTTGCGAGTTTGTTTATCGTGATGCTCGGTTTTGGCATCGTCATACCGATTTTGCCGTTCTACGTGACCTACTTTGGCGCGAGCGGGCGCGAACTGGGTCTGCTGATGGCGATCTATTCGCTGATGCAATTCGTCTTTGCGCCCATCTGGGGACGCTGGTCGGATCGCGTGGGGCGCAAACCGATTATGCTGACGGGCTTGGTCGGTTTCGCGCTCGCGTTCGCGTTGATGGGCTTGGCGCAAAACATCTGGCAGTTGATTGCCGTGCGCGCGCTGGCGGGCGTGCTTTCCTCGGCGACGCTGCCGGCGACGTACGCCTACATTGGCGATTCGACAACCGGCGAAAATCGCAGCGGCGGAATGGGGATGCTGGGCGCGGCGATGGGGCTGGGGATGATCTTTGGCCCCTTGCTTGGTGGACCGCTGGGCAAAATCGCGCTCACGTTGCCGTTCTTTGCGGCGGCGATTCTGGCGTTGTGCGCTACGTTGTTCGCGCTCATTCTCTTGCCCGAATCGCTCGCGCCGCAGCAGCGCGTGGTGGCTGCGCCCGCGCGCACCTCGCGCGCGCGCGAGTTGGTAAGCGCGTTACAGGGTCCAATGGGATTCTTGTTTGTGATGGCGTTTCTGCTTGCCTTCGCGCTAGCCAATTTCGAAGCCATCCTGGGATTGTTTGCCAAGGATCGCTACGAGCTGGGCCCTGACCAGGTGGGGTATTTGCTGGGTGCTCTCGGTTTACTCGGCGCGTTGCAACAAGGTATGCTCATTGGTCCGCTCACGCGCAAAATCGGCGAGATGCGCGTGTTGCAGAGTGGGTTGGTATTGGCAATAGCCGGTTTCATCGGCACCGCGCTGACGGCGAATGTGTGGGGGTTTGTCGTTTTTGCCGCACTGTTCAGTACGGGCAACGCGTTGTTGCAACCCAGTGTCGCCTCGCTGGTCTCGCAGCGCACGACGACAGGGCAGGGTGTCACGATGGGCTTGCAAAATTCGTTTTCCAGTTTGGGGCGCGCGTCGGGACCGTTGTGGGCGGGCGCGGTGTACGATGTGCGGCAGGAACTTCCGTTTCTGAGTGGCGCGCTGTTTCAGGCGATTGCCTTTGCCGTCTCGTTCGTCGCCTTACGGGAGCGCGTGGAAGAATCGGTGTAACCTTTTCGCACCACGCGCATCTAATCGAGTGAACGCGATGGAGCATCGCGAGGATTCGACTCGAAGGAGGAACAGATGAACGGCTTGATTCAATTTATGAACGGAACAGCAGGGCGCGCATTGCGCGTGATTCTGGGGCTGGTCCTGATTTATCTCGGTCTGGCAATTGTTGGCGGCACCACGGGACTCGTTGTCGCCGTCATCGGTCTCTTGCCGATTGCGATGGGTTTGTGGGGCAAGTGCCTGTTGCAATTCGTAGTGAAATAACACTGAAAGACGAAGGACGAAAGCGCTGGCTTTCGTCCTTCGTCTTTTGTCCTTGGTCACCGCGCCATCGCGATAAAGATGGCGATCCACAGCGCGGCGAACAAAATCCACACCGTCGGATTTTCCTCGGTGAGTGTGAACGCGTCGCGCGCCACAACACTCACGCGCGCACCGATGCGAATCGCCGCGCGCTCCAACCACTCTAAATCCCCGATGCGCGCGAATCGTGCGACCAGCGAGCGCGCGCCGGGGCGATTCGCCGCGAACGCGCGCAGAAAATACGCGCCGACCAGTGGCACCATCAGCACCAGCGCGCCCAGCAAAACGCCCGGCGCGTTATTCGTCCGAATCACGCGATCCAGCGCGCGCTCGGCAGATTCCGAGATGCCCAGCGCAGGCGCGAAAAGCATCGGCGCGAAAGCGAGCGCGGCAAACGCAACGAGCGCGATGCTCAACCCCGCCAACTCGATGCGCGCCGGCGCGCGCGTTTCACTCCCCTTGAGCGCGCGCGTCCAGTGCCACACCGGCGCGTACACGCTCAGCGTTGTGACGAACGCGATCGCCAGCAACAACCCCTCGCCGCTTTCCGTGAGCGCGACGTACAAACCGAGTCGTCCCAGGAACGCTGGTGTCAATGGCAAGCCCGCGAGCGCGCCTACGGCGAGCCATCCCCCCAGTCGCGCGTACGCGTGATGTTCTTCAGCGCGCCATCGCTGCGCGATGTCACTCAGCGCGAGCGCGAACGCGATGCCCAGCGTTTGCCACAGCGCGAGCGCAAGCCCCGCTTCGCCGCCGAACGCCAGCGTCAGCGGTACCAGCGCAAACGCGTGTCGCGCGCCGATGCTGAACGCGCGCACAATGTCACTCGCGCGCCAGACCCACAGCGCGGTGACCATCAAATTTGTACCCGCAAGCACACCAATCAACGTGTACGGTACGGTAATTTGAAATGTGTTCCAATGCAACCACGCATTGCTTGCAGCAAGGAGCGGAATGCCGCGCGCCATCCACACATCGAATTCGTCCGCGTCGTGCATCGGCAAGAGCGCGTGGAAAGGGAACAGCCCCAGCCGCGCCCACAGCGCGAGCGCAAGCAGCGTCGCGCCGCTCTCTGTGCGCGCGGTGAGCGCGCCTGCAAAGAACATCAGCGCCATTAACAGACCGATCGCCAGACGGCGGAGCGCGTTGACGCGTTCAACGTCGCGCGCCCACTGCCAGCCGAAGAGTGCGAGATCGAGGAGCGTCCACGCGAGGAGCAACATCGGCACGCCATCGGCAGCGGCAAAGAGGAGCGCGGCGGCAAGAACGAGCAGCGCGCGCGCGTCCAATCGCGATGGCGCGACGAGTTCGCGCGCGAGCAGGAGGACGAGCATCGTCAACGCCACGAGTTGCGTGACGCCGTCCATCTGCAACGCGAGCGTGAAATTGACGCGTTCCCACGCTGAGACGACCCAACGATGCGAACCGGGAGCAATGTTCAACAGGACAAGCGCGATTTCGACGACGAGTAAACCAATCGTCAACGGCTGGCGCGCATCGAGTTTGACGCGCGGCAAAAGTAGCGTGAGCGCGAGCGCGCCCAGAATCGGAAAAACAATCGGCAGCAGCAGAATCCAATCGGGCATTTTGAATCAGGGGTTGATGTTGCCGACCTCGTTTGTGACGCGGCTGAAAAGGTTTGCCACGTGAGAACCATACACGCCGAGAATGAGGACGACGACGATCGCGACGAAGATGAGAATCAAACCGTACTCCACCAATCCCTGTCCTCGCTCTTCAGTTGGGATGTACATTTCGTTCATCTCCTTTGAACAGATGAACGATGGGCGACTGGTGATTTTCGATTGGTGATGGCGCGCTCAATCGAAAAAACAGTGCGTCGTGAATTACCACAGCGTCACGATAGGCAGATCGCGCATCGTCATCAAGCCGGGCTTGCCTTTATACACACGCTTGATTGCGTTGACCGCGATGGCAATCGTTGCAATGTCACCGTGAGTGCCTTCCAGACGCACGCGCAGGTTCGGTTTGCCGGTGATGGTGATGGCATCGTGTTCGTCCGGTTCATCGAGCGCGGCGATAAACGTGAGGGTCACGAATTCACCTTCGGGCGCATAGCCGCGCGCAACCTGTTTCAAGCCCCGCACATAGCCGGCAGGCACATCGAAAAACTCGGTCTTGACCGGTTTATCCGCCACGACCGGTTCCACCGTTGTTTCAAACTTGACGAGTTTCTTCCCCAGCGTATCAAAAATCATCCCCACCGATTCCGGCAAGCCGACGTGTCCCATTCGACCTTTTTTCATTTCGGCATTGAATTGTTCCACCGTCATTCCTGAACCGATCTTTTTCTGGAACGGCCCACGTCGTTTCGATGCGTTCATCAAGCGCAACACTTCTACCCGATCCACGCGCTGGCAGATCGCGGTGAGGTAGAGAGGTAACGAGTCCATCAAGAAACCGGGATTGACACCTGTGGCGAGCACCGTTTTACCGGCGCGCCTGGCGGCGGCATCAATCGCTCTGGCTTCCTTGGGATGTGCCAGCCAGGGGAAGGACAATTCTTCGGCAGTCGAAACCACGTCGTAACCTGCCTTGACGATTTCGATGATTTGTGCTTTGAACAGGTCAAAGTACGAACTGGTGGTGTGGAGTACCACATCGGCTTTTTTCTTGAGCTCAGCCAGTTTGGAAACAACTTGAATTCCCAGTTCGCGTTCGATGCCGATGACCTGACCAAGGTCTTTGCCGACTTTGTTCGGATCAATGTCTACGCCCCCGACCAGTTGCAAATCGGGGCGTTCCAGAACATGCCGCGCCATCGCACAACCGATGGGGCCCAGGCCGTACTGAATCACGCGAATCGGTTTTGCCATTGTTTCTTCTCCTCTTTACAAATATTTTTTGATGCGTCGGGCAACACGACGTACTGCTTCGCCCAAGCGCGCAATGTCTTGCTCCGTATGTGCTGTGCTCACCGCGCCACCGCCGTGAACGACGTGCACATCTTCCAGCAGCAATGCCAGTTGAAAGATGCGATCGCGCAATTCCACATCACACAGGCTTGGATCGTTCACGTCGTCCGGGCTATCGAGGGCTTGTTTCTCATCGTACGGGAATTGGGGCATGGCGAATGAACTGCCGCCCAGCGCGTCGTTGGGATAGCCGGTGCAGTGTGCGAAAATTCCTTCGGCGAGGAATGCGTCTTCGATGGCGCGACGCATTTGTTCGCCCAGGTGGGCAAGGCGCGGATAAATCTCGTTCTCGTGTTCGACCAGATAGGTCAGCAACACCTTCGCCGCGAGAAGAGAAGCCGGATGCGCCGAGTAGGTGCCTCCCATAAATCGCACACGATTTCCTCCCGCGCGTCCACACAGTTGAAGAATCGCCGCGCGTCCGGCAACAGCCGCTACCGGCATTCCACCGCCGATAATCTTGGCAAGGGTCGTCAAATCGGGCTGGATGCCGTACAGCGCGCCCAGGTTACCAGCGCGAAAACGAAAACCGCTAATCACTTCATCGAAAATCAAAACGACGCCATAGTGATCGCACAGTTCGCGCGCGGTGCACAGGTACTCGCGCGTCGCGGGCATAAAACCACCTGCCCCCATAAACGGTTCGACAATAAAGCACGCCAGCCGATTGCCATACTGATTGAAATGCGCGCGCAAAATTTCGGGATGATTGTAGCGGGTGACGATAACCTCGTTTGCCAGCGAGTTCGGCAAGCCCTGACCTTCGATGCGCCAGGGTTCGGCACGATTGGCAAAGTTCACGCCGACCAAACCCCAGGGTTGCGCGCCGTGCCAGCCGCCGCCGACTTTCATCACCAGTTCACGTCCGGTGAACGCGCGCGCAAGCATAATCGCGTTCATCGTTGCCAGTGCGCCGCTCGTGGTGAAACGCACACGCTCAGATTGCGTTTGCCGGCAGATGATTCCGGCGACCTGAATTTGCAGTTCGTCGGTGAAACCGGTTTGCAAACCAAAATCGGATTCCAGGGCGCGCGCGAGCGCGCGCGTGATGACCGTGGGGTTGTGCCCCAGAATGTTGGCATAGTGTCCCTGCCAGAAATCCAGAATCGAATGTCCATCAGCGTCGTGGACGTACGCCCCTTGAGCACGTACGAGACGCGGGGGGAACGGCTGGATGAGACGTAGTGGGTGACTGCCACCATCAATCATTGTTTGCTGCGCGCGTGTGTGCAACGCAGCAGAGGCAGGGGAATGCTGTGCATAGTCAGAGGCGAGCTCCTGGAACAGTCGAGAATAATCGCGTGGGTTGGGCATTGTGTTCTCCTTACGAAAATACGACCGCCGACGAATGACCGCCGACCGCCGCGTATTTTTCATCTTTCGTGTCAGGCGATTGCATCCATAGGCAACGCGTTGCAGATGAACGAGTCGAGAATGTAAGGTGGGTGTGTAAAAAGTCTTTTCCGGTGTCATTGCGAGAATCTCATGCCCGTCGGCGGGCATGTCAAAGGACAGAAACGCGCGCTGTCATTGTCATTGCGAGGAGCGGGTTTTGCGACGAAGCAATCCCCAATGCGGCGTTGGGGATTGCTTCGGCACACCACGCCTCGCAATGACAGGGGGAAGTTTCTGAGTAGCGTTTTTTGCAAAGCAATCCCCAAATTGGCACTGTGGAGATTGCTTTGTCGGCACAAAACGCCTCCTCGCAATGACAGGGTGAGTAGTCACCCATCGTTGTACGAAAATCTTTCGCCCCAACTAAGCGGAAAAAACTTTTGCCTGCTTAGTTTACACGATTTTAGGCGGCATGGCAAGATTGTGCGCGCGGCGGTTGACGTTTTGGGCAGGACGCGCTACAATGGGGAACGGACAGAGGACGAAAGACAAAGAATTTTTGAGGAGCGATTTGCAATGGCGCGCGACGATCCATCGGCAATCGCAAATCAGCAATTGAAAGTGTCAGCACTTGTTCAAGGAGACCAATGTTCAAAAATATAAACGATGTCAAAGACGCGCTGGCAGCGCAACAGTACATCGCCACCGATGAAATCGCCACAGTGATTTTCCTCGCCACCCGGCTGAACAAGCCCGTGCTCGTAGAAGGACCCGCTGGCGTAGGCAAGACCGAACTGGGCAAAGCGTGGTCGAGCGCGCTAGGGCGTGAGCTGATTCGCCTGCAGTGTTACGAAGGGCTGGACGAGACCAAAGCTCTGTACGAATGGGAATACGCGAAGCAAATGCTGTACACGCAACTCTTGCGCGACAAACTGCAGGATGTCTTGCGGGAGGCGCAAACGCTTGCGCAAGCCGCGGATCGTCTGGCAGCGGAAGAGGACGTTTTCTTTTCGACGCGTTTTTTGTTGCCGCGTCCCCTCCTGCGCGCGATCCTCGCGGAGCAACCTACGCTGTTGTTGATTGATGAGATTGATCGAGCCGATGCGGAATTTGAAGCCTTCCTGCTCGAAGTGTTGAGCGATTTTCAGGTGAGCGTGCCAGAACTCGGGACGCTCAAAGCTCGACATACGCCGTTTGTGATTCTCACGAGCAACAACACGCGCGAACTTTCGGAAGCGTTAAAGCGGCGTTGCCTCTATCTTTTCATTGACTATCCCACAATTGAATCGGAACTACGGATCGTACGTCTCAAAGTGCCTGACCTGGCACCGCGCCTCGCGCAGCAGGCGGTTACCCTGGTGCATCGGTTGCGCCAGCTCGATCTCAAGAAACGTCCCAGTATCAGCGAGACGCTGGATTGGGCGCGCGCGCTCGTAACGTTGAATGCACAACACATTGACGAGAAAACACTGGCAAACACACTGACGGTGTTGCTCAAACATGAGCACGATGTTGCGCGAGCGCAGCACTATTTGGGTGAATTCGACGTGGGTGAAAACAAGTAAATTTCAACGACATACCTCATTTTGACAATTCCATTCACTCGTGTTAGATTCAAATTGTCTCACTACATCACTGTTTCACTGTCCAACTGACCTTGGGGGTGGGTGATCTCCGGTGAGGTCCACGGTCTTCAAAACCGCTGAGAGGCGTTGAGACGGCTCTGGTGGGTTCGACTCCCATCCACTCCCGTGTGAAAGAAAAACCGGGTGCCAAGTGCAAACCCGGTTTTTTGTTTTTCTCTTTCGAAAATATCCGCGATTGAAATCGCTATGTGCAAGTCGTTGGCTGGTCGCCTGCCTCCACAGGCGAAGACGCGCGTCCGTCCGCGCAGGCGGACGCCTGGCAAGCAATGCCCGCTGGAGACGATTTCAATCGTCGAATTTCATCCGTCGTGGTGGGTGGTAACGCCCGTGTGCGAGATTGGGGTTCAGGAAATGTACCCCAGGTCTGCCAGACGCTCGAGCACCTCTTGTTCTTCTGCCTCCGTGTACCCTTCACTCGTCGTTGTGTGCCCTGCCGATGTGCCACCGTACTGCACGGCGCGCGCATCGGTGAGTATCTCAGTGAGCACGCGCCCGTCCATATCGTTCGGCACGGGCAAATCAAGCAGGTGCAAAATCGTGGGCGCCAGATCAATCAACTGCGCGCCGCGAAATTCGCCTGTGTTTTTGATGCCTGCCCCACTTGCAATGAAAATGCCGTTCATCCGATGCGACGATGACACGCCAAACGATTCTTCTAGCACCTTGTTGGAGCCAAACTCAAAATCCCCGAAGGCAATCGTTTCGAGGTTGCGCGGCAGGAACAAAATGTCGGGCGACTCGTCCAGATGCGCGCCGTGATAGATTTCTTCTTTCTTCCAGATGGTTTCGATGGCGGATGTCCCATCGGGCAGGGTGAGCGTGCGCAAGTCGGCGATGAGTTGATCGCGCAGGTGTTCGTACTCTGCGCCCGGTTCGACAATGCCTTGCGGCTCGCGCCCTTTAAGATTGATGTGCACCTCGCCGATGTAACCAATCGAGTACGCGCGCGTGCGCGTCCAATCCACATCGTTGAACGAAAGGAACCAGCGTTTGAGGAGGCCGCGCCCCGCGCGACGTTTGTCGAGCGTGCGACGCAGTTTGCCGAGTCCCAGCGCAAGCAAGATGCTGTACACAAAACGCGGGGTCAAGCCCAGTTGAAACGCGACGCGTTTGAGTTGCGCGGCAAGATTCGGTTTGAAACGCAGATAACCGCGCTGTGCCAGCCAGTTGTTGACGTACAGAAAATAGCGCACCGGACCGTGACCGTGGTCGCTCATCACCAGCACCGTGCCTGAGGGTGGGAGATGTTCGAGCAGACGCGCGAGCAACGCGTCAATGTGTTGGTAAATCTCCAGAATGCCATCGCGCAATGCTGCCGCGCGCGCTGCATCGTGTTCGTGATGTGTGGGGTCGTACGCCCACCACAAGCCATGCGACACCGTATCGGTTTCAGGAAAGACGAGCATAAAGAAATCGGCGGGATAGTGATGCAACAGGTACTCGGCGGCGCGCACACGTTGCTCGGCGGAATGTTTCAATGCGCGCAAAAAAATCTCGCCGCGACCGTGCGAGTACACCTCATCCGAGTAGATGATGTACTCACCGATGGCTGCGCGTAACTCGTCTGCAAGTTCGGGAGGGTAGGTGTAGTGAAGAGTATCGCGCGGCGTTAGCATTCCCGTGATGAGCACGCCGTTGACCGGCGCGGGGGGCCAGGTGACCGGCACATTCATCACAATCACGCGCTTGCCACTTGCGCCAATCAAATCCCACACGGCTTTGCCATCGCGCTCGCGCGCTGAGACCGGCACTAGGTCGTACGAATCGGCGCGGCGACGCATAAAATCAAAGAGGCCGTGCGCAGCAGGATTCTTGCCGGTCATAAACGATGACCATGCCGACGCGGTGACCGGCGGCACGGTCGAACGTAATTCACTCCACGCGCCTTGTTGCATCAATTTGTGGAGCGTGGGTAACTTGCCTTGAGCAATGAATGGTTTGATGAGATCAAAAGTCGCACCATCCAGACCGATGCAAAAGATTGGGGGCATATTGTTCTCCAAATGAGCAAATGATGAATGACAAATGAGCAAATGACAAATGACAAATGAGCAAATGACAAATGACAAATGAGCAAATGACAAATGACAAATGACAAATGAGCAAATGACAAATGACAAATGAGCAAATGACAAATGACAAATGACAAATGAGCCAATGAGCCAAGGATGAAGAGCAAAAGGTCAAGTGAGAGTGTAGCCCAGGCGATGCAGTGCCTCGCGCAATTCGTCGGGTAAGGGAGCGGTGAAACTCACGGTGCGTCCATCGCGAGGCAACGTAAAAGTGATTTTCCACGCGTGCAAAAATTGTCGGGTCAGTCCCAGCGCGTTTTTCTTTTTGCCGTACACCGTATCGCCAACCACCGGAAAACCGAGAAACGCGAGATGCACACGGACCTGATGCGTGCGTCCGGTCTGCGGCTCGACTTCCAGCAGTGTGTACGCGCCAAGGTTCGCACGTGTGTGATACACGGTGACTGCCTGGCGCGCGCGCGCCGCTGGAGTCGAGTGGAGTGGGCTTGCATCTCTTGAACCAAGCGAAGGCAATGGTATCACCGCCATCTTTTGCCGATGCTTTGGATCGCGTCCAATCGGCGCATCTATTTTGCCGTGCGGCGGCTTGACGATTCCTTCGACGAGCGCGAGATAAATTTTGTGGACGCGACGTGCTTTGAATTGTGCCTGTACCTCGCGTAGCGCGACATCATTTTTGGCAACGACGAGGATGCCGCTCGTCTCGCGATCCAAACGATGCACAATGCCCGGACGTTCCTCGCCGCCGATGTTGAGATGGGGACAATGCGCGAGAAGCGCATTGACAAGCGTGCCTTCGCGATGCCCGGCAGCGGGATGCACGACCATTCCTGCGGGCTTGTTGATGACGATGAGATCGTCGTCTTCGTACAAAATATCGAGGGGGATTTTTTCTGCGCGCGGGGTCGCGGGTTCGGGCGGAGGAATTGTGAGGGTGATTGTCTCGCCAACTCGGACGCGGTAACTTGCTTTGCGCGCCACACCATTGACGAAGACAAAACCATCGTCAATCAAACGCTGCACTGCCGCGCGCGAAAGCTCGGGCAGATGCTCTGCAATGTAGCGGTCGAGGCGCGCGCCGCCTATTTCAACTTCGAGTTCTGTCTTGTTGCTCATTTCGTCGTTGTTTCAAATACAGAGAAAATAACAATCGCTATGACCATCCCACCGACCAACATGAACGCCCACCACAAGAGCAGTTGCATCAAACGGCCACCTGCAATGGCGTCTTGAATCTCATCGTAGATGATCTAGACGAGGGCCAATCCAAATGCACCGATAATTAGCCAGGCGATTAGACGTTTCATTGTGCCTCTCGGAAAAATCAAAACCCCAGCACGCGGCTGGGGCTATTCGTTGCCCACGGATTCCGATCGTTCGGCTGAATCCGTCGGCGTTGGCGCGGGTCGTGTTTCGGTCTTGGGCGAGGTGCGCCACAAGTGAAACATCAGCAAGCCAACTCCCGTGACGATCGCCGCATCCGCGATGTTGAACACGGGAAACGGTCGGACGTACAGCAAATCGGTGACAGCACCAAAGCGCAGGCGATCAATGAGGTTGCCGATCGCGCCGCCGAGTTGCATCCCCAGCGAGATGCGAACCAGCCATTGCCCGGCAGGAATCGAACGATAGTAGGCAACAATGACAAACGACACAACCAATGCGATGAAGGTGAACACCAGACCCAATTGGGGAAACAAACCGAATGCCGCGCCCGAATTTTTGATGTGCGTCAACAAGAACCAATCGCCCAGAGGAGGTGGAAGAATGGGAAAGGTCGTGTGGAGCGGAATATTTTCGATTGCCCACGCTTTACTCACTTGATCTGCGCCGAGCACCAGCAGAGCGATGACGAACAAAACGAGATCACGTAATTTCATACGGCGGGGGCAACTTTCATCGGACGAGTTTGAAGTTTAGCGCATTCGATACACAACGTTGCCGAAGGCATCACTTTCAAGCGTTCTTCCGCGATGGGATTCTTGCAGCGTTCGCAAATACCGTACATTCCTTTTTCTGCGCGCGCGATGGCGCGATCAATCTCGCGAATCATCCCCTCTAGATGACGGCGCAGCGCGAGGGACTTGGCTTGTGCTTCCACTTCGCTGGCGTCATCTGCCATATGGTTGCCGGTGGTGGGACGATCCTGGGCGAGCATCTCTTGATGTTTCAATTCTTCGATCAAGCGGCGGCGTTCTTTCTGGAGCGCGCGCAAAGCCAGTGCATCCACCGGTCGCGGTCCGATTTCGACAGGCGGCGGCAGGGTATGTTTCTTCGCCAGGACCGTTTTGGCGGATTTCCTGGCGGTGCGCGCGGCAACTTTGACGCGGCGCATCAGGGTATTCGATTCCAGTTTCTTTTTTAGATGACCATTCGTAGTCGTAGACATCGTTGATCTCCCGAGTGACCAGACATCTCTGGCTGGTCACTCGGCTGCAATTCTAAATGGTTTTTGATTCTAATGCAAGTTTTGATATTGCGTATGACGTATGGCGTAGTGGATATGCCCATACGTCATACACTACGCGAGTGCATCAATCTGGAAGCAAGTTTAATGCAGCGAATTCGTTCGCCTGAACCTACATCCCGCACCTGTGCTTTGGAGAAACCCCTCTCATCTCCCTGCTCCCTTCTCTCCCCGCGTGGCGAGGAGAGAAGGGGGATGACGGGGTGGTGGCGGGCGGCGAAGCCGCCCGCCACCACCCCGTCCTTTCACTCCCCTCCCCGTTGGGGCGAAAATTTTTTCGCCCCAACGGGGAGGGGGCAGGGGGTGGGGCTATGCGTTGGCTAGGTGCAAAACTTGCCTCAAAGCTGAAATGCGCCCACTACGCTCCACGTTTGACAATTCCAACCGAAACCTTTTCGCCATCAAACGTGTCTTCGGCTGTCGCGGCGTTTGTCGGTGCCGCCGCCGCGTGCAGTTCATCGGCGAGGGTCTCACCCATCACGTAAGCGCGGTGCGTTTCGATGGCGTTTGCCAGTGTGGGGGTGGCAGTGTAGTAAACGCGAATGTGATCGGCAATGTCGAACTCGGCGCTCTTGCGCAGGTCTTGCACGCGCCGCACGAATTCGCGCGCCAGCCCTTCGGCTTTGAGATCGGGAGTCACGTTCGTATCGAGTGCGACAACGTACTCGCCATCGGCTTTGACGGCAAAACCGGCTCTGGGTTGTGGCGTGATGAGCACTTCGTTTGGTGCAAGTTCAACGCGCTGACCGTTCACATCGAGCGCGAGGTTTTTGCCGGCGCGTAACGTCGCCACGGCGACGTACGGATCCAGCGCGTTGAGCGCGGCGCGCACCTGCGGAAACAGTTTGCCAAAGCGGGGACCCAGCAGACGATTGTCGGGCAAGAGTTTGTAGGTGACCAGTTCTGCCTCTTGCTCGACCAGTTGCAGGGCCTTGACATTCAACTCGTCGGCGATGAGCGTTGCCATTTGTGCAAGGCGCGCGCGTTGTTCGTGCGGCGCGACGACGAGCACGCGCGACAACGGCTGTCGTACTTTCAAGTTGTTTTCCGCGCGGACACTGTGTCCCAGATTCACGACCTTGCGCGCGGCATCCATTTCCGCGAGAAGCGCGGTGTCGAGTTTCGTCGTATCCACGCGCGGAAAATCGCAGTGGTGTACGCTTTCCGGCGCGCGCGCGTCCACGCTGCGCACCAGATTTTGGTACATCACTTCGGTAATGAACGGGAGGAACGGCGCGAGCAGTTTCGTCAGCGTGACGAGGACTTCGTACAGCGTCGCGTATGCGGCGTGCTTGTCCGCGTCCGCTTCCGATTTCCAGAAACGTCGGCGCGAGCGCCGCACGTACCAGTTCGATAAATCATCCACGAATTTCTCGATGACCTGCGTGGCTTTGTAGATGATGTATTCGTCCATCTGCGCGGTCACTTCGGCGATGACCTGTTGCAGACGCGCGAGAATCCAGCGATCCAGATCGCTGCGCGCTGGCGACTCGGCGCCGATGGCGGGCGTCCACTTGTCGAGATTCGCGTACGTCACGAAAAAGTTGTACACGTTCCACAGGGGCAAGAAGAATCGGCGACGCGTCTCGTCAGCGACGTGATACCCAAAGAGCATATCGGTTTCGTAGCGTTGACAGCAGTACATCCACCGCATCACGTCCGCGCCAATCGTATCGGCGGCTTCGTTAAATTCAATCGCGTTGCCGTACGATTTGTGCATTGGTCGTCCATCTTCGGCAAGCAGAGTGCCATAACCGTGCACAACGCGCGTGGCGGGTTTGTTTTCCAGCACTGCTGCCATCGTGAGCAACGAGTAGAACCAGTTGCGGAATTGCCCCGGGAACGACTCGCTGATGAGATCACCGGGGAACCATTTTTGCCAGTAATCGTGCTGCGTGCGATACCCCAGCGTCGAGAACGAGACGATGCCCGCGTCGAGCCAGGGATTACCCACGTCTTTGATGCGAGAGACGAGCGCGCCGCAGTGCTCGCATTTGATTTTCACTTCGTCAATGTACGGACGATGCGGTGTGTGTCCCTCGAATTTGTCCCAGCCTTCGACGGCGCGCGCTTGTAGTTCTTCGCGACTGCCGATGACGGTGAAATGTCCACACTGCACACATTCCCAGATGGGTAGTGCCAGACCCCAGTAACGTTTCTTGGAGATCATCCAATCGCGCATATTGCGCAACCAGTCGAGTTCACGTTCCTTGCCAAACTCGGGAATCCACTTGATTTGATTCACAATGTCCATCATCGGCTGGCGAATGCCATCCATCGAGATGAACCATTCATCCACCAGACGAAAGACCAGCGGCGTGTGACAGCGCCAGCATTCCGGATAACGGTGGGCGTACATTTCAAATTTGTACAGCACACCTTTCTTGCGCAAATCCTCGACGATGGGTTCAGTCACCTGGGACACATTCTTGCCCGCTAGCCAGCCAAAGCCATCGCCATAGATGCCGTTCTCGTCGAGCGGCGCAAGAATCGGCAGGTTGTACTGCTTGCCCAGTGCAAAGTCTTCTTCACCACATCCTGGCGCGATGTGCACGATGCCGGTCCCTTCGGCTTCGCCCACAGCATCCCAGAGGATGACACGATGCGCGTCAATCGCGGTCTCTTTGATGTGTGCGAACAGTCGGCGCATTGCCGGTTCTGCCCAACCACCGGGCAGGCGCGCGGCTGGCAAATCGTCAAAGGGACCGCGGTACTTCCAGCCTTGCATCTCCGCCCCTTTGAGTTCGCCCAGCACCTCGAACGATCCTTTGAGCATTCGGGTTGTCCCTTTCGACAGGTACAGCACCTCGTTCCCCTGTTTCACTTTGACGTACGTCAAATCGGGACCGACAGCCGCCGCAACGTTCGAGGTCAGCGTCCAGGGTGTGGTCGTCCACACCAGAAGCGATTCGCCCGGACGATCCACCAGAGGAAAGCGCAACGTCACGCTGGGGTCCTCTTTTTCGATGTACCCTTCGGTGACGATTTCGTGCTGGCTGATACCGGTGCCACAGCGCCAGCACCAAGGCATTACATCCGTGCCTTTGTACAGCCAGCCGTTATCGTGACACTTGCGGAGAAAACTCCAGATGTCGTAATTGTTCTTATCGCTGAAGGTGAAATACGAACCGCCGTACGGCAACAATCCCAGTTGACTGATGACGTACTCGACGGTGCCGCTCAGTTGCGCGCCGCTTGGCGTGGTGATTGTAATCGTCGCGCCGGCATTCTCGCCGAGTTTGTCGCGCAGATAGCGCAAAGTTTCGGGATCGTCCCAGTCCATCCACATTCCCAGACGGATGGATTGCTCCGTCTGGATGGCAGCATAGTTGAGGACGCGCTGTTTGCACAGAATCACGAACGGCGCGAGTCCATAGTTTTCGATGTCTTTTTTGCTCTGGAAACCTAAATCTTTTTCAACATTGACTTCGACCCACAAGCCCTGACAGTCAAAGCCGTTCTGGTAACGCAATTCGTGACCGCGCATCGTCTTGTAGCGACCAAAGACGTCTTTGTATGTGCGTCCCCACGCGTGATGCACGCCCATCGGATTGTTCGCGGTGATGGGACCATCAATGAATGACCAGCGCGGTTGTCCTTTGTGGAGTTCGCGCATCTTTTGGAACGCGCGCGTCTCTTTCCACCATTGCAGAATTTGTTTTTCCTGGGCGACAAAATCTACTCTGGCAGGAACGGGTTGGAATGGCATAGTGACTCCCTCTCTAAGATTGCAGATTGTGGATTGTTGATTTTAGGATTATATCCAATACTTTTGTCACGTTTTCTATGTTTGTTGGAATTATGGTATGATTCCAGTGGTAGCGTAATGAAAATTGTCCCCGTGAGGTAACGACCTATGGTTCGGCAAAAGATTAAAGCCGTTGAAATGACGCGGCAAATTCGCGACCGAATTTATGAGCAAGTGAAAGATTTGTCGCCCGCTGAGCAATGGGCTTTCTATCGTGAGCGCGCGCGCTTGATGAACGAGAAAGCCAAGAAACTTGTCAGGGTGAGACGCAAACTCGAACATGCTTGACCGCATCTGCCATTGCGAGCGTTTTCCGCGAAGCAATCTCCAATTTGTTTGTTGGGGATTGCTTCGTCGCGTAAACCGCTCCTAGCAATGACAATTCATCACGCCTCACGCGGTCACGTTTCACGCAACACGCTCCTATCTCTAGTCCCCAATCTCTATTCTGAATCGCTTGTTAATCTTCCCCTTGCTCTCGTGTCCCACGATTTTGATGCGCCCCACCTCGCGCGTGTTGGCGACGTGCGTACCGCCGTCCGCCTGCAAATCTAGGCCGACGATTTCGACGGTGCGAACCTGCAGAATGTCCGGCGGTAGCAGGTTGATTTTCGTACGAATCAGGTCCGGAATTTTAAAGGCTTGTTCGCGCGGCAAAACGTTGATGCGCACCTCGCGCGCGGCAGCAATTTCGGTGTTCACTTTGGCTTCCACCTCGCGCGCAAAATCTGCGCTGAGATGTTCCAGTTCAAAATCCATCCGCGCCGCGAGTGGCTCCATATCGCCGCCGGTCACGCTCACGCGATAATCGCGCCACATCACGCCACAAAGAATGTGCAGCGCGGTATGCGTGCGCATCAACTTGTAGCGCCGTTCCCAATCAATGAGACCATGCACGCGCGCGCCCGCGCTGAACGCGGCAGGGCGGTCAAGAATGTGCCATACTTCGCCGCCTTGCTTTTTCACTTCGAGCACGCGATATTCATCGCTATCTACCCAGAGGGTCCCGTGATCACTCGGCTGGCCACCGCCGCGCGGATAGAACGCCGTGCGATCCAGAACGACCTGATTGCCGCTCACCGTAACCACCGTCGCATCAAACTCTTTCAAGTACGCATCGGATTGGCAAAGTAGCTCAGTCATCTCAACTCCATTTTTGATTGCCGATTTCAAACTGTTCGCCTTGTGGTCAAATCGGAAATTGAAAATCTGCAATCTAAAATCAAAAACGCCCCGCCCCAAAGGGACGAGAGCGTTGACTCTCCCGTGGTACCACCCTTTTTAGTTTGTTAGTTTAATCGTTGGATTGTTGGATCGTTGGGTTGTTGAATTGTTCGCTTTAACAATCAGACGAATCAACGATACAACACTCTAACGAATCAACGATACAACGATCTAACGACCCAACTAACAAACTCACTTTGCCGGGGACCATCATCCCCGCGTGTTGATAACGGAGAACGACTCCGTCGCCATCTACTGGGTCAATGAGCCAAATCGAATGTGCCAAACATGCCAAACAAGCCAAATGTGCCAAACCATTTGCTCATTTGTCATTTGCTCATTTGTCATTGGCTCATTAACTTTTCAATGCGCCGCTCCGGGAGGATTTTCCACGAGGTTCACGCGTTCGGCTTGCACCATCCCGAACTCGCTCAGCGTGATTCCTGAGGCACAACGACGACTTGACGTTTGTCATTTGCTCATTTGTCATTTGTCATTTGTCATTCGTCATTGCGCCTTGTGCTCGCGTACTCGTTCCCATCCTCGCGTTGGGTGGCGCAAGTATAGCGCAAGTGCACCGAGTTGTCAAACGAAATACGCGCGCGCGTTGTCTGTGCCGAGTGCTGCCATCAGTTTGAGGCGCGCTTTTTGCCCATTCAAGCCGTTGGCAAACCAGCAACCGAGACGTGCGAGATCGCGATGGGCGCCGGCATAGCCATACGCGTCCACCGTGCGCCCTGCGCCCACGCGTGAGGTGATGACGATGGCTGCACCGTTGTTGATGGCGCGTTCGATGGTAGCGAGCCACCATGGTGGAACACGTCCACCTCCCAGTGTTTCCAGAACCACGCCGCGCGCACCGACCGCCTCCACAAGATACTCGAGCAATCCCTCGCTCATTCCAAGCGTGAGTTTGAGAAGATGCACGTTTGTTTCCAGACGTGTGGCAGGGATGAACTCGCGATACACTGGTCTGCGCGTCACCATCACTTTATCGGCATAGACGCGTCCCAGCGGTCCTCCGTCAGGCGAGACAAATGTGTCGAGCGCGGTGGTGTGGGTTTTGGTCACGTCGCGCGCGGTGTGAATTTCATCGTTCGCGACGACGAGCGTGCCGCACGCGCGCGCAGCATCGCACGCTGCGACGCGAATCGCGGCGATGAGATTTGCGATGCCCTCATAGCCCACATCGGAGGCAACGCGCATTGCGCCGGTGAAGACGATGGGCTTGGGCGTGTCAATCGTCACATCGCACAGATACGCCGATTCTTCGAGGGTATCGGTGCCGTGCGTGACCACGACGCCATCCACATCGTCCTGTGCGACCAGCGCGGCGACGCGGCGCGAGAGCCGCCATACATCGTCCAGAGTCAGGTGAGCACTGGGGAGGTTGCAAAATTCCTCCACGCGCACATCGGCGAGGTCACGCGGTAACACCTTGAGAAAATCCGCGCCGCTCCAGAGTGGCACTGCGCTGCCCGCTGTTTCGGTATGAGCCATCGCGATAGTGCCACCAGTGGTCAAGAGAAGGATACGTTTCATCGCCATTTCCACTTTAGCCTGCTGCAAAGCGACGGGAGTGGTTAGAAACCGTACGTTTGCAGTGCAGAACATTTTTCAGCCGAGTGAGCGAGGGATAAAAGTTCTCATTCCCTTCCTTCTTGTGTCTTTCTAAAAGAGAGGACGAGGGCATAAGTGGATATCAGTAGTAATGGAAGGTGCAAAACTCCGTTCCACCATAAAATATCTGGATTAGTAAAAAATTGTGCACAATATTCCAGAAGCCAATCACTACTCCAGCAAGGCTTGTCACCCGAAGCGTTACGATATTAACTTTAGGATGATAAAGGGTGAGTATCCCAAGGTACACTGGCGTCATCATGCAAAAAGCTAAACCAGAAACATTTGTAAAAAATTGCATTAAACTAAAATCAGGTTTCATGGTCTCAAGGTTTAATGGATACCAGAAGGCTAAAAACGCTAATGGAGCCACCCAGTATCTCATGGTGGGTGGTTTTTGAGGAGTGAAATCATTTTTATTAACAAATGCTTCCCAAAACCAGAAGATGGTGACAAGTATCATGAGAATAAAAAGTCCTGTGAATACTCCGATGCCGTATTTATCAGTTATCGCGACACCCTGAAGAAATGCAAAAAGAAGGTAGGTAATACCAGCATACAGTGAAAAGATTTTACCAATTCGATTTCCGAACAAAATTAAAGCAAAAACTATGATAATCGGAACAATCTTAAAGACGGGGTACAAAGGGGAGCAGAAATTAATCAGCAAATTCTGAACGATATAGGGTGTAATCTCAGATATTTTGGAGAGGCTAAAGTCCTTTGTAACAATGGGCGGAATTATCGTTCCGAGCAGAATGAAAAGAAGTAAGAACCACCATTTGCGAGTTATTAATTCAAGTGTTCCTTGAAATTTTTCAAGATTTTCTTTTTGCATCATCTCTGCCTCCTTGTGATTAAGCCGATTGTGTGTAACGCTGTAGCGCACCGCTCTCCCAAAGTGATCCGCGAAATAACGATACTGCTTGCCGATTCCACCACAAGGTATCTAACGAAATGCAAGCGACGTTGCCAGCGCAAACCGCACACACCAAAAGGCGTGACCGTGGCGGAATCGGCAGGCAGGTGTTCCCAGACGCGTATTCAGGTATTACCCTTTTCGTTCGTAACCATTCTCCGACCAGCGACGCCAAGACTTCGTTATAACTTTCTTCAAATCATCTACATCCATTGGCGGTTTCGTCAGATATAGAACGTAATGGTAACTACTCACCCTGGGTCATTGCGAGGAGACGTTTTGTGCCGACGAAGCAATCTCCACACTACCAATTTGGGGATTGCTTCGCAGCCCGCCACGCTTCGCTCGCGGCTTCGGCTCGCAATGACAGGTGGGCTGAGTAGTTACACGTAATGACAATTTGCACATACCACTCGGACATCTTCTACGGTTGTTTTGCGTTTCTTGTTGTTTGCAGTGAATAATTCAAGATGGTGGACGACACCAGCATTTTTGGCTATGCTGCCATAGAATTGTTCAAAATCAAATCCACAGCAATAGCATTTCACTCCCCACTTTTTCTTTGCTGCCACCCTCAGTCTGGCATTGCGCTCGGCTCTTGCCGCAGTGCGCTTTTCTCCTTCAACGAAAGTCTCCTCTTCGCTAGTCCTTGTTGTTGTCTGCAAGCGTGAAAGTAATTTCTGCGGCACTCCTGCGGCTTTCAAAAGTCTGTGGGCGTCTGAATCCGAGATGTCGTATATAGTTTGAATCCAACCTGCCTTCAATGCGGGAATTGCGTCAATCTTCTGGTCAGATTCTTTGAGAGGACGAACCTTGACGCCAATCGTCATGACAGGTTTGAGATGTAGCCGTTTACCGCGTTGACAGGATTGGGTTACTTGAGCGATACCAACTATCTCGTTTCTGTCTGTTTGATATGCGATGATGATGTCACCTTTTCTGAGTTTCGCTAGGGCAGGTCTCTCCCGACTGGAACCCCAAGTATTGTAACCAGCATCGAAGTACTCTTGCCAATTTCCTGATGATTTCCTACCATAGGATTGTTTGTTGTTGCACTTGTAAATCCACCATGCCACAAGAACATCTCCTTTCAATTCGCGATTGGGAGCGCGACTCACATTTCAGCAGTGTGTCTGGAAACTTACGTTCCGCGCTACGTTTTTCGACAGGTATCATAGCATTTTTTTGCCATGATACCTGCTATAAACATAGCTTGGTATCACTTCTTGGGGGATACCTCCCATAAACCTGATGCAAAAATCTCTGCAGCTTTTTCGCTCTTTTGTCCTCCCTCGCTTCCCTTCGCGCCGCGCAAAAAAACGTAAAGCACCCGCTGCGTCAACGCGCGCACACGCGCGTCAACA
>Ga0209162_1001675_pt1 | contig 21083 bp, 15 predicted proteins | sample YNPNPMetaG_FD_187121 | JGI IMG/M metagenome (GOLD analysis project Ga0209162, IMG submission 187121) | Anoxygenic and chlorotrophic microbial mat microbial communities from Yellowstone National Park, USA - YNP NP MetaG (SPAdes) (version 2) ...
CGGTCAAGGTGGACCTCACCCCACCCCCCCACCCCCTTCCCCTCTCCGCCGCGGAGAGGGGAAGGGGGCCAGGGGGTAGGGGTGAGGTCGAATCTAACATTGTCGAGGTAGTTACGTCCATCCGTGAAAAAGGGGGGCCATGTCTGATCATCTGCAACCTCTTCTGGCCATTGACACGGCCACAGATACCGCCAGCGTGGCCCTGGTGGGTGAGACCGGCGGCATCTGGGCTGAGTACACCTGGCACGCGGCAGGCCGGCATTCCCAGTCCCTCATGCCCCACGTGGACTGGCTGTTGGCCCAGTGTGGGCTGCGCCCGGCCAACCTGGGCGCTGTCGCCGTGGCTATCGGCCCGGGGGCCTATAGCGGTCTGCGCGTGGGCCTGGCCACAGCCAGGGGCCTGGCTCTGGCTTTAGACCTCCCCCTGCTGGGTGTGCCCACGCTAGATGTGCTGGCCTATCCCCATCGTCGCCTCCCGCTCATCGTGCAACCCCTGCTGAATGCCCAGCGGGGCGAGTTCGCCACGGCCCGCTACCGCACCCGCCGCGGCCGCTGGACTCGCCTGGACGAGTTTCGCCTGCTGACGCTGGATGAGGTCTGCGCGGGGGTGGAGCGACGCACCCTGTTCTGTGGCGAGTATCCGCCCGCTGTGGCCGATGCGTTGCGACAACGCCTGGGACCACAGGCCCTGTTCGCCTCCCCAGCCGAGAACCTGCGCCGGGCCGGCCACCTGGCCGAACTGGCCCGGGCGCGCTGGCAGGCTGGCCAGTCCGATGACCCGGAGGCCCTGGAACCTATCTACCTGCGACGCCCGCCGGTGGCAGAAGGATGAAGGCGGAAGGATTGCTCGCACCCACACTCTGCGTGGGTGCGAAACGCCGGGCCGCGAGGCCAGGAACCCCTGGCTGTAGCCCAGGCCCTTCCCAACTCCCTGTGAGAAAGTGGTCTCGTCCATGCCTCGTGCCCAAGCGGAGCGTGGGCACGAAGAGGACAAAATGCAGCACGAATCCGCCATGAATGCCACCCTCCCGTATCGCATTGAACCGATGACGCCGACGGACCTGGATGAGGTGGCAGCCCTGGAACAGGTTTGTTTCTCCGCCCCCTGGCCGCCGCGCGCCTTTCGCGCCGAGTTGGGCCATTCCTATGCCCGTTACCTGGTACTGCGAGCCACCACATCGCCGGCCGTCCTGGGTTATGCTGGCCTCTGGCTGATCGTGGATGAGGCCCACATCACCACCATCGCCGTGCATCCGGCCCACCGACGGCGCGGCCTGGGCGAACTCTTGTTGCTCCACCTGTTCGACCTGGCTGCTGCATACGATGTTCGCTTCCTCACCCTGGAGGTGCGCGTCGGCAATCGCGCTGCCCGCGGGCTGTATCGCAAATACGGGTTCCATCAGCAAGGTGTCCGCCGGTGCTATTACACCGATACAGGCGAGGATGCCCTCATCATGTGGAGCCGAGACCTCGCCGACCCAGCCTATCAACGCTTCCTCCAGTGGCGACGACGCCATCTATGGACTCGCCTGTGTGCCTCAACCTGACTGGCCGGGTGTGGCCTGGCCTGGCCCTGGGTGCGCTCACCGGCCTGGCCCTGATCCTGCGCGCCTGGGGTCTGGGCGCGCCCAGCGTCACCCACGATGAAGCCTACGGCCTGTGGGTGGCGACCCGGCCCCTGGCAGAAGTCTTCCCGGCCACAGCCCACGACGTGCACCCCCCACTCTACTACCTGCTGCTGCACGCCTGGCTGGCCCTGGGGCCACATAGCGACACATGGGCGCGCTTGCCGTCGGCCCTGATGGGCACAGCTTTGGTGCCACTGATGTATGCCCTGGGCCGTCGGCTGTGGGATACGGAGACTGGCCTGGTGGCCGCGCTCCTGGCCACCCTCTCGCCCCTGGCCGTGGCCCAGGCCCGAGAGGCTCGCATGTACCCACCGGTCACGTTGCTGCTGGCTCTGGCGGCCTATGCCCTCCTCCGCACCGTCGCCGGACGCCGCCTGCGCTGGTGGGCTGCCGGCGTCTTCCTTTCTGTCCTGGCTCTATACACCCACTACTATGCCGTCTTTGTCCTCGTCGCATTCTTAACGTATTGCATATTGCCGTTCCACAACACGAAACCTGTTTCACGTTTCACGTTTTACGCTTGCCTCCTGCCTTTTGCTTGCTGTCTCCTGCTCTACTCCCCCTGGCTCCCGGCGCTGTTCGACCAGCTCTCCCGGGTCCGCGCCGGGTTCTGGATTCCCCCACCGTCGCCCCAGGAGGTGGGTAAGGTAGCACAGGCGTTGGCTTTCTATGCCGTGACCCCGCGCCCACCGACGGCCACGCCGGAAGACCTGGCCGTCAAGGTCGTGGGAGCCGGGTGCGTCGTGGTGGCATTGCTGATAGCACTGATCTATGACCACCGATCGCAGACCGTCACCGGCGGACTCGTTCAAAGCGACCCAGGGGCAGACCCAGGTGAGCAATCTGTGACCGGGGGCCGGGGTTGCGCAGTATGGTTGCCGACGCTCTGGCTCATCATCCCGGTGGCGCTGGCCTATGCGGTCTCGCTGGTCGGGCCGTCGGTGTTTGAGCCGCGCTACTTTGCCGTGTGTCTGCCAGCCTTCTGGCTGCTGGTGGCGCGGGGGACGCTGGCCGGGCCGGGGCGCGCCTTGAAGACGGCCTTGCTGACGGGTCTGCTCGTGGCGGTCCTGGCCGCGCTATACACCCTGTTCACCTACCCGGCCTGCCGGCCGCCGGACACCCGATCCGCCGCCGCCTGGCTCCGGGAACGCCATGCCCCCGCTGAACTGGTCATTCACACCAGCCAGTTCTCATTGCGCCCCATCGTGTGGTATAATAGGGACGACAAGGCCGGTGTGCTGGCTGATGACCCGACGATCCCGGCTCGTCTCGACTCGCTCGTCACCGCCTCACGGGTCCGGCTGGTGGTCCACTATGACGTGCGCCGGGCTGACGGCCCCCGTCAGGCCGATGCCAACGCCGCCGCATGGGCCGCATCGCATGGCCTGTGGAACCTGCGTACCGTCGCCCGCTTCTGGGGCATCCACGTCTACGAATGGGCAAATGGGCAGGTGGGCAAATGAGCAGATGGGCAGATGGGCAGATGGGCAGATGGGCAAATGAGCAAATGGGCAACCTGGCCCTCATCGCTCTGGTTTGCGTCTTTTTCTGGCGCCTGGCTTTCACCAACCTGATCCTGGTGGATTTCGACGTGTTCACGTATTTTTACCCGTATCGTGAGCACGCGGCCCAGGCGTTGCGGGCCGGGCAGTTCCCCCTGTGGAACCCGTATCTGTTCCTGGGCGCGCCGTTCTTCGCCAATATCCAGACGGCAGTGCTCTACCCCCTGAACGTAGTTTACCTGGTGGTGGAGCCGGTGACCCGGGCGTTGAGCGTCTCCATCCTGCTCCACGTGGCGCTGCTGGCGATCTTTACCTATGCCTTTGCCCGTCGGGGCGTGGGCCTGGAGCGTTGGGGGGCATTTGCAGCGGCGGCTACCTTTGCGCTGGGTGGCTTTGTGGGCACGCAGGTGAGCCACATCAACCAGCTCAACGCGGCGACCTGGTTGCCGCTGATCCTGCTGCTCTTTCATCGGGCCTGGCAACGCCGGAGCATCCCCTGGGCGGCACTGACCGGCCTGGTCGTGGGCTTGCAGCTATTGGCCGGGCATACCCAGGTATCGTACCTGAGCCTGGCGGCCCTGGGGTTATATGCGTTGTTCCTCCTGGTGCAGGAGGGCCGGGGAACGGGAGTGCAGAGGGGCAGGAGTACAGGTGAGCGCGGGAGAGTTCTCCTCTGCTCCTTTACTCCTCTGCTCCTCCTGCTCGTCGTCGGGACCGTAGGGGTGGGATTGGCTGCCGCGCAACTGCTCCCCACACTGGAACTTTCTGGTCTCTCCATCCGGGGTGGCGGGATGAGCTATCAGGCGGCCACGTCGTTCTCGCTGGAGCCGTGGAACCTGCCGACGGCCTTGCTACCCAACTATATGCCAGACGCCCAACTGGCCGGCGAGTTCGTGGGCTATGTGGGATTGGTCGCACTGGTCCTGGCGGTCTATGCCCTCTACCGGGGGCGCCACGAGCCGCGAGTCTGGTTCTGGGCCTTGTTCGCGCTGCTGGCCCTCTCGCTGGCACTGGGACGCTACAACCCTCTGTATTTCCTGGCTTACCACGTGGTGCCGGGGTTGGCCTGGTTCCGGGTTCCAGCCCGCTGGCTGCTCCTGTACTCCTTCGGCGTGGCGCTGCTGGCCGGGCTGGGGCTGGACCTGCTGATGCAGGCCAGAAAGCCTGCACTACGCTGGGCCGGGCCGGGCCTGACTGCCATCCTGGTCATCGAGTTGTTCGGGGCCAGCCAGGCCTTGCCCTACAACCGGCCCACCGCGCCGGAGGCTTACACCTCGCTGCGGCCGGCCGTGGCCCACCTCCTGAACGAAGGCCGCCCAGACCGCTTCTGGAGCCTCACCGGGTTCGCCTTTGACCCCGGCGATGTCCACGAGTTGCGCGCTATCTTCTGGCCCCAGGTCTCCCAGGCCCAGACGTATGATTTCATCGTGGCGAGCAAATACAAGGAGGCCCTGACCGCCAACCTGCCCTTGCGCTATCATCTGAGCAGCGTGGACGGCTATGATGGCGGAGTGTTGCCCCTGACCTCCTTTGTGCGCCTGGAAGAGTTATTCGTGCCGCCAGAGCAGGTGAGCCTGGACGGCCGACTCCGCGATCAACTCCACGAGGTCCCGCCGGGCCGGCTCCTCTCCCTGCTGAACGTCCGCTACGTCATCGCCGACAAGGTCCACGATGCCTGGGTGGACGGCGTCTACTACGACCTGGGGCACGCGGCCATCCTGGGGCCGACGGCCGCGCCAGCGACGATGGCCCAGGGTTTTATCGCCTTTCCCACCGACGCCGTGGGCATCATCTCGGCCCTGGAGGGGACCTCTTGCGTACCAGACGGCGTGTTGGCCGCCAGGTTGACGCTGACCACGACGACCGGCGCGGTCTACACCCACACCCTGCGAGTGGGCTTTGAGACTGCTGAGGCTCGCTATGAGGCCACCTCGCCGCGCCACGGCCAGGCCCGGGCCGTGGCCACCTGGCGTGATGACCCCGCAGCCCACTATTACCACGATCTCTGGCCCCTCCCGGCCACCGTCACCCCCGCCGCGCTCCAGATCGAGTCCCGGCTGCCCATAGGCACTCTGCACCTGCGCGGCCTCACCCTGGTCAACCGGGCCGTGGGCGCGCATTGGCCTCTCATCGTCTCCACCAGTGGGCGATTTGACCGTGTCCATGACGGCGATGTGAAGATCTACGAGAACCTGGACTGCCTGCCCCGGGCTTATGTCGTCCATCAGGCCCGCGTCGTGCCGACCGATGAGGTGGCCCTGGCAACGCTGGCCGACCCTTCCTTCAACCCGGCTACCGAAGTCATCCTCACTGCCCCTCCATCCTCCCCCCTCCCCCCTCCATCCTCCCCTCTCCCACCTCCATCCTCCTCTCTCCTGTCCTACGGACCGGAGCAGGTCGTCATCTCCACCACTCTATCCGCGCCGGGCTATCTGGTGCTATCGGACACGTGGTATCCCGGCTGGCGCGCGACGGTGGACGGCGTGGAGTCACCAATCGAGCGGGCCAACTATATGCTGCGGGCCGTGGCTGTGCCGGCCGGGGCGCACCGCGTGGTGTTCACTTATCAGCCCACGCATTGGGACGTGGGATGGTTGATCAGCGGGGGAACGTTGGGGATCGTGGCCCTGGGGCTGGCGGCGGCCGGTTGGGCGGTCGTGCGCCGGAGTTAACACCGGGCGTGGGTGCGAGCAAGGGGGGGCCGCACGCCGCCACCCACGCAGAGCGTGGGTGCGAGCAAGGGGAGCCGCACGCCGCCACCCACGCAGAGCGTGGGTGCGAGCAAGGGGGGCCGCACGCCGCACCCACGCAGAGCGTGGATGCGAGCAAGGGGGGCTGCACACCGCACCCACGCAGAGCGTGGGTGCGAGCAAGGGGGGGCCGCACGCCGCACCCACGCAGAGCGTGGGTGCGAGCAAGGGGGGGCCGCACGCCGCCACCCACGCAGAGCGTGGGTGCGAGCAAGGGGGGGCCGCACGCCGCCACCCACGCAGAGCGTGGGTGCGAGCAAGGGGGGGCCGCACGCCGCACCCACGCAGAGCGTGGATGCGAGCAAGGGGGGGTACGCAGAAACGAGGTGCCACGACATGTTTGGGGCTATCCTGATCGGACTGGGATCGGTGCTACTGGCCCTCTCCTGGGTTGGGGGCGTGGGGACCGGCTGGTTCATCTGGCACGTGACGTTTCCGGTCGGCTTCTGGCTGCTGGGCGATGGTCTGACGGCCGGGCTGGGCGAGCGGCCCCTGGTGCGCAACGGACCCCGGTGGCTGGTGGCGTTGGTGGCGGCCGGGGCTGGGCTGGGCCTGCTCCTGGATACCCTGATGGTCCATGTAGCTGGCATTCTGGACTATATGGCCGTCCGTGACATCCCCACGGCCCTGTTGCTCTACCTGGGCTGGGGCTTTTGTCTGCCGGCCCTGGTCGCCACGCATCGGGCGAGCGGGGCCTTGCTCCGACGGCTGCCGCTTCCGAGGTTCCCGGCCGTGCCGGAGACGTGGCGGGCGGCATGGAGCCGGTGGACCGTGCCGGCCGGGGCCGCGCTCCTGGCCAGCGCGCTGTTCCTGCGCCTGTATTACCCGCTCCGGCTGGGCTTTATGGTGGCTCCGGCCTTCCTGGGCCTGTGGCTGCTGCTGGAGACGCTGGGAGATTGCCGGGAGCGAGAACCAGGTCTCCTGGATGATCTGCTGAGCGGGCAGTGGGTTTCCCTGCTGGCGATGATACCCCCGGCCCTGCTGCTGGCCCTGACCTGGGAAGGGCTGAACAATCTCATGGGATCATGGGCCTATGGCAACATCTTTTGGCTGGAGCCGGCCCTCCTGGGCGTGCCCCCAGTGGCGTATTGTGGCTATGTGTGCTGGTATGCCCTCTTTCTCTCGTTCTACCGCGCCTGTTTTTAGAGAAACCGACGGCGGGGTGAGCAGTTACACCGGCGGGAGCGACTCGGAACACTTATGGCGCGATCAAGACTTCTTTGACCAGCACGCTGTCGCCGGTGACACGACCCTGGGCGTCCAACACCGGCAGGCGTTGCACACCCCAGGGCGCGCCGGTCTGGTAGAGGTTGACCAGCAGGCGATACCGGCCCGGTGAGGCGTTAACCGGGAGAGGCAAACGATACGGATCGCGCACCACATCACCGGCCAGCCAGAGGATGGTGGGGCGGTCCCCCGGCGGGTGGTCTTGCTGCACCACCATCTGCCCGGCGGCATCCAGCACCTGCACCGAGGCCACGTACTCTTTGCTGATGTTAAGCTGCGCCTGCCACCAGAGGGTGAGGGAGATGGTATCGCCAGGGGCGAAGCACGGGACCGGCTCGCTACCCCCTTCGCTGGGCCGGCTGGTGGGCAGATCAGCATCCAGTAGCCAAACCTGGTTGGCCAGGTTGGCCCGCAGCCGCACGGTCTGGCCGTTGCTCACCGCCAGATGGACCCGGCCACCGCGCAGCAAAGATACACCAGCCGCCGGCGACTGGCTCAACACCTGGCGCACCAAAGCCTGATCATGCCAGACCCAGGTCACGTCGGCGGCCAGCCCCCGTTGGGCCAGCATCACCTGGGCCTCGTCATAGCTATGCCCGACCACGGCCGGCATGATCACCTGGGCCGACCCCCGGCTCACCGTCACGGATACTATATCTCCTGGCAGGACCTGCCGGCCCGCTGGCAGGGCCTGGGCGATGATGTACAACGCCGGCACCTGCTCATCATAACGCCACTCTGCCACGGTCAGGTGCAGCCCAACAGCTTCGGCCCGGCGGCGAGCCTCGTCCAGGGGATAGCCCACCAGAGCCGGAACCAGCGGCGCCGGGCGGGGGGACACGGTCAGGTCCGGGCCTGCCGGGGTAGGCTGAGGGAGACCCGAGGGCGTCGAGGTTACCGGCGCGTTGACGGCCGGCGCCAGGGCAGGGTGAACTGCCTGCCAGCCCAGCCAGACTATCGCGGTCAGCAGGAGGACAGCCATACCTCCCAGGGCGGCACTGCTCCAACTCAGGCCCCCGCCGGCCCGGCGGTGACGTTGCCGCCGCAGGGGCCGGTACGCAGTCGTGGCCTCCTGCCCCAGGTCCCGGTAGGCGATAAGGGCCTGCGCTAACTCTTGCGCCGAGGCGAAGCGGCGGGCCGGGTCCTTTTCCAAAGCCTGCAAGATCAGGTCCTCGATGGACGGTGGCAGGAGGGGGTTGTACTCGCGGGGTGGGACCGGCTCCTCCTGGAGATGCTTCACGGCCACTGCCACCGGCGTCTCGCCAGTGAACGGCAAGCGGCCAGTCAACATCTCGTAGAGGATGACACCCAGGGCATACACGTCCGATAGAGGGGTGGCGGCTTCCCCGGCGGCCTGCTCCGGCGAGAGGTAGTGCACCGTGCCCAACACCACGCCGGCCTCCGAGATGGAGGACCCGGCCAGGGCCCGGGCGATACCAAAATCAGTGACCTTCACCCGACCGTCGGGCGAGAGCAGCACGTTCTGGGGTTTCACGTCCCGGTGGACCAGGCCAGCCCGATGAGCGTGGTCCAGGGCCTGGGCGATCTGGGCCGCGATGTCCAGGGCCCGTTGCACGGATAGCGGCGCTTCGGCCTCGATGACGGTTTTGAGGTCCCGCCCGGCCACAAACTCCATGACGATATACGGTCGCGCGGCGGCTTCGTTGGGGAACTGGCCCTCCCCCACGTCGTAGATGGCCACGATGTTGGGGTGTGAGAGATTGGCGGCAGCCCGGGCCTCCTGGCGGAAGCGGGCCAGAAATGGTTCGTCGGCTGTGCGCTCCGCGTGCGGCCGCAGCACCTTCACCGCCACCGGTCGTTCCAGCAGGGTGTCCTGAGCCTGGTAGACCTGGGCCATGCCCCCGACGCCGATCAACTTGAGGAGCCGGTAGCGACCGTTCAGTACCACCTGCGCCTCGTTCGCCTCATCCTTCATCCTTCATCCTTCACCATACGGCGGCGCTGTCCCAGGATAGCCAGCAGACTATGGGTGGTATACAAGGCCACCAGACTCATCGTCAGGAGCAAGGTGGGGATCGTGAGCAATACGCTCAGGGCAATGGTCAGGGTCAACAAGACCACCAGGACAAAGTTGAAGGCCAGGTTGCCAAAGGTGATGAGAAAGGCGTTCTTGTAGACCAGCATAAGCCGCTTATCGCGCTGTTCCAGTAGCAACGGTAGTGTATAGACCTGCATCACCAGCCAGATGATCAGGAAGTACAAGAAGGCGATAGAGAGGGCCGACCAGACAGGCCCATCCAGGCAGGCATAGAACGCGGCGTTGAACCACAAGAGGGCCAGGCCGGCCAGCCCGATGACGAACAGGATCAGGCTGGGCCGCCAGCAGGTGCGCAGCCCCTCCCAGAACATGAATACGCCGGGCATACGCTTCTCATGCACGATCATGTGGGCCAGGTAGTAGATGCCGGCTGTGGGTGGCGTGGGCAGCAGGAAGACCAGGGCGATGGCATAGAGGGGGAAGGACCATAGTGCCCACAGCAAGATAAAGGGGGCCCAAAAGAGGAGCGTGAGCGCGGCCCAGAGCAGGTTCACGATGACCAGGAGATACATCTCCTCATACAGGCTTTTGATGGCTTCCCAATAGGACTGCAAGGCCAGACTGATCCCCGCCACAGAACCTCCTCGTATAATATGTGCTCGCGCGGGGTCTGCGACCCCGCGCCCGGCGGCGGGTGAAACACCCGCCGCGAGCATGAACATCGCACGCCTCGCTGTTGTGAACTGGCGTGTCCCACTAACATTTGTGTCAAAGCTGAGGCAGGCCCTCACCCCACCCCCCAGCCTCCTCCCCTTTCGGCGGTTGTCCTTCGTCCAGTTCGCGCAGCTCGATGACCAGCCCGCCGGTGAGCCAGGCCAGGGCGTTATAGCCCAGGGTCAGCAGGTTCGCGCTTAACCCCAACGCCAAAGCCGTCGTGCAGCAGGTGATAACGATCAGGAGCAGGGCTAACAACCAATCGTGCTGGTCCAGGAGACGCAGTTGTTCCAGCATCCCGCTCAGGTTCAGCAGTTCCACCAGGTCAAAGCGCACCGGCTGTCCCAGCACCTCCAGGCGCAGCTCGCGCCAGCCGGCCAGGACCTGATACGTGGTGGAGACCGCCCATGACCCGGCCAGGCCACATAGCAAGCCCGGCCCCAGGCTCACGAGCAGGCCCAGTATGAACCCGAATTTGAGCGACGACCCCAGGCTAATGCGCCGCACCGCGTATCTGCTCACCTGTCCTCCGCATCCCAACCCTGGCGTAATTACCTCGACAATGTTAGATTCGACCTCACCCCTACCCCCTGGCCCCCTTCCCCTCTCCGCGGCGGAGAGGGGAAGGGGGTGGGGGGATGGGGTGAGGTCCACCTTGACCGCCATTTACGCTAATTTAACACATTGTCGAGTTACCTGCCCTCGCCCGCTACCTGCCCATGCTCGCTACCTGCCCTCGCTCGCTGGGGGTCTGTGACCCCCAGCCCCTCGCTCGCTGGGGGTCTGTGACCCCCAGCCCAGGCCCCCTCAAGCCGCCGGGTCACAGACCCGGCGGGAGCGCGACCATCAGCTACGCGACCATCGGCCACGCTCGCCCTCGCTCGCTGGGGGTCTGTGACCCCCAGCCCAGGCCCCCTCAAGCCGCCGGGTCACAGACCCGGCGGGAGCGCAGCCATCAGCTACGCGGCCATCGGCTACGCTCGCCCTCGCTCGCTGGGGGTCTGCGACCCCCAGCCCTACGCTCGCTGGGGGTCTGTGACCCCGGCAATCGCCGTATGGCGAATATGATAGCAAACCACCCCCACGGCCACGTGGACGTTCAAAGACTGGCCTTTGCCGTACATGGGCACAAAGATGGCAGAATCGCACAGCGCCAGCGTTTTTTGCGTCACGCCGTGGTCTTCGTGGCCGGCCACCAGGCACACCCGGGCCGGGTAGCGATAGGCGTAATACGGACTGGCTGATTCCGTGATCTCCAGAGCGCAGATGGTATAACCCTGCTCACGTAGCCCGGCGATGGCGACGCGCGGGTCGCGCTCATAGCGCCAGGGGACCGTGCGCTGCCGGCCCCGGGCCACCTTCTCCAGGGTGGGATTGGGCGGCGTCACGGTGATGCCGGTCAGCACCACTTCCGCCACGCCGCACGCATCGGCCAGACGAAAGATCGAACCGACGTTGGCCGGATATTCCACGTCCTCCAGCAGGATGGCGATCTGATGAACCGACAGCGGATGCGCGCGTCGGTAATCCCGCAGGAAACGCTTGAGGTCCGTGCCACGTAGCTGTTTCATACGCTGGGACTGCCTGCCCTCCCGCAGGTCAATGGACCAGGCCAGAGCACACCCCAATGACCGGTTGCGTCGGAGGCCAGCCCCTTTCTAGCTGGCGGGAGGGTTCAGGGTCTGGGCCAGATGCTCCCGTATGGCTGCCGCCACCTGGAACGGGTCGCCGGCCACCACGCTGCTGGCAAATAGCTCCATCGCCCCCAGGTCCGAGGTCTTGAGCTGAGGGTCGCCACGATCCTCCAGGCGCACGAGGGCCGGAAAGCCGTTCCAGTCTTCTTCCGCCGGACCCAGGGGGCGCAGGTAGAGAGCCAGGTTAAAGGCCGTCACTCCCAGGTGGCGCACAAAGGTAGCCAGCACCTCATAAGTGGCATCCAGCAGGTCCCGGTTCAACGTCGGCGCGATGATCAGGGTCTCTTTCTCCTTGATGGGGGTAAGAGAGGGCAGGATGCGAGCCTCACCCAGCGGTACTGCCAGGCCCAGGGCCTGGTGCGCGGCCACCAGGTCGTCAAAGTAATTCGCGCCATAGGCCAGCCGATACCATAACGCTGAACGGCGCCAACGTTCCACCTGGGCATAGTGCATCCCCCTGGTCAAGACCGCCTGGGCATGGCCGTGGATGATCGAGGCCCCACTGCGCCAGAGGCAGTTCCACAGGAAGAAAAAGTAGCGGGCCTGACGGTCGAGCGCCTGGGCCTGATACGCCCAGGCCATGGCCGTCTCCACGGCATCATGGACGGTTTCGCGGGTGAAACGCAGGGGATGGTGCTCATCAAAGACGAGTACGCAGTGCTGGCCGTCGTACCGGGCGATATTGGAAGCAGTCAGGCAATGACGACCCCGCACCCGGCCAAAGACGTCGGCCGGCGTCTCCTCCTCCGCATGGCAAAAGGGGTCGTCGGCGCTGGCGGCGATGGCCTGTTCTATATCCACAGCCTCTTGCGCCTCGACCGGCCGGCGGGCACGCAAGGTGTTGAACAGCGCCCCATCCAACATGACCAGGTTGGTCACCTTGATGATATGTTGCCGACGCACGGTCTCCACGGCACCAAACCGGGCTTCGATCCAGGGGGTCATGCTGGCCGGGGGGACCAGTTCACCCACCACGGTATCCAGGTGAAATAGCCGCTGGAACCGGGCCTGTTCCTCAGCAGACAGGGCGGCGACGAGGGCCGGCAGGTCGGCGATGGTGCGTGAGGATGGTGTAAACATGGCAGATCCACTGATTGTATTTACCACAGAGACGGAGGGCGCAGAGATCTCTTTCAAGAAATAATCCTTCGTATCCCCTCGTGTCCTTGTGGTTTTGCGCCACGGAGCCGGCAGGAGGATTATTCGGTTGCCAGCTGGCGCGCGGCTTCCAACAGGCGACTTACCCCCCAGGATACCAGGAATTCGCCTTCCGCACGTTGAACACCGTCCGAGGGGGATGTGGTGAGGAGGACCTGGCGCCCATCGCGGATGTAGCGATAGCCGGCCAATATCTGCTGATGGACCCCGGCCAGCTCAGCCGGTGGTTCCAGGCTCTCCAGCACGGCGATGACCCGGTCCAACGCTGCTGGCGTTGCCTCCTGAGCGGCCACGATGGCTGCCGGCTCCAGGTAGACCTGCACCTGCATCCGATAGATGGCGGCCAGGCCCAATGGCGCGAGCGTGGGGGACGCGGCCGGGTTGGGCCGGTCGCCCCCGGCCAGCAGGATCGCCCCGGCCGCGAGCAAGGCCACCAGGAGCGTGACCAACGCGATCCGGCGCTTCATCGTTCACCACGGCTCACCCTGCCGCAGGTTGGTATAGCCTGCGGCAGGGCCAGCCAGCGATCCGCTTCATCGTTCATAGACCACCTGGCCGTCCAGGATCGTCATCATCACCTGCGTCTGGCCGCTTTGGGGCGGCTCAGAGAAGATGTCACGGGATAACACCACGATGTCGGCCAACTTGCCCGGGGTCAGGCTACCCTTGTAGTTTTCCTCGCCGGCGGCATATGCGGCATCCAGCGTGTAGGCGCGCACAGCCTCCTCCACCGTGAGGCACTCCTGGGGATACCAGCCGGTGGGTGGCTCACCCCGGGCTTGCGGCGCAGTCGGGTCCGGGTGCCGGCGGGTCACGGCGGCATAGATGCCGGCCAGCGGGTCAATGTCTTCCACCGGCCCGTCGCTGCCGAAGGCCAAACGGGTGCCGGCATCCAGCAGACTGCGCCAGGCATAGGCATAGCGCGCCCGCGCGCCCCACAACCGCTCGGCCACCTCCCGATCCGATGGCGCATGAAGGGGTTGCATGGCCGCGATCACGCCCAGCTTTGCCAGGCGACCCAGGTCCGCCGGATGGATCACCTGCACGTGCTCGATGCGGTGACGGAGACTTGTTGAAGGGGGGGCGGGCGTTTGGGCCAGCACGTCCAGCACCCGCCGCACGGCAGCGTCGCCGATGGCATGGATACAGGCCGGGAACCCGGCCTGGCTGGCCCGTTGGACCAGGTCACGCAATTCGTTCGTGCTCAGGGTGGGCATACCCTGGTTGGTCGGGTCATCGGCATACGGTTCCAGCATCTCGGCGGTATGGGAGCCGAGGGCGCCATCGGCGTAGAGCTTGAGGCCACCCAGCCGCACCCAATCGTCGCCCAGACCGGCCCGTAGCCCCAGCTTGATAGCCGCGTCCAGGCCGTCCTTTTCCAGCATGGCCCAGACCCGCAGGCGTAGCTCACCGCGTTCGCGCAGGGCCAGCCAGGCGGACAATTTGTCGGCCTCCTCCGGCGTCTGCACCGAGGTCAGACCCAGGCTGTGGGCGATGGGTATCGCCTCGACCAACGCGGCCTGGATCTCGGCCGGGGGCGACGGCCCGATGACGTGCTTCTGGAACCAGTCTATCGCCAGCTCGCGGATGATGCCGCTGGGCGCGCCGGAGGCCTCAAGGTCAAACTGACCGCCCTGGATCTCTGGCGCGACTGCCAATAAACCGCCCCGGGCCAGCGCCGCCGTATTGACCCACAGGGAGTGCCCGTCCTTACGCCAGAGGGCCACCGGGTGGTCCGGGGCCACGGCATCCAGGTCGTGGCGGGTGGGGAAGCGCTTCTCCGGCCACACGTTATGGTTCCAGCCAAAGCCGTATATCCATCTGCCCGGCGGGGTGACGGCCACGCGCCGGGCCACGGCTTCCAGCACCGCCGGGAGTGACGACAGGCCATCCAGCACCACCCGTTGGCGCGTCAGGGCATAGCTGGCAAAGTGTACGTGGGTGTCAATGAGGCCCGGCAGGACGGTCTGGCCACCCAGATCGAGGACCCGGGTAGCAGGCCCCCGCAGGGCCAATACCTCTGTCCGCCGTCCCACGGCCACGATGCGATTACCATAGACTGCCAGGGCCTCCGCGCGAGGCTGGGCCGGGTCCATGGTGTAGAAACGCCCATTATGCAGAATGAGAGTGGCGTGAAGCATGATCCCTTCTTGATTCGGGTCTCGCCGGGGAATTATACCCCAGGCAGGCAAGCCCGGCAAGTCACCCCGTATGACGCGCTTTTGACCTCAATCTGGGCCTATATCTGGTGGTTTAACACTGGCAAACCACTACATATTGTGGTAAAATAAACCGGTAAGGTATTGTAAAGCAGTGATAAATGTGCTATAATGAAGGTGCAGTTTATAACCCGGTTCCGGGCAAGGGGGTCGGTTTCGAGACCACGTTTTGTGTGCTGACCTGGCTTGAGACGGGCGTGCCCGGCCCACCCGCCTGGCGTGAGGTCATCCAGTCAGTCCCCCGGCCCTACGTCTGCGCCCCCCAGCCCAGGCTGGACTGGGTGGCAGGCAGGCCGGACTGGGTGAGCCTGGCAGACCCGGCGCGAGCGCAGACCACGCCTGAAAGGAGTTTACCATGAGAAAGCTTCTCTCTGTTCTCCCCATCTTGAGCGTCGCGTTATTGCTCCTGGCGATGTTTCCAGCAGCCGTTCAGGGACGGCCAGTAGCCAAACCTTTTGTGGTGGCCCGGTTTCCCACCAAATCGGAGCCGCATGGAGTGGCGGTGAACCCCTCCAACCACAAGGTCTACGTGGCTAACCAGGAGAGCCACAACGTCACCATCTACCTGGACACGGCCGGCGGGGGCATCCTGAATCCCCATTATGTCACCCAGGGGATGCATGATACCCAGATCGCCGTCAACCCCACCAATAACCGGGTCTGGATCACCAAATGGTCCAGCGGCATCGTCATCGGGGTGGATGGCACTAACGATAACATGGTAGAGCAGGTGAACGTGGACATCCATCCCAAGGGCGTGGCCGTGAACCCCAATACCGGCACCTGCTACGTGGTCTGTGAGGACACGAACCGGCTCCATGTCATCGGCGAGGGGGTGGGGGCTTTTGCCCATGTGGGCGTCGGGCGACGGCCCCAGTTCGTGGCGGTGAACCCGGCCACGAACCGCATCTACACCTCCAACTATGATGACGGCACGGTGACGGTGGTGGATGGCCACACCAACGTCACCCTGGGGACCATCAAGGTGGGCACCGGGCCATACGGCATTGCCGTGAACCCCACCACCAACCGCATCTACGTGGCGAACCGCAACTCGGACAATATCACGGTCATTGATGGCAACTCCAATACCATCGTCACCACCATTGGCCTGGGGACTCAACCGTGGGTATTGGCAGTGAACCCCACCAATAACCGCCTCTATGTGACGACGCCGAACCATCCCGCCTATAACTTGCAGGTTATTGACGGGAGCAGCCATAAGGTCCTGCACACGATGAAGGTGGGTCGGTTGCTGCGCGAGGGCATCGCTGTAGACCCGCGCACCAACCGCGTCTATGTGACCGATCTGGCTGAGGACTATGCCTATATCATCGAGGACCCGCCGGAAGGCCCGGAGCCATACGGTGGGGCCTGGATCGGCGAGTATTTCGCCAATCCGAACCTGGCCGGCACCACCACCTTCACCCGCAAGGACGACTATATCAACTTTGATTGGGGCAGTGGCTCGCCGGACCCCTCTATCCCCTTTGACCATTTTTCGGTGCGTTGGACGGCGCAGATCAACTTTCCCACCACCAACAAGTACACCTTCTATGCCACGGTGGATGACGGGGTGCGCCTGTATGTGGACAACAATCTGATCATCAACGAGTGGCATACCGGCAATGTGGTCACATACAACGGCACGGTGGAATTGTCAGCCGGTGTGCATACCGTGCGCATGGAGTATTACGAGGCCACGGGCAACGCGGTGGCCAAGCTCTTCTGGGAAGCCGGCAGCGCGCCGCCGCCTCCGCCGGGCACAGCCTTCAAGGGCGAATACTGGGCGAACCAATACCTGCAAGGCGCTCCCACTCTGACCCGGTGGGACCCGGGCATCAACTTTAACTGGGGCACCGGCTCGCCGGACCCGGCCATCCCGCCGGACCACTTCTCGGTGCGCTGGACCGGCGAGATCTATGCCCCTTACGCCGGCCTCTACACCTTCTACATGACCGTGGACGATGGCGGCCGGCTTTGGGTGGACGGCGTCAAGCTGCTGGATAAGTGGTTCGATCAGCCGGTCACCACCTATCAGGCCACCATGCACCTGAACCAGGGCTACCACAACGTCAAGATGGAGTATTATGAGGACGTGTGGTACGCCGTGGCTCAGTTGCGGTGGGAACCGGGGCCTGGCCCCGAACCCAAGCCACCCACCCCCCACCCGGCCAAGACCGTGATCGTGGACGTTGTGTCGGCCGGCTTTACGCGAGGTGGCCCGGCCAGCGCCTGGCAGTGGGCACCCTATGGCTATCAAGGGCGAATGCTCTATACCCGCAACGCCTATTCCACCCAGGAAAACTGGGGCCGCTGGACGCCCACGCTGCCGTATGCCGGCTATTATCAGGTCTATGTCTTTGTGCCGCGCGTCCACGGCACCACCACCAACGCCCGCTATCAGGTCTATCATAACGGCCAGTGGAACTCTTATCGTGTCAACCAGGCGGTCTACTTTGACCAATGGGTCTACATCGGCCGGTACTACTTTACGGCTCAGGGCGGCGAGTACGTCTATCTCTGCGACATCACTTATGAGCCGTACCTGTCGCGGGAGATCGCCTATAGCGCAGTCAAGTTCGTATATAACCCGTAAGGAGGCCGGGACTGACGGCCCGGGTTCCCCAGGGACCCGGGCCGTTATTGCGTGTTCACGAGTATGAAACGACTGACTACGCGCTCAAACCTGCGGGAGGTGTTTTTGTTCGGCCTCGTCCTGGTCGGGTTGCTCGCGTCCGGGTGCCACGGATGGCCTTCGCCAACACCCACGCCGCTCCCCACGGCCACTCTCAGCCCCACCCCTTCGGCCACGGCCACGCGCATCCCGCTGCCCACCTCCACCGCAGCCCCCACGGTTACGCCCACGCCGCTATTCCCGCCGGTAGAGGCGATCACCGTGAACAATGCCACCCGGGTCCGCGAGGTACATCGCCTGAGCCGGCTCAGGGTCGGGCAAATCGCCTGGTCACCGGACGGGACGCTGTTGGCTGTGGCTACAGATGGCAGCGTGAACCTCTACCGGGCCACAGACCTGAGCCTGTCCCGGGCCTTTCCAGCCCCCAGCTTTATCAACAGCGTGGCCTGGCATCCCGCCGGCCGCACCCTGGCCGCCGGCTCGGATGACAATTACGTGCGCTTCTGGAATGTAGAGACCGGGCAGGGAATCAACCAACTGTGGGAACCGCGTGACATCGAGTGTGTGGCCTACAACGTGGATGGCAAGACCCTGGCTTACGGCGGGCGCGATGTGGTGTTATGGGATGTCTCCACCGGCAAGGAGATCCGCCGTCTGACCGGCCACAGCGACCGGGTGTGGGGCGTGGTATTCAGCCCGGATGGCCGGTTGTTGGTTACCGGCAGTTGGGATCAGACGGTGCGGCTATGGAACGTCGCCACCGGCGCGCCCCTGCGGCGCTGGGAGGGGCCGGCCGGCGCTGCCGAGAGCATGGCCTTTAGTCCGGGGGGCAAACTCCTGGCCTTCGGTGGGCCGGACAAATCAGTGGTGCTCTGGGACATGGCGGCCGGCCGGGAGCGCGCCCGCCTGCGCGGCCACGACGGCGAGGTCTTTAGTGTGGCTTTCTCGCCGGATGGTCAGCTCCTGGCTTCTGGTAGCAATGACCGCAGTATTGGACTCTGGAATGTGGAGACCGGCGTCTTGCTCCACCGGCTCTATGGTCACCAGGGCTGGTTGGATAGCCTGGCCTTCAGCCCGGACGGCCGGCTGCTCGTCTCCGGCGGCGATGACGACACCGTTCGCTTCTGGGGCGTGCAGTAGGCCGCTGCCAGGAGTACAGGCCCGGCGGGATGCCTGTGGGGCGGCAGCCAGCCTGATCCTACTGCTGCCCCCGACGACCGGCCCGTAAGGCCAGGTTGGTCACTTTCGTCAGCAGCTCATTGATGGCCGTCATATCAGATGCCGGGATACCGTTGGGCATTGCGATCCAGCTCTCGTAAATGTCGCTCACGTCCCGGCCGGTGGCGTCCCGGATGGCCCGTAGCAGGTCAGCCGCGCGGGCGATCCCATACTTGTGCCGTTCGTAATAGAGTTGCAGAGCCTGGAAATACCCCTCGTCGCCCAGGGTCTGGCGTAGCTTCCAGAAGAACAGCCCGCCCTTGCCGTAGACGATGGCGGAATAAGCCTCCTGGTTGGGGAAAGCCGAGGCCGGCTGGTCCACCGTCATATCCGGGTGGAGCATGAGGTACGAGGCATACGGCAGGGCCATCCACAGCGCCAGTTGCTCCTCACCAGCTTCCCGGTCCATCGTCTGCTCAAAGTAGTGGATGGCCGAATAGTTGGTGAGGCCCTCGTCCAGCCAGGGGTGGTTCACCTGGTCATTCCCCACGACGCCATACCACCACTCATGTCCCACCTCGTGGGCCACCACAAACTCCAGCAGGTACAGGATGTCGGCCTCCCCCAGGAACATGTCGCGCCCGATGAAGATGAGGCCGGGGAACTCGATGCCAGCCGCACCACCGGCCAGGTTCACCTCGCACATGTCCAATTCCACGTAGGGATACGCCCCAAAACGTTGATTGTGGGCCGCTAACGTCTCGGCTGCGGCCTCCAACATCCGCATGGCATCGGCCTCATCGCCGGGCAGGTAATGGGCGCGCACAGTCGTATCACCCACGCGCATCTCTTTTGTGGTATAGTCGGCCGAGGCGACGATGGCAAAATCGCGCATGGGGCCGCTGACGTAGGTCCAGGTGGTGGTGCCATTGGGATGGGCCTGTTTATCCACCAGGACGCCGGAGGTGACGATGGTGAAGGATATGGGCGCGGTAACGCGCACGTCGTACAGGCCCACCGCGCTATAGACCGGGTCCCCGTACTCTGATGGTGGCTCCAGGTGCCAGCCCGCCTCATCGTAGACGGCCAGGATGGGATACCAGTGCGCCAGGTTGATCACCGGGCCGTTGTGGCCGAAGGCACCATAACCACCGCTGTTCCGGGGTATGATGACCTGATAGTCTATGAGCAAAGTGACCCGACTCTCGGCGGCCAACGGCGCCGGCAAGGTCACTCTCAGCACCGTCTCGTGCGCCTCGAAGAGGACTGCCTGGTCGTGCTCCGCAATGGTTACCCGATCAATGTGTATCTCGCCGACGCCATAGTGCGGCCCGTTGGCAAAGAGCCGCAAATAGACCTCGTCCAGGCTCAGCGGGGCGTTGTTGGTGTAGACGATCTCGGCGTGACCGGTGAGGATATGGGCGGCCGGATCGAGGTTGACATCTAGCGTATAGCGGGCCGGGTCATCCAGCCGGGCCAGGTCCGTGCGGGCGGCCGGGATCAAGGCCCGCTCCTGGGCCGGAGCCTGGACCGGACGAGAGATGACCGTGGGCCAGGGCGTGCCGCGTGGTGCCTGCGTGGGCCTGGACCAGGGGGTCAGGGTGGGGACCACGCTGCCGGGCGGGGCGGCAGTGGGCGGTGGGGGGCTTGTTGGCGCGGGCGTGGCTGATGGAGATGGGGTGTGAGAGGGGCCGGGCGTGATCGGCGCCGGCCGAACGACAGCGGTGGGGGTGGCCGGCGCCGGGAACGGTGTACCGGCCCACAGGATGTAGCCGCCGATTAGTACCAGGCCCAGGCCGAGTATCAGGCTGGTGCTCAGTAACCCACCCAGACAACCGGCACTCAGCGGCGCGGCCCGGCTACCCCGCTGGTGCAAGGCCAGGGTCACCAGCCCGGCGATGACCAGCAGCCCGGCCCACCCCACGGCCACCAGGAGAGCAAACACCAGCAGGACGTAAGGGTCTGAGGTCAGACCGAACAGCGCCACCCCCGCACCCGGCGAGACCACCGGGGTGGGGAGTGTAAAGATGCGACCCTCCAACGCCAGATAGCCGGTCAGCAAAGCCAGCCCCAGGCAGACCAGGAGAGCCAGGAACACGGCCAGCCCCAGACCACCGGACAGGATGACGTTGAGATGCTCACCCCGGCGCCACCAGGCCACGTTGAGCAGGGCCAGCCCGCTCACGCCGGCCAGCAGGGTGATGATGCAGACACCGCCGACAGCCAGATAGGGTGCGGTCCAGTCATGTGGGACCTCAGCGGTGGCAGTAAGGGTCTGCACACCCGTGGCCGTCGGGTCCAATATCCAGGTCAGGGTGTTGCCGGAGCGGGTCGGGGCATTGTGCGTTCTAATCCGGCCGGGCAGGACCACATGGTAGGTCAGCTCAAGCGAGCCG
>Ga0209162_1001676_pt1 | contig 21077 bp, 18 predicted proteins | sample YNPNPMetaG_FD_187121 | JGI IMG/M metagenome (GOLD analysis project Ga0209162, IMG submission 187121) | Anoxygenic and chlorotrophic microbial mat microbial communities from Yellowstone National Park, USA - YNP NP MetaG (SPAdes) (version 2) ...
GGCGCTGTGCCACACCGCGAGGCTCTCGCCAAACCGAGCTCGGAAAAGCCCTTCCAGTTGAGTGCTCAGAGCAATTTCCGGGACCAAGACGAGCGCCGTTCGTCCCAGCTCGACCGTCTTTTCCACGAGCCGAAGGTAAATTTCCGTTTTCCCGCTTCCCGTCACCCCGTAAAGCACGACGGGCTTAAAAGAGGGCGAGACCACCGCCTCTTCCATGGCCTCCATGGCCGCCTTCTGCTCCGGGGTCAGCTCAAACGGCGGGCTCGGCTCCAGCTTCTGTGCCATGGGGGATTCCCGCACAACTTCCCGCTCTTCCAGCGCGATGAAGCCCTCGGCAGCAAGCTTTCGAACCCAATAAGACGCCTGAGACACCTGACGCCGAAGATCCGACAGAGGACACATTCCGCCGGAATCGCGCAGCACCGTCACAAATCGCCGAAGATGGGAACTTGCGGACAGTCTCTTTTCCGGCGGCTCTTCTTTCAGAACGACGAGCTTGACCCTCTTTGCGGAAGGCTCCAAAGACGGCCACGCGTAGTCCCAGGCCACCCACCCCAGGGATTCCAGGCGTTTGATGTGGGCCTTCCAGCCCTTGGGGAACATTTCCAGGTCCTTGACGTCGAGCGCGTCCCTTTCCAGAAGCGCTGCCTCCACCGCTTGAGCGCCCGCGGTTTTCGGTTCTTCGCGGGGCCCCTTAAGGAGCGCACGACGCCCTTCAGCTGTGAGCCGATACCGCCTGTGGGGATGGGCCAAAAGGCTCGATGGCAAGACGGCTTCCAGAACCGACGGCAGCGGATGGAAATAATAGGTGGACATCCAGCGGCAGAGCGCGAGCACATCCGGAGGAAGAAGCGTTTCTTCGTCCACCACGGCGCGAATGTCCTTGAGGGCTCGAGCGCTTTCCTCGGGACCGGGATCGTCCAAGGCGACGACAAGAGCCACGGCTTCGCGATACCCCAAAGGCACCAGAACCCGTCGGCCCACGAGGTCCGTCCCGGCCAAATCTTCGGGAATGCGATAGTGCAGACACGTGGCCGGGCCTCTCAAAATGGCGCACAAGGCCAAGGGCGCATGGGGGAAAGACAGCACGGGCGGGCGACCTCCATTCGCTTCCTTATTCACGTACCCGCTGAACCGACCTTCGGGAAAGCTGGAACCCACCGGTTTTCGACCTAACACATCCTCGAAGAACCCGTCAAAACAAAGGGGACCACCCCGAGCAGCCGGTTTTCGATCTTTGTGCAGCCGGGCGGCTTCCTGAGCCCCGAAAATCCTAACTATTTGTTTTTTCAGTATTATCTTTTTGGAGGGCCTCATGGGATTTTCGCCCGCAGGCGGTCTTTTCAAAAAAATCTTTATTCCATGCGGTTTTTCGGCGATTAATCGCTTGCCAAGCGCCCTTTGACCGGTATAATTGCCGTGACTTTGGTGAATCTTCAGTCCCCGTGGATTGAGTGCCATAAAGCGTTTCGGTGTTTCCCTTTGGTGTGTTGCCGGGAGTGGGGTGAGGCTTGAACCATAAATTTTAGAGGAGGAGAGCATGACGAAGGCGGATCTTATTTCCAAAATGGCCGACGAGGCGGGAATCACCAAGGCCGCGGCGGAAAAGGCGCTCAACAGTTTTGTCGCCGCCGTTGCCGACAGTTTGGCCAAGGGGGACAAGGTGACTTTGGTGGGCTTCGGCACGTTCAGCGTTGCCGAGAGGGCCCAGAGGGAAGGCCGGAATCCGCGCACGGGTGAAACGATCACCATCGCCGCCAGCAAAACCATTAAATTCAAAGCGGGCAGCAAACTCAAAGACGCTCTCCAATAACGCCTCTTCACTCAGGGGTTGGACGGGAGAACCCGGCACACCGCACAGCGAGCGCCGGGTTCTCCCTTTTGTTTGTGATCCGTCGAAAACCGGGTGCTTCATGGAAAAAGCCGGATCCAGAGCGCTCATTGAGCCCGCACGATCGAAGAAAGACATTCCGCTACCCGCCGACGCCTTTCTTGTGTTCACTCCCGAGGACATGACGCTCATGAAAGCGCAATGGGCTTCGTGCCGTCGCGCGCAACGCCTGTTTCTGAGCGATGTTTTCCTTTGCCTTGGCGACGGCCCCCCCGTCGCTTGTGTCGGTCCCGTGATCGGGGCACCGCAAGCCGTTTTGGTCCTGGAAAAGATGATCGCCCTGGGGGTTCGTCGCGTGATCGCCTACGGGTGGTGCGGCTCGTTGCAGCCTCACGTGTCCATCGGCCATGTGGTACTCCCCGAGGCGGTCCATTCCGAAGAAGGCACCTCGGCCCATTATCCCATCCTCGGCGCCCCGGCGCCCTCGCCCGGCCTCCTTCAACGGCTTGAAGCCGCCCTGCAAGCCGACGCGCATCTTACGGTCCACAGAGGTTCCGTCTGGTCGACGGATGCACCCTACCGGGAAACAGAAGAAAAAGTCCGCGCGTTTCAGCACAGGGGCGTTCTCGGCGTGGACATGGAAATGTCCGCGCTGTTTACGGCGGCCGCGTTTCGAGGGATCGACCTGGCTGGAGTGCTGGTGGTTTCGGACGACCTATCGCACCTGACATGGCGCCATGGCTTTGGAGACCCTCGATTTCAGGAAACGAGAAACCGCCTGGCCGAAAGGCTCCGCTGCCTTTTCTAGAGCCCAACCTCCGCCCTTGCTCCCGTCCCGAAACAACGTGTATTTTGAACGCTAAGGGAGCCCCGGACTGCCGAAAGAGGGGGAACTGCCGCGTGTGCAGGAGGGAAGGGCTTGAGAACGTTCGAATTCGCTCCGACCACGGATACCGGAGGAGACTTCATGGGGAAAGCCCGCGGTGTGCTGGCCGTGGATATCGGCGGCGGCACGCAGGACATTCTGTGTTGGTTTGAAGGGCAGCTCGTCGAAAATGCCGCCAAGATGGTCATGCCTTCCCCCACCCGTCTGGTGGCCCAAGAACTTCGCGCCTTACGGCAGGCGGGACGAGATGTGCTCCTTGTGGGTCGCACCATGGGCGGTGGTCCGTGCGCTCAGGAAGTGCGCCGCCACCTGGAAGCGGGCCTCAAGGTCTACGCCCTGCCCGAAGCCGCGCTCACGTTTTACGATGACCTGGAGCGGGTTCAGGCCTTGGGCATCATCGTGACGGAAACACCCCCGGAAGGCCTTCCGAAGGTGGTGCTGCAGGATTTGGACATGGAACGCATCGGGAAGGCCCTGGGTCTGTTCCATCTGTCGGTGCCCGACACCGTGGCCGTGGCTGTTCAGGATCACGGCTTTTCGCCGAAAGAAAGCAATCGCCTTTTTCGGTTTCGGTACTGGCGCGACTTCCTGGCCCGAGGCGGCGACCTCAAGGCCCTTGCCCAGGAACCCCCTGATCCTATCATGACCCGCATGCAGGCCGTTCGTGCGGAACGGCCAGACGCCGTGGTTCTCGATACGGGCATCGCCGCCGTCATCGGGGCGCTTACGGATCCTCGAGGCCGGGCATGGAATGCTGAAGGCTGCACCATTGTCAATGTGGGAAACTTCCACACCATCGCCGCTCTCGTCAGGGACTTTCGCGTCCTTGGCCTCTACGAACACCACACCGGACTCCTCAACCCGACTAAGCTTTCCGAACACCTGAACGACTTTCGCCGGGGTAGGCTCCGTCATGAGAAAATCTTTGAAGACGGGGGCCATGGGTGCGTCTACGGCGATCTTTCCGCTGACGGGGCCTTCCACAGGACGCTGGTCACCGGCCCTCGGCGGCGGCAACTGTTCACCGAAGAAACCGCCTTTGCCGCCCCCTTCGGGGACATGATGCTCACTGGCTGTTTCGGGCTTCTTCAGGCTGCCTTGTGGGCGCACGGTTTTGAAGAGGTCCTGACATGAAGAACCGAGAAGCGGTCCGACAGCGCATCGAAGAACTGCGTGAACTCATCCGATATCACAACTACCGCTATTATGCCTTGGACGATCCGGAAATCACGGACGCCGAATACGATCAGCTGTTTCGTGAACTGCAGGACCTGGAAAAGGCCTACCCGGAGTTTGCCTCACCCGATTCCCCGACGGCTCGGGTCGGCTTTCCTCCCTTGGAAGCCTTTGAGACCTTCGAACACCCCGTGCCCATGTTGAGCCTGGAAAACGCCATGGACGAAGGGGAGATGGTTGAATTTCATCAGAGGGTGCAAAAGCTCCTGGGCGTGACCGAGCCCATCGTCTACACCGCCGAACCCAAAATGGACGGTCTGGCGGTGGAAATCCTTTATGAAAACGGGCGACTCGTTCGAGCCGGAACCCGAGGCGACGGGTACCGCGGAGAAGATGTGACACCGAACGTGAAGACGATCCGAGCCATTCCCTGGTCCCTTTACGCCCACCCGGATGCGCCACCCATTCCGTCCGTCCTCACGGTGCGCTGCGAAGTGTATATGAACCGACGGGACTTCCACGCCCTCAACCGGCAGCGGGAAGCCGACGGAGAGCCCGTTTTCGCCAACCCTCGAAATGCCGCCGCCGGATCTTTGCGCCAGTTGGATTCGTCCATTACGGCGCGACGGCCTCTGAAGGCATACTGCTACGGTGTGGGCGTTTTGGAAGGCTCGGCTTTTCAAACACAATGGGACCTTCTCAACGCGCTGAAACGGTGGGGCCTTCCCGTAAACCCATTGTCCCGCCTGTGCGAAGGGCTGGCGGCGGCTCTGGACTACTATCGCGACCTGGAAGCCCGCCGTCCTGAGCTCCCCTACGAGGTGGACGGTGTCGTCTATAAAGTCAACCGTTTGGACTGGCAGGAAAGGCTCGGCGAAAAAACCCGAAGCCCCCGTTGGGCCATCGCGTACAAGTTCCCGGCGCACCAAGCCCAGACGCGGCTTCGTGATATTCAGGTTCAGGTAGGCCGCACGGGAGTGCTCACACCCGTGGCACACCTGGAACCCGTCCCGCTGGCCGGGGTCGTCATTCGACGAGCAACTTTACACAACATGGACGAAATCCAACGCAAGGACATTCGCATCGGCGATCATGTGGTCGTGCAACGGGCCGGGGATGTCATTCCGGAAGTCGTTCGCCCCCTTGTGGAAAAAAGAGACGGAACCGAACGCCGTTTTGCCATGCCTACTCGATGCCCCGCCTGCGGCGGCCTTGTGGTGCGCCTGACGGGCGAGGCGGTCCATCGATGCATGAACCGAGCCTGCCCGGCTCAAATCGAAGGGGCCTTGCGCCATTTCGCCGGGCGAGAAGCCATGAACATCGAGGGGCTGGGAAAACAGATCATCCACCTGCTCGTGGAACGCGGAATGGTAACCACCCCGGCAGACCTCTACCGCCTCACGGAAGCCGACCTGGTGAACCTACCCGGCTTCGCCGAAAAAAGCGCGCAAAACCTCATTCAAGCGATCCAAAAGACACGCCGGCCCGAACTTGCCGCCTTTCTCTATGCCCTGGGTATCCCCCTTGTGGGAACGTACCTGGCCACGGTCCTGGCGGATCGGTTTCGATCCTTTGAAGCCGTTCGGAGCGCCCGCTATGAAGACCTCATCGCCGTGGAAGGGATCGGGGATAAAGTCGCCGAGAGTATCCGCCGATATTTTGAAAATGAAGACAATGAAAAGCTCATCCGGGATCTTTTCGAGGCCGGAGTCAGCCCGAAAGAAGCCACGGCCAAAAAGGCCCCTGAGGCTGCGGACGATTTTTGGAAAGGCAAGACGGTGGTCCTCACAGGGACCCTTTCGTCCATGACCCGGGAAGAAGCCGCGGAAAGGCTTCGAAAAGCCGGAGCCCGCGTCAGTTCGTCGGTAAGCGCAAAAACCGATGTCTTGGTTGTGGGCGAAAACCCCGGATCCAAGCTTCAAAAAGCCAGAACGCTGGGGGTGGCCGTCATGGACGAAGAGGCTTTCTTGAAGCACCTGCCTTGACCCTGAGCCCGGTCAGCGCCGCGCTCAGGGACGGAAAGGGAATGGAATGGAAAAGAAACGCGTGCATGTGTGGATTTCCGGCAAAGTCCAGGGGGTCTTTTACAGGGCCTACACTCAGGACGCCGCACGAACCCACGGGGTCACCGGCTGGGTGCGCAATCTTCCCGACGGCCGGGTGGAAGCGGTCTTTGAAGGGGACGCCCGCGCTGTGGACGCCATGGTCCAGTGGTGCCATCGAGGAAGCCCTTTGAGCCGCGTGGATCGGGTGGAAGTTCAAGAAGAGCCCTACCAAGGGGAATTCGCCGACTTCGGCGTGCGCTTATGGAGATAAAGCCATGAAAGAACTATGGGATGCGGTGGTAAACTTCCTGAAGGAATACAACATGACAAAAGCCGGCGAAGCGCTGCGCAACGTGGATTGGACCGCGCTCCTTCACGAACCGCTGCTGTGGGGTGCCTTCATTCTTTTCCTCGGATGGGTGGTCTGGAAAAAAGCCCTGCGAAGCCTTCTCGTCGTCTGTTCCGTGATCGCTTTCATCGTTTTGCTCCACTACACCCTGCCGCCCGCAGGGGAAGCCTTCTCGCTGGGAAAACTCCTGCCGTTCGCCGGCGGATGCCTGGGGTTGCTCGCCGTCAACATTTATTTTCTCATCATTCGAAACGGCTAACTCAGGCGCTTCCATTGGATGCGCAGCACCTTTCGGGTCCGATCACGCACCTTCACGCGATCATCCAGGCGATACCCAACAACCCAGCAGATCTTTTCCCCATCACACACCAAAGGAATTCTGCGCCGCGCCGTGCGCGGCGCTTTGGCATCCGTAAAAAAATCTTGGAGTTTCCTGGATCCGGGACCGCCCAAAGGCCGAAAGCGGTCCCCGGGGCGGACCGTGCGAACTTTCAGAGGCCAGAGAACGGCATGGGCGTCCATGAGCACAGTCCAGGGATCCGCATCCTCGATCCTGGCCTCCTGCCCTACGATTTCCTGGATGGCGATCTCCGCCCGAAACTCGGGCAGGGAATAACAGCCGGGCCCGAACATCTCCCGGCTTTCCCCCAGAGGCGGCTCTTCGCCGTGCTTCGTCAGCACAACCGTGAAGCCTTCTCGAAAGGCACGAACGCCTGCGGGCAGAATCACATGCCTGCCCGAAGGAGCTTCCCGAAGGAGCCCTTCCAAAGCCTTAAGATGCACGGCAAAAATTCCCGTCGAAAAACCGATTTTTTTCAAGGCCTGCCGAAACAGCCGTGACGATAGAGCGCCGTGAAGGGCCTGCATCCCCAGGGCGTCAAAGACCACGACGTCGGTTGCTTCGGAAAGCACCACACGGCCCCAGGCGTCGGCGACATGCAAAGCCCAATAGTCCTCGTCCTTGGCAGCCAGGTCCGCATGGCGACACAGAACCCGCCGGATCCTGGGATGAAAGATTTTTTCTAAAAGAGGCAAAACCTCAAGACGAACGCGATTCCTCTGGCAAAAACCTTCTCGGTTCGTGGCGTCTTCCCGAAAGCTTCGGCCCATATCCTTCAGGTAATGAAGGATTTCGGCACGGCTCGCCCACAGCAGAGGCCGAAGGAATCCTTCTGCCGTTTCCGCCGGCATGCCCCTCAAGCCCCCCGGCCCCGTGCCGCGGCATAATCGCAAGAGCACCTCTTCGGCCTGGTCGTCCGCCGTATGGCCCAGGGCCAGTCGATGGAGATGACGACGATGCATGGTCTCCAAGTAAAAGGCGCGGCGGCACAACCGGGCCGCCATTTCCAAAGACATGCGGTGATCTCGTTGAAACCCCCGCACATCCCCAGCGCCGACGATGACTTCGCAACCCAGCCGGCCGGCCAGCTCTTCCACGAAACGGCGATCGGCCGAGGAATCCTCACCGCGAAGGCCGTGATCATAGTGAAGGACGATCAGCGATTGGATGGAAAGGAACGGCTGAAGGGCGTGCAAGACGTGTAAAAGGGCCACCGAATCGGGCCCTCCGGATACGGCGACACCCAGCACCGGGCCCACATGGACCAATCGACGGCGCCGCATGGCATCCAGGGTTTTTTTTTCGAAAGGGTGAAGCAATCCCGTCACGAGTTGCAATCGGGAGCCGGCGCGTGGGGCAGGGCTTCCTGAGTGGCCCTCGGCGAGGAGTTTTCCGGCGTCACGTCGAGGAGCGGCACCGCGTCTTTCCATTTTTTGCCGCGCACCAGAAGCTTGCCATCCCGGTTGAGGACGGTGTTGTCTTCAAGGATAACCAACCCGTAGCGTTCGGCCACCTGCGATTTGTACTGGTATTCCATGGAGCGCTTTCGGAGTTTGTAATTGAGCAGGAGGAAGACCAAAGCGAAAAAGCACGTCACGGCCAGCAGGGTTCCTCCGGCCATGAGGGCTACGCGGACGGTCTGTTCCCCGATTTCTCCGATGACGCGCAGCACCACGTCCAGATGGTAAACCACGCCGATGGCTGCCGCGAGAAGCATAAGGAGCCCCAAATAGGGAAGTTTTTGTAACCAGGCGACGGCCGCAGTGAGTTTGTAGTTCGTGGCGTCTTCGGAAGCCATTTGGGCCTGGCCGTCTTCACCGTCGCCTGCGGCGGGCACGGTCCCGGAGCCCGCAAAATAACGGTTAAACCCCACCACGATGGTTCCCAGAAGAAAGGTAACGGCCACAGGAGAAAGAAAGGCCACGAGAAAATAGACCTTCCACGGGAAATGGCGCTCCACCGGGCCGAAACGGTCGTAGCCGTCCGTGCCCAGCTGGTAAAGCCAGCAGCCGATAAAAATGGCCACTTCCAGCCACCCGAGAAAGATCAAATACTTTCGGAAAAGCTCTTTGCGTTCCGAATCGTCGAACAAGGCGGCCACACCGCCGGGCGTTCTTTTCATCTTCTGTTCTTCTGCATTCATGGTCGCGTCCACAGTTATGCCCTCGTCGCCAAGCCTGAATCCCCGCATGCCGACCTTACCAAAACCCTCTCGGAACGGTCAACTCGGAAACAAGCCCGGAAGGTCCCCCCGTTCCCGGTGTGGCCATTTCGGCATGGGCGTGCCTTATCCATGAAAGCGTGTACAATGAACGGGGCGCGGGCGTGGCGCCACGGCGACGGAAGAAAGGGGGCGCGTTTTGCATCAGCGCGCCGACTGGTCGAGGCGGGAGAAAAACATGGATGTTTCTCATGAGCGGTGGATACGGCTGGGCTGTTTTGCAGGGGTTCTGGTGATCATGGCCGTTTTGGAAGCGGCCTTTCCGCGGCGCCCCAGGAGTCGCCCCAGGGCGGAGCGATGGCCTGCGAACCTGGCCATGGTCGTGTTGGGAGCGCTGCTCGTGCGCGGGCTGCTGCCCTTGGTGCCCGTGGAAGCCGCGGCGCTGGCGGCACGCAAAAGCTGGGGACTTTTGAACAACATCGCCGTGCCTCCAGTCTTGGCCTGGGCAGCCGCCGTGATGGCCCTGGACGGCGTCATCTACCTGCAACACGTGCTCACCCACGCCGTGCCCACCCTGTGGCGGCTTCACATGATGCACCATGCGGATCTGGATCTCGACTGCACCACCGGCGTGCGCTTTCATCCGGTGGAGATCCTGCTCTCTGCGGGACTCAAGACAGCCGTAGCGGCGGCTCTGGGACCGCCGGCAGGGGCGGTGGTTCTGTTCGAAGTTCTTCTTAACGGCACGGCCATCTTCAACCACGCTAACCTCAGGCTGCCCATCCCTCTGGACCGGCTGGTTCGGCTTGTGCTCGTCACTCCGGACATGCATCGGGTACATCATTCGGTGATCATTCGGGAAACCCACAGCAACTTCGGCTTCTGCCTGTCCTGGTGGGATCGACTCTTCGGAACCTACAAGGCCCAGCCGGAAAAGGGGCACATGGGCATGACCATCGGCCTCAGCCAGTTTCGGGACCCGAAAGGACTCTCTCTGTTCAAGCTCCTGGCTCTTCCTGTCACAGGCGATCCCGGCCGCCAGCCCATCAACCGGCACTGACCGGGTCCTTTTGGCCTTGCCTCATCACGAATGCCGGGGGAACGGGACACGGAAGAACTCTTTGATCTTTGGCCGCGCATGGGGCCTGTGGTAAGAAAGCCTGCGGTGCCTCGTCCGGACAATCACGGGCGCTTTGGCGTTTGCCTGAAATCTGAAAGACCGCCCAAGACACGAGGCGCTTTTGAAGGGGCCGGCTTTTGGGCACTGCCGGTCGCGGCCAAGGCGCCCTTTGACACACAAGCCAAAGCTCGGTGCCTATACGCTCTGGGCGACAATCCAATGATGCTTTTTTAGGAGACGGTTATGCACACCCCGATTCTTTTCGAAACCCACTTCCCATCCCTGGTCCTCAAGTCCCGAGGGAAAGTGCGGGACATTTACGATCTTGAAGACTCCCTGCTCATCGTGGCCACAGATCGCATCTCCGCCTTCGACGTGGTCATGCCCACGCCCATTCCCGACAAAGGCAGGATCCTTACGGCGCTTTCCCTTTTCTGGTTCGATTTTTTAAAGGACACGGTGCCCAACCACCTCCTCGGAACAGACGTGGCCGCCTTTCCCAAGGCGTGCGCCCCTTATGCCGCGACGCTCTTCGGCCGGTCCATGTGGGTGCGCAAAGCCGAGCCGCTGCCCGTGGAGTGTATCGTGCGGGGATATTTGGTGGGTTCGGGATGGAAGGATTACCAGAAGACCGGTGCCGTGTGCGGCATCCCTCTTCCCAAGGGTTTGAAACTGGCCGAAAAACTCCCCGAACCCATCTTTACGCCGTCCACCAAGGCAGAAAAAGGGGCTCACGACGAAAACATCAGCTTTCGGGAAATGGCCGATCGCATCGGCGCCGACTTGGCTTCCCGAGTTCGGGACCTCACGGTCACCATCTACGAAAAAGCGGCGGCATACGCCTTGGAAAAAGGCATCATTTTGGCCGACACCAAACTGGAATTCGGCCTTGCCGACGGCCGGCTGCTCCTCATCGATGAAGTGCTCACCCCGGATTCCAGCCGTTTCTGGCCGGCAGACCGATACCGCCCTGGATCCAATCCGGAGAGCTTCGACAAACAGTATCTGCGGGACTACCTAGTGGATATCGGCTGGAGTACGGAACAGCCACCGCCGCAACTGCCTGAAGCCGTTGTCCGAAACACCCGGTCCCGTTACCTGGAAGCCCTGCAACGGCTGACAGGCCGGGGCCTGGATGGGTGAAACCCCATGGCGCGCCCACAGCTTAAGGCCGTCCCTCTGGCCTCCATTGACTGGAACGACGAAGGGTTCGCCATTCCGGGCTATGGGCCCGACGAACCCCTCGTGCAGTCCTTGAAAGCCGTGGGGATCCTGCATCCTCCGCTGTTATGGGAAAAAAAGCCAAATCGTTTCGTCATTGTGGATGGATTCAAGAGGCTTTCATGGCTTCGGCCCCGATCTTCCCATGTGGACGCCCTGGTTTTTGCGGAAGAGACAGAGGCGGCACGGCTTTTGGTGATGCGCCTTGAGATCAAAATGCTCTCCCGGAGTTTAAACCTCGCGGAAAAGGTTCAGATCCTGGCCCGATACGCCGCCCTCACGTCCAAAGAGGACCTGCGGCAAAGAATCTGCCCGGCTCTGGGCTTTTCGTGGCAGACCGAAAGCCTTTCTTTGTGGCAGTCCATGGCCACATGGCCCGCTCGGCATCTGAGCGCCCTTGCTCGGGATTTCATCGCAGAAAAGACGGCCCTGTCTCTAGCGCCTCTGCCCGAAAAAGACCGGGAATCTTTCTTGGAGCTCCTGAGCGCCCTTCGATGCAGTGCGAGCCTTCAGATGGAAATTCTCGAGCGGTGCCAGGATATCGCGCGACGGGACGGCATCCGGCTCCATGCCCTGGTGGAATCTCCCGAAATGCAGGCAATCCTTGAGGACAAAAACCGAAACCGCCGTGAAAAAACGGCGGCGGTCAGAGAGCTCGTGCACCGATGGCGGTTTCCCAGACTCCACGAGAGAATGAAACGGCTCGAGCGCGCCATGGCCGAGGTAAACATGCCCTCGGCCCTCTCCTTGGTCCCGCCGCCCCACTGGGAAGGGGACATGTGGGAACTGCGCATGCGTTTTCGAACGCCGTCGGATCTGGCCGTGTCCCTTCAGGAAGCCACACATCTGGGCATGCAGCCTTCATTTCAAGACGTTTTTGAAGAGTTTGAAAACGCCTCTGCCGCGCAACCGCCCGGGCCGAGGCCTGTTTCACCCCAAGGGGCGGCATAATGCCATGATGTCCCGCATCAAAAACCCCATTCGAAACGTGGTGGTGGAACGGGCTGTGTCGCAAAGCCCTCTGGTGGCCACTCTGCGGGAACGACTCCCCGGCATTTCCTTTGCTTTTGTGGACACGGTTCCCGAACAACCCCAAAAGATTCCGGGGCTTCTGGAAGTGGTGCATTTTAAGGGGCGGTTTTGGCGATCATGCCCGGGCACCAAGACTTACGAGTGCTGCGGATATCAGATCGTCCATATCGGCACCCAATGCAGCCTGGAATGCACCTACTGCATCCTTCAATCGTATTTCCAAAACCCCAACCTGCGGATCTTTGGCAATATTGAAGACCTGATGGCCGAAGTGCGACAGGTGCCGGCCTCGGCACCCCACAGGCTGTTTCGGACTGGAACGGGAGAATTTACAGACTCTCTGCTTCTGGATCCCTGGACGGGACTATCCCGACACCTTGTTCCCGTCTTCGCCCGCATTCCCAACGCCGTGCTGGAACTGAAAACGAAAACGAATCATGTGGCACAGTTGGAAAAGCTGGACCACGGAGGTCACAGCCTTGTGTCCTGGTCCCTGAATGCCGACGAGGTGATTCGACGGGAAGAACCGCGATCCGCCCCCTTGGAAGCTCGGCTGGAAGCCGCCCGGCGCTGCGCGGACTGGGGCTATTTTTTGGGATTTCACTTCGATCCCATGATCGATTACCCCGGCTGGCGGGAAGGATACCGGCGCACGCTGCACGCTCTTTTCAACGCCGTGGATCCCTCACGCGTGGTGTGGATCAGCCTGGGAGCGTTCCGGTTCATGCCCGAACTCAAAGGCATCATCGAACGGCGCCATCCCAAGAGCCGAATCGTCACAGGGGAATTCATCCGCGGCCTGGACGGCAAGATGCGCTATTTTCGGGATATTCGCCTTGCGCTGTACACGGAGATGGTCAAAGAAATCCGGGCCTGGGATTCAACCTTGTGCGTCTACCTGTGCATGGAAGGGCCCTGGATCTGGAAGCGGGTCTTCGGCTTTGAACCCTCGGAAAAAGGAGGACTTCCGGCCATACTGGACAAAGCCGTAAGAGATCGCATGGGGATCGAAGAATCGTCCCAAGGAGACGAAAATGCCTTTTGATGAACACGAAAGACGGACCGTGCGTGCATGGGCCTCCCATGTGCAGGGAAAAATTCCTGTGATCTTGGAAACGACGCGCGATGAGCGCAGCGGCGCTCTGCTGGCTTGCGCTCAAGAACTGGCCGCTTTAGCACCCCAGATCGTTCTGGATTCCCTTTTCAGGGAAAACCACGACCCGCCGGGTTTTTTCCTGGGCCATGGGTGGATATGGCATGCGGCTCCTGCAGGGGCGGAGCTCAGACCGTTTCTCGAAATCTTGGCCATCCACGGCGAAAGGTCCGCGTCGCCTCAAAAGCTCAGCGAGGCCCTGAAGGGGGATTCCGAGAAGACGGTCCCCAATCCGCGCGTGGCGCCCAAGCTGGCTTCACTTCTCGAAGCGATGCAAAGCCCTCGAGAACTCGCCGTCTTCACGGCGCCTCAATGCCCGCATTGTGCCCATATGCTTCTGGAATTGGCCCCCATCCCCTTTGTCAGTTCCTATCTCGTCATTCGTGTCTTTGATGCGACCCTTTTCCCCGAAAGAGCCCAGGCGGCGGGCATTCGTTCTGTGCCCACGGTGCTTTTCGGGGATGATTTTCGTTGGACGGGCCGCGTCGATATCCAGCACATTTTCGAAGTGGTGTGCCGCAGTGAACACACCGCCCTTTCCGCTGCAGCCGCCATCCGCGTACTCAAAGAGGGCAAAGCCCACGAGCTCGCGCGTCTCATGCTCGCCTCGCCCACCCTGTGGCACGATTTCGCCGCGGTGCTTACCCATCCCGATTGGTCCGTGCGGCTCGGGGCCCTCGTGGTCCTCGAAGAATTGGCGGAAAAGGACCCGGCCAAAGCCAGAGCCTACCTTCCTGCTCTTTGGGAAAAAATGGACGGCCTCCCCGCACCCGTGCAAGGGGACGTTCTCTATGCCACGGGAATCGTCGGCGATGCCTCATGGAAGGACAGGGTCCTTCGATGGATGGAGACCCGCACAGACGATCCCGACCTTCGGGAAGCCGCCGAAGAAACCCTGAGAAAACTGCAGACGGCCGGCGGTAGGTAAGTCCCGTGGAATTCGCTTTGCTCTCCGGCCAAGAATCCATTATAATTTTTGGTACCTCACAGCAACGCTCTCGGAACGCATCTTGAGTGGGTTTTCGGAAGACAAACCATGACGGCCGTCACCGATCTCATTCGCCGCCTTGAAGGAACTTCTCCGGATATCCAGGATATTCGAACGGCCGTGCTTTTCATTCTTCAGCAATGGGAAACCTTCAAGCAGCACGAAGATTTAACGAAAAAACTGACCGAACTGACCGACGCCGTTCGCCAATTAGCAAAGGCACAATCGCGAATAGACGACACCTTGCTGGAGTTGGCTAAAGCCCAAAAACGCACTCAAGAGCACCTGGAAAAACTGACCCAGCGCGTCGATCAGCTCGCGGAACGCGTGGATCAACTCGCCCAAGCCCAAAAACGCACCGAAGAACGCTTAGAAAAACTCACCCTCCGCGTCGATCAGCTCACAGAGCGCGTCGATCAACTCGCCCAAGCCCAAAAACGCACCGAAGAACGCTTAGAAAAACTCACCCTCCGCGTCGATCAGCTCACAGAGCGCGTCGATCAACTCGCCCAAGCCCAAAAACACACCGAAGAGCGTCTGAACCAGCTTGCGGAAGCTCAACAACGCACAGAGCAGGTTCTCCAGGGTCTTATCAAGGAATTTAAGGGCTTCAAGAAGACGCTCGGAGGGATCACGAACGCCGTGGGATACGGACTTGAGGATCGAATCATCTCCCTCATTCCGGCTTTCGCAGCCCGTGAATATGATCTTCAGGTAAAAGCCGCCCTTCGTCGCTTCATCGAATATCCCGACGGCCGTAGCGACGAACTCAACATCTACGCCGAAGGACACCGCCAAGGGAAACCCGTAGCCCTAGTGGGAGAATGCAAATCCCAGCCCGGCAAGGGAGACTTGAAAGAGTTTGCTCGAAAGGTGGAACGACTCAAGCGGCATCTGGGAATCGAGGTGGAACCGTTTCTCGTGGGTTACAGCATCACGCCGGACGTGGCCCGCTACGCCGTAGCAGAATATCCTCACATTAAGCTCTTTTGGAGCTATCAATTTGAAGTTCTGCGCGAGTCCACCCGCTGAGGATCACGGCACCATTGTGGCGCGAAAGTTCTCTGCCAGTCCATGTCTGCAGGAAGACACGTTGCGGTGGTAATGGACGCCACCCCTGGCGCAGGGAATCTCACAGGGCCAGCCTAAAAAACCGGGGTCTCGGTCTTCTCGCCGACGACCCCGGCATTCCACGGGATGCTTGGCTCTGAGGGCAACAGGCATCCAAGGAGTCGGACTATGCCGCCTTTCCCATGAGCATGCTTTCCAGGGCTTGCCGCTTGGCGGCGAATTCCCCCGTAAACATGGGCGGACAGGCTTTGAGATCCACTTCCTTCTTGGCCAGCTTGGCGGCAAACGCCATGCACGTGGCCTCCCCACATTCCTTGCAATTGGTCTTGGGTAAATGTTTCAGGATTTCCACGACGTTGAGCTTCATGCTTCCACCTCCTTTCCCTTGAATTCAGGGAGTTGCCTTTCGGTCGGCGCCTTCGTGACGCCGCTCTGCCCAGTCCAAAAGCCGGAGGTCTCAGTCATGGAGCGCAGGACGAAGGATGGCACAGGAACCCCACATCCACATCCGAAAAGCGACTCAAGATATTGAACCCACAACCATAAATAACCGGCGCCGGAGCGAACCGTCAACCCCGTGCGGGCGCTTTCCCATCCATGGAGTGACACGTCGCTGCAGCGGCGGTGATGATTCGCCCAAACGTTGCGATGTTTTCCGCCCGGAGATAATGCGTACCCCGGGGTCGTCTTCGTATGGAAAATCTTCAGGCATCAGGCCGTTTTCGGGCCAGTTCGACGAAATTTTTCCGCGTTAATGCCGAAACGCCTCAGGATCTGTTGCAGCGCCTGCCGTTCCAGGCCGCACCGCTTGGCGGCCTGCGTCACGTTCCCTCCGCTCGACGCCAGGAGGTTTTCCAAATAAAGCCGATGAAAACGCTGAAGGACTGCTTCTTTGGCTTCCTTATAAGGCAGGTTCTCAAGGCTTCCATCGTCGAAGATCAGGCATGATCGGTGTTGCGGGGCAAAGCCCACGTGTTCGGGCCGGATTTCTTCCCCAGGGGCGAAGAGGATACCACGCATGACGGTGTTTTCCAGTTCCCGCACGTTTCCTTCCCAGTCTCGACGCAGGAAAATTTCCATCAGTTCCGTGGAAATGGTCTTACACGGCCGGCGCAGTTCGGCGCAGTGCTTCTTGAGGAAATGGTCGCACAGCAGAGGAATGTCCTCCCGGCGTCGGCGCAGAGGCGGCATTTCGATGGGCACCACGTTCAGCCGATAATAGAGGTCTTCGCGAAATTCGCCGGCCCGGATTTTTTCCTGCAGATCCCTGTTGGTGGACGCCACCACCCGCACGTCCACCTTGATGGTTTTCGTGTCCCCGAGGGGCTTGATGGTCTTTTCCTGAAGCACTCTCAGCAGCTTCGTTTGAATGGCGGGGGAAATGTCTCCGATTTCGTCCAAAAAAAGCGTTCCCCGATGGGCCTCTTGAAACAGGCCGATCTTGTTTTGGGTCGCATGGGTGAACGCCCCCTTCTTGTATCCGAAGAGCTCGCTTTCCAGGATGTTTTCCGGCACCGTCGGGCAGTTGACGGCAACAAAAGGACCGTGGCTCCGCGCACTCAGGTTGTGTATGGCCTGTGCCACAAGGTCTTTGCCCGTGCCCGATTCGCCCGTGATGAGAACCGTCAAGTCGGAAGAGGCCACCATCTGAATGGCGTCGAAGACGCGGCGCATGGCAGGACTGGCGCCCACCATGTTTTGAAAAACGCCCTCTCCTCTGGAGCGCCGCTGCAGGCGCACGTTTTCCCGCAAAAGGCGGTTACGTTCCAGAGCCTTGCGCAACGTAAAAACCAGCGTGTCATGGTCGAAGGGCTTGCTGATGAAATCGTAAGCTCCCTGCCGCATGGCCTCAACCGCCAGCTCCACGCAGCCGTGGGCCGTCATCATGATGGCGGTCACCCACGGATGCCTCATCCGCAGGCGCTCGAGAAATTCCAAACCATCCATGCCGGGCATTTTCATGTCCACCAGCACCACATCCACTGGCTCTTCCTCAAGCATCTGCAGCGCGCTTTCTCCGGAAGAGGCCGTCAGCACCTCGCAGTCCACGTCCTTGACCAGGCTGCGCTTCAAAAGCCGCAGGAAGTCCACTTCGTCGTCCACGATGAGGACCCGGTCTTTGATCGTATCCGCCTTTTCGTGGCTGTCGCCGTCAGTCATCCCGTCCACCAGAATCCCCAGGTTCCGCCGTCACCGGAAGCAGGACCGTGAACACGGATCCCTTGCCCGGTTCGCTTTCCACGAGGATCTCTCCCCCATGGTCTTTGACGATCCCGTAGCTGACCGAAAGGCCCAAGCCCGTTCCCTCGCCGGTACTCTTGGTTGTAAAGAAAGGGTCGAAGATGCGCGGGAGGTGTTTGGGCTCGATCCCCGTGCCCGTATCGGAAACCGACACACGGACGTGCTTTCGGTCGTCGTCGAAAACGGTGCGGATGGTAATCCGCCCGTCCTTTCCGATGGCTTGCTGCGCGTTCATGATGAGGTTCATGAAGACTTGACGCAACTTGTCCTTATCCACCACCAGCGCCGGAAGCTGCGGGTCGAAGTGGGTCACCACCTCGATTCGGCGCAGTTCCAGATTGTGGCGCACCACGCTCAACACTTCGTCGATGATGTCCCGCACCGAGGCAGGCTCTTTTTTCGTATGCGAACGCCGCGCAAAGCTCAACAGGTCCTCGACGATGGTCTTGCACGTGCGCGTGTGTTTTTCAATGGTCTTGAGGTCTTCCCGGCGCTCCGTGCCTTCCGGCTCTTCGCGGATCAAAAGCTGCGTGTATCCCAAAATGATGCCCAACGGATTGTTGATTTCATGGGCGACGCCGGCGGCAAGCTGGCCAATGGAGGCCAACTTGTCCGCTTGGAGCAATTGCTGCTGCATGGCCTTGCGCTGGGAAATGTCTTTCACCACAAAGTGGAAGATTTCCGTCTTTTCCAAGACGTCGCAATAGGACGCCGCGCTGAGTAGGGCGCTGATCTCTCTTCCATCGAGGGCCACTAACTCGATTTCCGCATCGACCACGTGACACTCCCGCTGCAGCCGCTCCTTGAGCTGCTCCCATTCTTCCGGGCGGGCAAAAAAGGTCCCGAAAGAGACGCGTTCGGCCCCCCACTGAGCGTTATGACCGTCGATTCCAAGCATTTCCCGGCCCGCCGGGTTCATATCCAGCACCGTGCCGTCCGACCCCACCACGGCCATCATGTCAAGGGACGCTTCAAAAATGCGGCGGAATTTCTGCTCGGAACGCGCCAACTCCGCCGTGCGTTCGGACACTAAATCCTCCAACCGCTTGTTGAGGCTCACCTGGTTTTCGTGGGCTTCCTGCAAGGCATGCCGATCGCGAAGGATCTGCTGATAAACCTTCCAAATTCTCTCGAAAAAGAGCGTCACCGCCCCGACGACGCAAAAGCTGATGGTGTTTAGCGATCCGCTGTAGGGTCTTAGGCCGTTCCAGATGTCCCGATAGCCCCCGAGAAGAAGCAGTTGCTTGGCGATATGGCCCACCCCTCGAGAAACGGCAAAAACCGCCAGGGCGTGGGAAACCATCAGTAAATAGACCCAGAGCACGTTCTCCCGGTCCTGAACATAGAGCCCATAGGACAGCCGCACACACGCCCCAGCAAAAAAGATCATGAGGGCGGAACCCAGGAGGTCGATCACGAAGATGGGCAAAATCGGCAAGGTCATGGTTCATCCTCACCCTGAGGCGAAAAGCGATGGGGAGACCGAATCATTTGCCGAAGCGCCAGATAAAGAAAAAAGATGGCCGGAACACAGAGCAGATGATCCATTTTACCCACGTAAAACAACACGGTTATCCATTCCCGGCCGGGGTAGGGTTGAAGAAAGGCATGGACCGTCCGTTCGGAAAACTCCATGAAAAGATCGTCCCGGTTTTCCAGATAATGCACCAGGACGGCATCCACATTCCACAGCACGAAAAGAATGGCCGAATACTGAAGGTAACGCCACCCTTGGTGCCGAATCAAACGACGGCCTCGAAGCCAGTAAACCAAAACCCCCATGGAGACGACGAAGAACCCATGCCCCAGTTGATGGCTGTAGAGGCCCTCGGGTTCGGCATGGATCTGGGTCGCCGACGCCCCTCCGGGAAGGCTTATCACCGTGAAAAGACACATGAGGACGATCGTCAACTTCCTGATATCCAAATGGATCCTCCGTCGTGACCGTTTTCCGCCTGCCCTCTGCCTTTACCGCAGGCGCAACAAAAGGTCAATCACAGCCCGTGGCCGCGTGTGACACTTTGACAGGGCACCAGAGAAAGGGGGGATCCCCAAATTCGAAGGGCATGAACTCAAGGTTTTGGGGGCAAAGGGAGAAGCAGGAAAACGACCATGTGGAAAGGGAAAAACGACACGGCACACGGGCAGTCAGGAAGCGTGCCTGGGGACGACCTTCTTCGAGAGGATCAAGAACCGCCGCCCTGGACCTGAAGGGTTTTGTTTCGAGGACGGCCCCGCCCGCGTTTCCACGTGATGCCGTATTCCTGCACCTTCTTGTGGAGCGTGGATCGGTGGACACCTAGCACACGGGCAGCCCGGGAGACGTTTCCTTCCAAATGCGCGAGGACGTTTTCGATGTGCCGACGTTCCACGTCCGCAAGGGGCAGATCCACACGGGCCCAAATTCCCAAAGGCGCCGTCAGAAAAGAAAAATCTTCGGCTCTGATATGCCGTTTTGCGGCACGCATCACGGCCCGTTCCACGGCGTTACGCAGTTCCCGGACGTTGCCCGGCCAGGGATAACTCATGAGGAATTCCACGGCTTCGGGGCTCAGATCCCCCACCGCCTTGTTCATCTCTTGAGCGAACTGATGCAGAAAATGCCGGGCCAAAGCCGGGATGTCCTCACGTCTTTCCCGCAACGGCGGAATATGGATGGAAATAACGTTCAGGCGATAGAACAGCTCGGGCCGAAACCGGCCGCGACGCACCAACTTTTCCAGATCCCGGTTGGTGGCCGCTATGACCCGTAAATCCAAGGAAACGGGTTTTTGGCCTCCCAAATGGTAAACCCCCTTCTCTTCCAGAATTCTGAGCACATCCGCTTGCATGGTCGGCGAAAGATCTTCCACCCCGTTCAAGAAGAGCGTACCGCCGTCGCACCGTTCCAGTCGGCCTTTGTGGGATGCCGTGCCCCCCAAACGATCCGTCTCTTGCCCAAAGCGATCGCTTTCCGGAAAACCCTCCCAAAGAGCCCCGCACCGAACGGCCACAAACGGCCCGTGGGCTCGAAGGCTTTGCCCGTGGATGATCCTGGCGAGCCTCTCCTTTCCCGTGCCCGGCTCTCCGGTGATGAGCACCGGGGAATCCGATCGGGCCGCATTCGGGATCATGGCGATGAGGCGTTGCATCGCCGGAGAACATCCCCCCAGGTTCTCAAAGCCCATGGCTCCAGGCATCTCCTCTCGATGGAGCGCATTCTCATCGGCCAGAGCCTTAAGGTGCCCAAGGCGCGCCAGGAGCGGCTCCAGAAGGTCCAGGGTCACGGGTTTAAGCAGGAATTCGACGGCCCCGGCCTTCGCGGCCTCCAAGGCGGATTCCTCGGACGCCCGATCGGCCGTTATGACCACAAGGGGTGAGAGGCCTTTTTCCTTGACGAGTCGAAGCATGACCAACCCGTTCATGCCGGGCAGGGTCATATCCCAAAAGACGACATCAAAAGCTCCATGGTAGAGCTTTTCCA
>Ga0209162_1001677_pt1 | contig 21070 bp, 24 predicted proteins | sample YNPNPMetaG_FD_187121 | JGI IMG/M metagenome (GOLD analysis project Ga0209162, IMG submission 187121) | Anoxygenic and chlorotrophic microbial mat microbial communities from Yellowstone National Park, USA - YNP NP MetaG (SPAdes) (version 2) ...
GATTCGACCTCACCCCTACCCCCTGGCCCCCTTCCCCTCTCCGCCGCGGAGAGGGGAAGGGGGTGGGGGGATGGGGTGAGGTCCACCTTGACCGCCATTTACGCTAATTTAACATTGTCGAGGTAATCGCGGAGCGAGGGTTGACGGATCAGATCAGCAGCCGGCGGAACCCAAAGGTCAAACGGTTGCGCTCGCTGCGGCAACGCAAGTACCGCGAGCAGGAGGGGCGTTTCCTGGTCGAGGGCATCCGCGCTGTGGAGGAGGCGCTGGACTGCGGCGCACCGCTGGACACTCTGGTCTATGCCCCTGAGTTGCTGGTCAGCGAGCGGGCGCAGGCGTTGCTGGAGCGGGTAGGGCCGGACCGTCGCCTGGCGTTGTCGGGCGATGCCTTCCGCAGCCTGTCGGATCGGGACGAGCCGCAGGGCCTGGCTGCTGTGGTGCGCATCGAGGACCGCCCCCTGGCGGCCATCCCCCTGACCCCCGACCTGCTGGTGGTCGTCGCCTGGCAACTAAGCGACCCTGGCAACCTGGGGGCGATCATCCGCACCGCCGATGCGGCCGGAGCCAGCGGCGTCATCGTCGTCGAGCCGTCGGTGGACCTGTACGATCCGCAGACGGTGCGGGCGACGATGGGCTCCCTGTTTGCCCTGCCGGTTGTTCGGGTGGCCGATGAGGCCGCCCTGCCCCACTGGTATGCCCGGGTCCGGGCAGCGGGGCTGCCGCTGCTGGTGGTGGCTTCATCGGCCCACGGTCGGCAGGTCCATTTCGACCTGGATTATCGCCGCCCGGTGGTGCTCCTGATCGGCAACGAGCGCCACGGCCTGCCCCCCGCCGTCCGCGAGGGGGCCGACGCGGTGGTGCGCCTGCCGATGGCCGGACGGGCCACGTCGCTCAACGCTTCGGCGGCGGCGGCGGCGCTGATATACGAGATCGTCCGCCAGCGGCGGGGGTGATCCCCCTCAACGGTTCAGGGCACCTTCAATCGCCCCGGCGGCCCACGGCACGAGGTGGGCACAGGCGCGCACCAATCCCCAACAGCCGGCCATCATCATATCGCCGTGGGGCACGGCCAGGTAAGGTCGCAGCGCCGGGCCGACAAGCAAACCCCGGCGCGGCCCGGTCACGGCCACAAAATCAAGGGGGGACGGCGTCGGGTCGAGCAGCAGCGCCCCGTGGCCATGCCCGGCAAAGAGTTCATCGTGGGAAAGGGTGCCGGCGGCCAGTTGGGCCAGCAACTCCTCCAGCCGCTCGCGGCTCAACAGGCCGGTGTGGTGCTCGAATAATCCGGCTATCTCACCATCCCGCAGGTGAAAGGCCAGGGTGTGCAGGTTGCCCACATTGACAAGGATGGCATCCCGCTGCCGGGCGACATGGGGGTCCTCCATCGCGCCCAAAATGGCCGCGGGCGCGGTATCCATCACCACCAACGGGTGGTGGGCCGGCGCGGTGGCAGCCACCGCCTGCAGGCGGGTCATGCGGGCTGGAATCCGGTCGCCGGGAAAGGCAAAGCCGGACAACCCGGCGCCACTGCGGATCCGTTCGGCCAGATACTCGAAGCGGAACAGGCGGTCGCTGACGCCGGGTGGGGCTGCGCCGTGGTCAAAGACGGCCACGGCCAGCAGGTCAATCTGGTTGAGGTCCACGCCAAAGACGCCAAAGGCGCGGGCCAGGGCCTCAAAGTCGAAATCAAGCGTCCGCAGGCGACGGACGCCGGTCAATCCCGCTGCTTCCCCATCACTCACCAGCACCACGCCCATGGCCGTCACCCTGTCCAGGTCATCGTCGAACGTGCGGGCTGCGTCGGGCGTGGCAAAGAGGCGGAGCCCGGCCCGCAGGTGCTCTTCAGCGGCCCAGGTACATGGCCCACCGCCCATGGTCACACCGGTCAGCACCAGATCCTCCCCTGACCGGGTCGCGGCACCGATGGCCTGGGCCAACTGCACAGTGGGGGACGGCATCACCAGCTTCAGGGCATTTTCCGGTTCTTTGTCCGTATCGAACAGCAGCACATCCTGCGTGCCGGTGCCAATGTCTACCGCCAGAATCTGCACGACCTCCTCGCTGGAGCACAGGCTTGAGCCTGGACCCATTATAACACAGACGCTCCCAATTGCCAATGCTCTCCCCAGATTTGATGACCCCGGAGGGTTATGGTATAATGCGGGCTTGCGATTGTGAACTTTTCCTTTTGAAAGGAAGGATGTCATCATGAGCAGCGACTTGTTGCGATCGGTTGAAGAGCAACAGCAAAAAGAGGAGATCGGTTTAAAGTCTGATCTGTCGGAGCTACGGGTTGGCGACGATGTCCAGGTTCATTTCCGCATTGTCGAAGGGGACCGGGAGCGCATCCAGTTGGTGCGTGGCACTGTGATGCGCATCAAACGGGGGGCAGGGGCCAACGCCAGTTTCACGGTGCGGCGCATTGCCGCCCACGGCATCGGTGTAGAACGGACCTTTCCCCTGCATTCCCCCCGGATCGAAAAGGTCGAAGTGCTGCGGCACGCCCACGTGCGCCGCTCCAGGCTCTATTTCTTGCGGGGCCGGCAGGGCAAAGCCACCCGCCTGAAGGAAAAGCGGACCGCTCCCGGATAATCTGAGCCGTCTGCTGCTCACAAGGGGCGTGCCCAGGATGCGCTCGCGGGCACGGCCCTTTTTGATCCCTCCTGGCAACCTGGCGGAGAAACGATCTGGTCGTTTCCCCCTTCACCACCAGGGCCGAGATTTTGAGCCCTGCTGTTTTGGATTTTGATCTATGAAAGCGGACTGGACTCCCACTCTGGAATATGAGCGCCGGCTATGGGCAATGGGCTATCGCCGCATAGCCGGGCTGGATGAGGCCGGTCGGGGCGCATGGGCCGGGCCGGTGGTGGCTGCTGCCGTCATCCTGCCGCCCGACGAACCGCATCTGAGGCGACACCTGGCCGGCGTCCGTGATTCCAAGCAATTGACAGCCGCTCAGCGGGAGGGACTGCTCCAGGTCATCGGCGAGTGTGCCGTGGCGTTGGGCGTTGGGGCTGTGTCACCGGCCGAGATTGATGCCCTGGGCATTGTCCCTGCCACCCGTCAGGCGATGAAGTCAGCCCTGCAGGCCATTTCGCCCCCGGCCGACTATCTGCTGATTGACCATCTGCCCCTGCCCGACCTGCCGATCCCCCAGCACAGCCTGCCCAAAGGCGATGTCCGGGTCCTGTCCATCGCCGCCTCTTCCATCGTGGCCAAAGTAAGCCGCGACCGGTTGATGGTCGAGCTGGAGGAGCAATTCCCCGGCTATGGCTTTGCCCGGCACAAAGGCTATGGCACGGCCCAGCACCAGATGGCGCTGGCCAGGCTGGGACCCTGCGCCATGCACCGTCTGTCCTTCGCGCCCCTGAAGGGCCTGACGTTTTGATTTCGCCCGACCTTGTTCATCCTTCGACAAAGCTGTGGGCAAACTCCACAAAGCGTGCCAGCAACGGGTCACCGATGCGCTGCGGCAGATAGGCCAGGTACAGATCACGGCGCAGGTCCACGCCGGCCAGCCGCACACAGGCCAGGTGCCCGTCTGCCTGGGCCTGGGCTGCAGCCCGGGCCGAGACAAAACCGACCCCCAACCCCTGTTCGACCGCCTGGAGGACGGCCTGGGTGCTGCCCAGCGTCAGGGCTACCCTGCCCACCGGCTGGCTGACACCGGCCGCAGCCAGCGCCATCTCCACGCTGCGCCGCGTCCCTGACCCCTCTTCGCGCCAGACCAGCGGCTGTTCCTGCAATTCTTCCACCGTCACCTGCCCGCGCCCGGCAAAGGGGTGTCCCGGCGGCACGGCCAGGACGATCTCATCGCCGACCAGCCGTTCCAGGTGCAGACCCGGCCGCCTGATGGGAGAACCGATGACCCCCACATCGGCCTGGTCGGCCAGCAGCCGGGTGGCCACATCGGCCGTGTCGGACACGGTCATGTGCACCTCCACCTGGGGATAGCGTGCCCGGAAGGCGGCCAACAGGCCCGGCAGCAGATACTCACCGGGGATGGTGCTGGCTGCCAGGGTGAGAACCCCCCGCCCCACCTCCTTGAGCGTCGCCATCTCCCGTTCCACCTCCTCAAAATGGGCCAGGGTCTGGCGGGCAAAGGCCAACAGTCGTTCCCCGGCCGGCGTGAGCTCGATCTGGCGTTTAGGCCCCCGCACCAGTAAGGCCAACCCCAACTCGGCTTCCAGACGCTGCACCTGCTTGCTGATCGCGGGCTGGCTGAGGTGCATGGCCCGCGCCGCTGCCGACAGGCTGCCATGCTCGACGATGTTCACCAGAGTACGCAAATGCTCCAGGTTCATCTGACCCTCCCTTCCCGTTTCTGTCAATTCCCTGACCCGGCGGCCTGGGCCTTTCCGGCCCACTGTTTCTCAAAGAGCCTGTCTGAAAACCACCAAGGACACGAAGGACACGACGGATGATGTTGGAACCCGCCCTTGCAGATCCTTGGTGTCCTTGGTGTCCTGGGTGGTAAGCTTTTCAGACCGGCTCAAAGACACTGAGACTCAAAGGCAGACCACGATCAAAAGAATACCTCAAAAACAGGCGCGGGGCAAATTCAGGGTGTCAGGCAGACCGGCCTCTTTTCTTTCACCGACGAGGGGGTGCAGGTTGTAGACCGCCGCACGTTGTGCTATACTATGACCGCCTGTGCTGTTGCGGGAGGAGGATGTGCAGCCAAAGGTCACCGATGTTGAGCAGCTCAAGAAGCAGGTGCGCAAGATGGCCGCGAGCAAGGTATTGGCCGGCAGCAGCGCCGATGTAGGGCTGGACCTGGCCCAAATGGCCGGCTGCCGGGTGCGGATCGCTGCCGGCTATGGCCCGCCAGGCAAGGAGTCGGCGGCAGTCCCTTACGATCGGCTGATCTGGATCCTGGACGGTTATGCCGACATCCATGGCCCCGGTGGTCAGGTGACCCACATCAGCCAGGGGGAAAGCGCACTCCTGACCGGGGGAACACCCTACCGTCTCAACTTCCCCCAATTGACCCTCTATCTGTGCGTAGAGGCCGCAGAGAGGCCCTGAACTCGATGGCCGAACTCGATCCAACATCATGGGTGGCCGGCCTGGATATCGGCTCACGGACCATCGCCCTGGTGGAATGGGATGGACGGGTCATCGTCCGCGCCGAGGTGGTGGATACCGGCACCGATCCGTTGCACAATGCCCGGGCGTTGCTGGCCGGTCGCCGCTACAGGCGACTGGTGGCCACCGGCTATGGCCGCCATCTGGCCGCCGAGCGTGAGCTGGCCGACGAGGTGATCTCGGAGATCAAGGCCTATGGCCTGGGCGCATTCCATCTCTACCCCGATGTGGGCACCGTGCTGGACATCGGCGGACAGGACAGCAAGGTCATCCAGGTAGGACCTGAGGGCCGGGTGCTGCGTTTCGAGATGAATGACCGTTGTGCCGCCGGGACAGGCCGCTTTCTGGAGAACATGGCCCACGCCCTGGGGATGAAGGTGGAGCAGTTCGGCCCACACGCCCTGGCGGCGCAGGGCCAGGCGGTGCGCATCTCCAGCATGTGCACCGTTTTTGCCGAGTCGGAGGTGGTGTCGCTGATCGCCCGGGGCGAGGACAGCCGCCGTGTGGCCCTGGGGTTGCATCAGGCCATTGTGGACCGGGTGGGGGGGATGGTGCGACGTGTTGGCGTGCGCGAGCGGTTTGTCTTTGCCGGTGGCGTGGCCCGCAACCCCTGCCTGCAGCAGCTCTTTGCCGAGGCGTTGGGGGTCCCCCTCAGCGTGCCCGACAATCCGCAAATTGTCGGCGCTCTGGGTGCTGCTCTCTATGCAGAGCGGCATGCGGTATAGCCGCCGGGTGATGAACTGGGATCGGAGGAGGAAAGTCATGATCTCTGGCAACTGGTCAGGAATCGGCAGCGGCACGGCGATCCTGGCTGCCATGCTGTCCATCGCCTTTGGTCTGCTGAACTGTTTCTTCGGCTACCGCCTTTTCAAAGTGTTGCTCGGCATCTATGGCTTTGTGCTGGGCGCAGCGGGTGGCTTTGCTCTGGCCGGCGCGGTAACCGGCGGGCAGACCTTGTGGCTGTTGGCAGGCATGGTCGTCGGCGGGCTGGTGGGGGCAGCGGGGATGGTGTTGCTCTACCTGCTTGGCGTCTTTGTGGTGGGGGCCGTGGCCGGGGCGTTGTTGGCCAGCCTGCTCGGCGCCGCCCTGAACGTCAATCTGCCCCCGGTGGTGGTCCTCGTCGTGGCCATCGCCGTTGGTGGTGTTGCCCTGGCTCTCCAACGGACGATGATCATCCTGTCCACGGCATTCAGTGGGGCCTGGGGGGTGGTGGGTGGCATGGTGTCGCTGCTCACCGGCCGCGCTGCCCTGTTGCTCAACCCTCTCAACCGGCCAGGGGCCTGGCACAGGGCCGGCCTGCCCCTGGTGCTGGTATTGCTGTTGTGGCTGGTCCTGGGCATTGCCGGCGCAGCCGTCCAGTTCCGCACCACGGCCGAGAAGGCGGCGGTCAAAACTGGGCGGTAGGCGGGGCTATTTGCCGCGCAGAAAGCAGAGGATGCCCTGCGCCACCCCCTGGGCGACCTGATCGCTGTGTTCTGTCAACAGTTGTCGGTCGGCGGCCATAAAGCCCAGCTCGATGATGGCCCCCGGCGTCTCGGGGTCAATCTCGCGGAAGGCATGATAGTCGGTCATGTCGAACGTGATGCTGTTTTCGTGGAAACGGAGGCCCGTTGCCCGGCCATACTCCCGGATCAGACAGGAGACCAGCCGGTCCTCCTCTGCCGGAATGGCGCTGGCTGCCACCCGGGCGACCTTGAAACCGGAGGCTTCGGGCACGTTGCACGAGTCGGCATGGATTGACACAAAGGCATCGGCTTTGTAGCCTTTCAGACGGTCAGAAAACTCGGCCAGCAGTTGGGCATCGTAACCCTGCGTCTGGAGGATGGCGACCACGCGGGAGGCCACATCCAGGTTGATGGTCACCTCCTGCAGGCCATCGGGGCATACAGCCCCCGAATCGCTCTGCCAGTGCCCGGCGACAACCCCCACTTTCTGCGGGCCGGCCGTGGGGCCGGGGGAAGGGCTGACCCGTGGCGGTTCGGTCGGACGGGGCGTGCGCGTGGGGCGGGGCGTGCGGCTCGGCCTGGCCGTTGCTGAGGGGCCGGTCGCCGGACCGGTCGGCGTCGGGTTGTCATCCGGCCGACCGGAGGCCAGCCAGGCCACATAGAGCACGCCCAACAATCCGGCCAGGACAAAAAGGCCGAGGATCGGTTTTTTCACAGGCTCCCCCTTGCTGGACAGCACGGAGGCGATCATACCGCCAGGTGGCGATTTCGTCAAGTCAGCCTGTTGCCTGGTTGCCCCCCAACCGAACCTGTGTTATAATGGCTCCATCTGCAGGGAAAGGGAAGCCCATGAGCATCTTGAATCTGGTGAACCGTGTACGACAGAACCATGCGCTGGAGCACGCCACCATGCATGTGTTGAGCCAGCATCACCCCTATATGCGGCTGGTGGGCCGGACCACCCCGGCCGGCTTTTACATCTACGGCCCGGTGAGCACGGAGGAGGTGGAATCGGCCGCCAGGGAGGCTCTGACCCGCCTGCAACAGGGAGAAGCCTACCTGGCCGTTCATCCCCGCTGCGGCACCAACCTGGCCGTCACCGCCGTGCTGGCCGGGACGGCGGCCTTTGGCGCGACCCTGGGCCGCCCCCGTTCTCGCCTGGAGCGGCTGCCCCTGGCCCTGATGGCCGCCACAGTGGGCGCGATGGTGGCCCAGCCGCTGGCCCATCGCATCCAGGAGCAGATCACCACCTCGCCGGAGGTCGAAGGGCTGACCATCGCCGGCGTCGAGCGCCAGGAGCAGGGCCGGCTCACCGTCCATAAAGTGGTCATCAGCCGGGGATAGTCCATGTTCTATCTCTTTCATGGGGAGGATGAATTCAGCCGCGCCGAGGAACTGGCCCGGTTGCGAGCCAGACTGGCCAGGGAGGACCCCGGCATGGCCGACCTGAACACCACCATCCTGGATGGCAAGGGGCTGACCTTTGGCGAACTGCGCCACGTGTGCGATGCCGTTCCCTTCATGGCCAGCCGCCGGCTGGTGATCGTCCACGGCCTGCTGAGCCATCTGAGCGCCCGCCAGGAAGCCGAAGGACAGGAAACAGCCGGAAGCGCCGGGCCGGGTTGGAAACGGGCCTATCTGCAAGACCTGGCCGACTATTTGCCCAACCTTCCCCCCACCACGCGGCTTGTGTTGGTCGAAGAGAAAAGCCTGCCTCCCTCCCACCCCATCCTCAAACTGGCCCGCCCGGAGTGTATCAAAGAGTTTCAGCGGCCCAGGGAAAAGGACCTGCCGGCCTGGATCGAGCGCCGGGCAAAGGCCAGCGGGGGAAATCTCAGTTCCGAAGCGGTGACCCTGCTGGCGGCGTTGGTGGGCAACGACCTGCGGCTGCTCGATCAGGAGATCGAAAAGCTGCTGCTCTATGCCGAGGGCCGGCAGGTCACCAGCCAGGATGTACAGACCCTGGTCAGCCTGGCCCGCCAGGCCAGCATCTTTGAGCTGGTAGACTGCGTGGGCCGCCGTCAGACCGACCGCGCCCTCCATCTGCTCCACCGTCTGCTGGATGAAGGGGAAGCGCCCCTCTACCTGCTGACCATGCTGGCCCGCCAGGTGCGCATTCTGATCCAGGTAAGTGAGCTGCGAAGCCAGGGAGTTCCTCCCGCCCAGGTGGCCGGACGGCTCAAGCTCCACGCCTACGTGGCCGAAAAGGCGTTGGCCCAGGCGCAGAACTTTCGCCTGGCCCAACTTGAAGCGGCGCATCAACGCCTGGTCGAGACCGATTGGGCGATCAAGACAGGCAAATGCGACGAGGTGCTGGCTTTGGACCTGCTGATTGTGGGGCTGACCTGAAGAACTGTTGGCATCTATTCGTCATCCAGGAGCAGATCGTCCCCCCCCACCACATGGAATTGCCGCTGCACGGGTGGACCCGGCGATGGCGCAGGCCAGTAGCCGGCCTGCGGCCCCATCGGGAACGACTGGGGGGTGCCACCCTGGATGACCACCACCGGCGGGTAGCCGGTCTGCCGGGCCTGCCGCTCCACCTCCTCCAGGCGCTGCCGATCGCGACGGGTGATCGCCACCACCAGCAGCAACGCCGTGGGGATGCTGGCCGCCACACCGCACACAACGCCGATGACCACAGCCATCGCCTCGGTGCTCATCTGTTTGCCCACCACCACGGCCAGGGCCACGGCAAACACCAGGCCCAGCGCCACCCCGATCTGTTTGACGCTCATGCCCGATCCTCCCCGGCCTCAGCCGTCAACCAGGAGCCGATGGGCCGGGGGGAGCGGCCACCTGTCCCTGCCCCCTGCTCCCGCCTCTGAAGGGGTTGACAGGCTGATCCCAAAGGCCAGCGCCACGGCGCGCAGCGCGTCCGAGAACCCCTGCCGGTAGGCCGCTGCCCGATCCAGGTCCAGGGGCGCGACGGCGCCGGTCGAACTCCTCATCGCCTCCTGCGTGGCACTCAGAATGCGGGCCACATCGTGCGCAAACCACACATCCAACCCCATCTGCTCCTCCGCTCCCCTGCCTCCCTGCCGCCCTGCTCCCCTGCAACCTGTTCCACCAACTTCCGGATTTCCGCCCCGTCAATATAGGCCGCCTGCATCCGGGTCACCTGGCCTTTGGCCACGACCAGGAAATCGCCGTGGCCCAGCAGCCGCTCCGCGCCGGTGCCGGCCAGCCCACTGGCAACCCGCGCATCCTCCGGACTGGTCACACTGCCCACCAGCCGCACCGGGAAATTGCTCTTGACCAGGCTGCCGATGACGGCCACGGTCGGCTTCTGAGTACAGGCGATCAGATGAATCCCGGCCTCCCGGCCCCGTTGCATCAGGCGTGTCAGGGCTTCTTCCATCCCCCGCCCCCCGGCCTGCATCAGATCGGCCAGTTCGTCCAGCACCACCACCAGGCGCGGTTCGGCCCGCCCCTCCCGGTCCCGGCGTTCCATCTCAGCCACCAGGCGACGCAGCAGGGACAGCGCCCCGGTCACATCCCTCAAGACCGGGGTCAACAGGTGCGGCAGCCCCTCGAACGGCGAAAAACCCCGGCCCTTGGGGTCAATCAGCACCAACTGCAACGCCCGCCGGCTGTTGTAGAGGGCCAACGAAGCGACGATGGTCCGCGCCAGAGCGGTCTTTCCCGACCCGGTGGTGCCGGCGATCAGCACATGGGCCACATCAGGGCTGGGCAGGCGGAGGAGCAGTGGCACCCCGTCGTGGTCCAGACCCAACACCGCGGTCAGCGGCGGCACCATCCCCCGGCGACCCGGCCCTCCCCTGCCGAGCCGCCGGCAGAGCTCCAGCAGCCGTACCACCTGCCCGTCGGCGCGGGGAACCTCTACCTCCAACCGCCCTGCCTGGCGGTATACGCGGCAGGAAGGGGCACCCAGGCTGAGGGCAATCTCTTCCGCCAGGCCGGCCACCTGCCTGACCCTGACTCCCAGCGGTGTCGAGAGGTGATAGCGCACCAGGCGCGGTGTCACCATTCCACCGGTGATGCGCGAGGGGAGGTGGTGGCTGGCCAGCACCTGTTCGATCCGATCGGCCTGGAAGCAGAGCAACCGTTGCATGGAGCCGTTCCCTCCCTGTCAACCGGTAGCGGCCAGCCTTTCGCGGGCGCGGAAAGGCACCACTTTGCCGGCAGTTCGCCGTGCCGGCTCCTGGACCGGGGCCTGGAGCGGCTGGCGCAGCGCACAGCCGGCGCAGGCACGGGGATGCTCGATGGGCACGACTCGGGCCGCGCAGGCGGCGTGTTCAAACTGAATTCGCGGCGGATCGTTGTCCCAGATCTCGGTCCGGCCATTGAAGCGCACCACCAACGGCGACGGAGAGACCTGCCGCAGAGTAAACCGCAGGTGTGCGCAGTTGGTCGCTTTGAACGGGCAACTGCGGCACAGGTTGGGCGACACTTCATCGCTGCCGGCCACGATCTTGCGGCACACAATCCGGCCATCCTGCGATGTGGTGCGGTATTCGCAGGGGCTCAACCCCTGTGCCCGGCTACGGCCCGGCTGGACGAGCGACAGCTCCTGGATCATCCTTCCCTCCCCCAATATGAGTTCACGACCGGCGGCTTATAACCGACAGGCCGCCAGAACTTTTGTTCCAGGAACCATTATACCAGAACATCTGTTCGATGTCAAGGGGAAAAAGGGGCCGGCGCCAAATTTTAACAAAACTTATGGTCAAAGGCCGACCTTGCGCCGGCGGGTGCGGAACTCGTCGAACTCGGTGCGGAAAGCCATCCAGTCCCGGACCGGCACCACCAGGCCTACCGCATCGGGACAGAGCATATACTTGCTCAGCCACAGCCGCAGCCAGAAGCGGGGCCGGGGCAGTTGCTCCAACTCGATGACGATCACCGTGCGGTGCCACAGGGTCCGCAGGAAGCGACGCTGGGTCCAACGTTGCTCAGCAGGGGGGAAAGTACGATAGAATTCGGCCGGACGGCTGGTCTTGACCGCAGCGTAGGGGATCTCCAGGCGCAAAAATGGCAATTGGATCAGCAAGCTGTCTTCCCGGCATTGGGCATAGGCTCTCAGGCGCAGCAGGAAGGTGAGGATCAGGATCAGGCCGCTGGCCACCAGGATGGCAGCCAGGTGCGGGCGGTAGCGAGCAAATGGCTCAGGGTTCCAGGCGAGCAGGCCACCGCTCACTACCAGCAGCAAGAGGCTGGGCCAGAAGTTCTGCTCGTTCAGCTCCTGTTGAAACAGCAAGGGGTGGCGCCTGCCCCGTGAGGGGCGCTCGATCCTGGGCGGTTGGTTACGCATGGGCGGGTCCCTCCTCCTGACGTTGAGAGCCATCTGACATGGCCAGGTAGTCATCGCACAGGGTGCGCAAGACGCACGCCTGACAACGTGGTTTCCGGCTGGTACATACCTGGCGTCCGTGTCGGATCAGGTTGAGGTGAAAGGCATAATATGCCTCAGGCGCGATCAACCGCTCCAGTTCCCGGTGTGCCTTTTCCCGTGAGACGCCAGGTCCGATCAGCCCCAGCCGTCGGGTGACACGATGGATGTGTGTATCCACCGGAAAAGCCGGCCGGCCCAGGGAGAAAAGGAGCACGATGGCTGCTGTCTTGGGACCCACGCCGCCGATCGAGGACAGCCAGGCCTTGGCCTCTTCCACCGGCCAGTCGGCCAGAAAGTCGAGGCTCAGTTCGCCCCGTTCGCGGCTGATGAAGCGCAGCGCCTGTTGGATGCGCGGGCCTTTTTGGTTGGCCAGGCCGGCCGGACGGATGGCTTCGATCACCTGTTCCGGCGGAGCATCGCGTACCTGCTCCCAGTCGGGCAGCCGGGCCCGCAGCCGGTTGTAGGCCCGATCCCGATTCTCATCGTTGGTGTTTTGGCTCAGGATGGTGCTGACCAGTTCCGAAATCGGGTCCAGGTGTGTCCGCCCCACCGGCTGGCCGTACTGTTGCAACAGCCGCCGATGGACCTCGGCTGTTTTGTGCAGGCGTTCCTGGTCGGTGTGGTGCATGATCTGCCTCCGGGGTGATTGTACACGACGAGTCACAATTGGTCAAATCAAACCTGGCTCCGATGAACTGTCTACCCTCCCGCAGGTTAGCTAACCTGCGGGAGGGTAGCAGGTAATTGTTCACAGAGGATGATGAATTACACAATTTCTGTCAGGCTGTGATATAATGGGTGGGTAAAGGACAGGCTGATGCCTGAACGAACCGATCGGCAGGCAGATGCAGCTTTGCCGGCATAAGGCCGACGAGAGGGAAAAGCTTGCCCTGAAAAGAGCCATAGGCCTTTAGTCGGGGGCTGATCAGCCCCAAAATACTCCCAAAGGACTATTGAAAAACGTGCTGGAGTGTGTTAAACTTGTTTTAGCAAGTTGAGCAGCCTTTCAGTCAGATAAATACACATTGATAAGGAGGTGTTTCCATGGAACAAGGGACAAAACTTCTCACGGCCAAAGAGGCAGCAGCGTTTTTGCGCATCAGTCTGTTCACCCTGCGCAAGATCGAGCAGCAGGGGCTGATCATCCCCTACCGCACACCAGGTGGGCATCGCCGCTACAGTCTGGAGATGCTGAACGAGTATCTGGAAAAGAGCCGTATCCCCCCTACTCAGGCCTGAAGGACAGGAGGGCACCTGCTCGCAGTTGCCCTACCGCCGGTTTGACCAGAGAGAACACCCTGAGCCAGGTGTACCGTTGGCCTGGCTCAGGGTCTTCTTTTCGAGTCTGTCCAGGCAGTGCAGTGCTTCACCTTGACTGGTTCAACGCTGACTGAAAGTCGGCCTGTAGGGCCTGCGGCCAATGGTCGGCCTGCGCCGACCCGCGCGTCGGTGCAGGCCGACGCCCGGCGCAAAGCGCCCAAAGAGGCCGATTTCAATCGGGCAGCATCCGGAGCGTAACGCCAGGTGTCAACCAATGATGAACCATCCCGGTAAATTTTACAAAAAACGGTTCTTGAGGTATAATTGTACTGTAGCTCCTGGGGGATGACAATCCGGCGGCCGGAACGCGGGCTGTCGTCCATCTGGAGCTTTCCGGTCCAATCGAACAGGTGAACTGAGAGCTTTTCTGAAAACCACCAAGACACAAAGGACACCAGGGGCACCATGCGGCTTTTATTCGTTTCCTTCGTGTTCCTTTGTGGCTTTTGTGTCTTTGTGGTAAGCTTTTCAGACTGGCTCTGAGAGCGCGGCTCTCAGCCGTTGTTCCTGACAGGCCCTGAGGCGTTACGCCTCAGGTGCTCTTTTTGCTGTTTTCGAGGCCGACCTGTCAGGCCTGGGAGGTAGAAGGAAGGAGATGACCAATCAACAGACCTACCTGACCCCTGAGGGCTATCAAAAGCTGGCGGAAGAGCTGGAATATCTGACGACGGTGCGCCGGGTGGAAATCGCCCAAGCGATCCACGAAGCCAAGCTGGATGGCGATGTGATGGAGAATGCCGGCTACGAAGAGGCCAAGCGCCAGCAGGCTTTTCTGGAAGGCCGGATCATGACCCTCCAGACACTGCTCAAAAACGCGGTCCTGATCGAGTCGAACGGTCAGAGCGATGTGGTGGACCTCGGTTCGCGGGTCACGGTCGTCGAAGAAGGGTTTGAGCCGGAGACCTACGTGATCGTCGGCTCGGCGGAGGCCAATCCGGCAGATGGACGCATTTCCAACGAGTCGCCTCTGGGCAAGGCGTTGATGGGCCATAAGGTTGGCGACCATGTGGTGTTTACCACGCCGGGCGGCCAGGTTGAAATGGAGATCCTGAGCATTGAATAGACCGTTCAGCCCCGATACAACGCATCAGGAGGCCTTCATGTCCCCAGAGCCATTGACCGACCAGGAGCAACAGCGTCGGCTCAAGCTGGCGCGCCTGCGGGCGGCCGGCATTGACCCCTATCCGGCCCGGACACAACGGACCCATACCGCTGCTCAGGCCATCGCCGCGCTGGAAACCATGGCGGAAGGGGCGGAGCCGCCCCAGGTGACGGTCGTCGGCCGGCTGGTCAGCATCCGGGTGATGGGCAAATCCTCCTTTGCCCACATCGAAGACGACAGCGGCCGGATTCAGCTCTATGTGCAGCGGGACGCAGTGGGCGAGGAGTGGTATACGCGCTTTAAGCAAGACCTGGACCTGGGCGACTTTGTCCAGGCGACCGGCTCGCTGTTCCATACCCGGACCGGCGAGCCCAGCGTCCACGTATCCGCTCTGCGGCTTCTGGCCAAGGCCCTGCGCCCGCTGCCGGTGGTCAAAGAGAAGGACGGCCAGGTGTTTGACGCCTTCGCCGACAAGGAGCAGCGTTACCGTCAGCGGTATGTGGACCTGGCCGTCAACCGCCAGGTGCGCGAGATCTTTCGCCTGCGGGCACGGATTGTGTCGGCGGTGCGTCGTTTCCTGGACGAGCGAGGGTTCCTTGAGGTGGAAACGCCGGTGCTCCAGCCGCTCTATGGGGGGGCAGCGGCCCGGCCCTTTGTGACCTATCACAACCAGCTCAAGCAGGAACTCTATCTGCGCATCTCCGATGAACTTTATCTGAAGCGGCTGATCGTGGGCGGCTTTGAGCGGGTGTATGAGATCGGCCGCGACTTTCGGAATGAAGGGGTGTCGTTCAAACACAACCCGGAGTTCACCCAACTCGAGTTTTACATGGCCTACGCCGACTACCAGGAGGTGATGGCCCTGGCCGAGGAGCTGGTGGCTTATGTCGCCCAGGAGGTAGTGGGCACGACCCGCATCACCTACGACGGCCAGACGATTGAGCTGGCCCCTCCCTGGCGCCGTTGGCGGCTGCGCGATGCCATCCGCGACCTGAGCGGCATTGATTACCGGGAATACCCCGATGCCGACAGCCTCTACCGGGCTATCGTCGAACGAGGTGGCACGCCGGAGCGCAAGACCAGTTGGGGCAAGCTGATCGATCCCACCCTGATCAACCTCATCGAACCACACCTGATCCAGCCCACCTTCCTGTACGACTATCCCCTGGAGGTCTCGCCCCTGGCCAAACGGAAAGCGGACGAGCCGGATGTCGTCGAGCGTTTCGAGTTTTTTATCGGCGGCCTCGAACTGGGCAACGCTTTCAGCGAGATCAACGATCCCCTCGACCAGCGGGAGCGTTTCCTGGCCACCAGCCGGGCGCTGGTCGAGGGTGACGAGGAAGCCCACCCTCTGGACGAAGACTATATCACCGCCTTGAGCTATGGCATGCCGCCGACGGGCGGCTTTGGCATGGGCATAGACCGGCTGACCATGCTCCTGACCGGCCGGGAGTCGCTGCGGGAGGTGATCCTCTTCCCCCACCTGCGCGCCAGGAGCTGACAATCCTATCACAAGGAGAATCCAACATGCTGGCAATCACCAATGGCAAGGTTTTGACCATCAGCCAGGGAACATTCGAACCTGGCACAGTGCTCCTCGAGGATGGGCGGATCGTGGCCGTGGGCCAGGAGGTCGAGATCCCTGCCGGAGCAGAGGTGTACGATGTGACCGGCAAGGTGGTGACCCCCGGCCTGATTGACGCCCATTGTCACGTGGGCCTGTTCCCGGAGGGGATCGGGTGGGAGTACTCGGATGGCAACGAGTGCACCGATCCGATCACCCCTCACCTGCGGGCTCTGGACGCGGTCCACCCTGAAGACCCGGCCTTCAAAGAGCTGGTCGCTGCCGGGGTAACGACTGTGCTGACCGGCCCGGGCAGCGGCAACCTGATCGGCGGTCAGTGGGTGTGTCTCAAGACGGTGCCCAAACCCACCGTCGAGCAGATGGTGTTGCTGGAACCGGCAGGGATGAAGATGGCCCTGGGGGAGAACCCCAAACGGGTCTATGGGGAGCAGAAGAAAGCCCCCTCCACGCGGATGGGCAATGCCGCTGCCCTGCGCACTGCCCTGGTGGACGCCCAGAACTACCTGGAAAAGTGGCAGCGCTACCAGGCCGACCTGGCGGCCTACCAGGCCAAAGTGGCAGCCGGGGATGAGGGGGCCGAGCCGCCTAAACCGCCGGAGCGGGACCTGAAGCTGGAGGCGTTGGGCAGGGTGTTGCGCCGCGAGATGAAAGCCCGGGTCCATGCCCACCGCGCCGATGACATGCTCACCGCCATCCGCATCGCCGAGGAGTTTGGCCTGGACCTGACACTGGAGCACGCCACCGAGGGCTACAAGATCGCCGACCTGCTGGCTGCCAAAGGGATCCCGGTCACCGCCGGCCCGATCCTCTTCTCCCGACAAAAGTATGAACTGCGGGACATGACCCCCAGGAACCCTGGCCTGATGGCCAGAGCCGGGGTGAAGGTGGCGATCCAGACCGACGAGATGTCGGCGGTCAAATATTTGACCATCAATGCGGCCCTGGCCGTGCGGGAAGGGATGCCGGAAGAGGAGGCGCTGCGGGCCATCACCCTCAACGCGGCCGAGATCATCGGCGTGGCCGACCGGGTGGGCAGCCTGGAGCCCGGCAAGGATGCCGACCTGGTCGTGTTCAGCGGGCATCCGTTCGACTATCGCACGGTGGTGGAGCTGGTGCTGGTGGACGGCCAGGTGGCCTACCGGCGAGACGCCTGACATCGTCAAAGTGCCATGAGGCGGCGAGGGGTCCGGTGTCCTGGTGGCCGTTCCCGGTCGTGTTCGGGGTGGGGCTGATGGTGGCCCTGCTCGGCACGCCGTTGGCCGGAGCCTGGGGGCGCCGCCGTGGGCTGGTGGATGAACCGGGTCCACGTCGCTGGCACCGGGGCACGATCCCTCGCACCGGCGGGGTGGCTCTGTTTGCCGCCTTTCTGGCAGCGGCCCTGCTGGCCCAATGGTTGCCGGTGCCCCGTCAGGACCCCAAGGAACTGACCCGCTTCCTGGGCATTGCCGGGGGGGCCACCTTTCTGTTCGTGGTGGGGATCGTGGATGACCGGGTGGAATTGCGGCCCGGCCCCCAATATCTGGCCCAGGCGGTGGCGGGCCTGATCGCCATCCTGTGCCTGGTCTTTATCGAACGGGTGATGAACCCCTTCACCAACAGGCTCACCATCTTTCCCTACTGGTTTACTGTGGCCTTTACCCTGGTGTGGATCATGGGCATGATCAACACCATCAACTTTCTGGATGGGCTGGACGGCCTGGCAGCGGGTGTGGGGGCCATTGTCAGCGCGCTGCTGGCGATCCACATGCTCCGCGAGGGGCAGTACAGTGTGGCCCTGTTGCCGCTGGCGCTGTTGGGCGCTACCCTGGGCTTCCTGCCCTTCAATTTCTACCCGGCGCGGGTGTTCATGGGCAGCTCCGGCTCGCTGGTGCTGGGCTATGCCATCGCCACGTTGGGCATCGCCGCCGGAGCCAAGCTGGCCCTGGTGCTGCTGGTGCTCAGCATCCCCATTGTGGATGTGGCCTGGCTGATGTTCAGCCGGCTGCGGGCCGGCCAGTCCTTTGGCCAGGCCGACCGCCGGCACCTCCACTACCGCCTGCTCGACCTGGGGTTGAGCCAGCGCCAGGTGGTGCTGCTGTACTACGGCTATTGTCTGATCCTGGGAGCGGCGGCGTTGCTCATCAACTCCCGCCTGTTCAAGCTGATTGTGCTGGTGGTGCTGGGGCTGGGCACGCTGGCTCTGCTGGCCTGGCTGGCTCGTCGCACCATGCGCCGGGGTGAGCCGGGAGCGACCTGACCGGAGAAGAATGCCGATGACGAATGCAACTCACCCTGACGATGACCTGGAGGCCGTGATCGCGGCGGCCTCACGCCGGCTGGAAGAAGCGCCCGGTCCGCCGCCGGCCGGAGAGGTTGCCCCTGACGACCAGGTGCTCTACTGCGCCAACCATCCCACTGTGGCGACGAGGCTGCGCTGCAACCGCTGCGGCAAGCCGATCTGCACCCGCTGTGCCGTCCAGACGCCGGTGGGCTATCGGTGCAGGCAGTGTGTGATCGGCCAGCAGGCGGTCTTTTACACCGGCGGGGTGGCCGACTCTCTCATCGGCGGGGCTATCGCCCTGGTGTTGGGTGGGCTGGCCAGCCTGCTCATGGCGCTGCTGGGTTCCTGGTTCCTGGCTCTGATCCTGGGCACACCGGCCGGCGTGGGCCTGGCCGAAACGGTCCGCCTGGCCGTGCGCCGCCGGCGAAGCCGCTATCTGTGGCTGGCCGTGAGCGGCGGCATGGTCGCCGGGGCACTGCCGGCGCTGCTGCTGGGGCTTTCTCACCTGGGGTCGCTGCTGGCCATCGGCCTGTTCCTGGTGTTGGCAGTGGGGGCAGCCGCTGCCCGGCTGAGATAGCCGGGCAGCCCCCCGGCGGGGATGCTACCTGTCTATGTTGCTCGAACTGATCATCCAAAATTTTGCCATCATAGACCAGCTCCGCCTGCGCTTTGGGCAGGGGTTCAACGTCCTCACCGGCGAAACCGGCGCCGGCAAATCAATCATCATTGATGCGGTCAGCCTGCTGCTGGGCGGGCGGGCCGACGCTGAGGTGATCCGGGCCGGCGCCGACCGGGCAACCATTGAGGGCCTCTTTCTCCTGGACGAGGAGACGCAGGCCCTTGTCAACCCGCTGCTGGAACAGGATGGATTGGAGGGGGATGATCCGGCGCTCCTGAGCCTGGCCCGTGAGATCCGCCGCGAAGGGCGCAGTCTCTGTCGGGTCAACGGCCGGTCGGTCACGCTCAAGGTGCTGGAGGGGATCGGCCAATCCCTGGTGGACATCCACGGCCAGAGCGAGCACCTGTCTCTGTTGCGCGTCCGCGAGCATGTGGACCTGCTGGACCGCTACGGCGACCTGTGGCCCCTGCGTGAACAGGTGGCCGGGCTGGTGCGGCAACTGCGGGCCGTGCGCCAGGAGCTTGCCGGCCTGCGCCGCGACGAGCGGGAACTGGCCCGCCGTCTGGACCTGCTCCAGTACCAGGTGGGGGAGATCGAGGCCGCGCGGCTGACGCCAGGGGAAGAGGAGGAGCTGGTCCTGGAGCGCACCCGGCTGGCCAACGCCGAACAGTTGCAGCAGCTGGCCGATGAAGCCTATTCCACGCTGTACGAGGGGAGCCAGGAGCAGGCGGCGGCGGTGGACCTGGTTCAGACCGCAGCCAGGGCGCTGGCCGGGTTGGCCCGCCTGGATCGCTCCACCGCCGCGCTGAGCCAGACAGCCGAATCGTTGGGGTACCAGCTAGAAGATCTGGCCGGTCTGGTGCGTAACTACCGTGACCGGGTCGAGTTCAATCCCCAGCGGCTCAGCCAGGTGGAGGAGCGGCTGGCCCTGATCCACAGTCTACAGCGCAAATATGGCGACAGCATTGAGGAGGTGCTGGCCTTCGCCGCCCGGGCCAGACAGGAGTTGCAGACCATCGAGCACAGCGGGGAACGGATCGCCGAACTGGAAGCCGAGGAGGAGCGCCTGCTGCGGCAGATCGGCCACCTGGGGGCCGAACTTTCAGCCCGGCGGCGGGAAGCGGGCGAGCGACTCTCAGCCGGCATCGAGGCTGAACTGAAGGAGTTGAGCATGGCCCGCGCCCGGTTCGGGGTGGCGCTGGAGTGGCGCGACGCAGCCGACGGGGCTTATGTCGAGGGGCGACGGGTGGCGTTCGACCTGACCGGCCTGGATCGGGTCGAGTTTCTGGTATCGCCCAACGTCGGCGAACCGCTCAGGCCGCTGGTGCGCATCGCTTCCGGCGGCGAAACCTCACGGCTGATGCTGGCCCTCAAGACGGTGCTGGCCCAGGCCGACCGCACGCCGACCCTCATCTTTGACGAGATTGATGCCGGCATCGGAGGGCGGGTTGGAGCGGTGGTTGGTCAGAAGCTGTGGGGCCTGACCGTCAGCGACGGGGGGAAGGTGCGCCGCCACCAGGTGTTGTGCGTGACCCACCTGCCGCAACTGGCCTGTTATGGCGACCTGCACCTCCAGGTCAGCAAGGGGGTGGTCGCTGACCGGACGGTGACCAGCGTCCGCGCTCTGGAGGGCCAGGAGCGAGAGCAGGAGATCGCCGCCATGCTGGGGGCCGTGACCGCCAAAACCCGCGCCAGCGCCCGCGAGATGCTGCTCACCAGCCGGCGGGATAAGGGCCTGGTGTCCCAGGATGAATCGCAGGCCATGCTGAAAAATCGCGAGAGCTAAGGGCGGCCCAACCCTTAGCTCTCGGAAAAGGAGGAGAAGAATTTTGATGCCTGGCATGGCTCACTGTTGACCCTCCCGGTTCGCACCTGCCCCCACAGAGCTACCGGTCGGGATGACGCTCGCCCGCCATGAACCATGCCAGTTGCTCAATCCTATCTTAGCACAGATCGGGCGGTGATGCTGGACGCCAGCTCTACGATTTCCCTACGCGATGGGTAGCCGACGGCCATGCCGTCGGCCAGGGTGTTCGAAGCAGAACATGGGCGTGGGGCACCCTATCGCTCGGCGGGGGTCTGTGACGCTCGGCGGGGGTCTGTGACGCTCGGCGGGGGTCTGTGACCCCCGCCCGTGGGGGGCCGCCAGGTCCCAGACCCGGCGGGAGCAGCAAGTTCTAAAACCTGCGGGAGGGTGGCGATAGTGGACCTCACCCCATCCCCCAACCCCCTTCCCCTCTCCAACCCCCTCCCCAGCCCTCCCCCGAAGCGGGGGAGGGAGTTGGGAGAGGGGAA
>Ga0209162_1001679_pt1 | contig 21024 bp, 19 predicted proteins | sample YNPNPMetaG_FD_187121 | JGI IMG/M metagenome (GOLD analysis project Ga0209162, IMG submission 187121) | Anoxygenic and chlorotrophic microbial mat microbial communities from Yellowstone National Park, USA - YNP NP MetaG (SPAdes) (version 2) ...
CGGAACGGCGGCGGACATGCAAGAGAGCATGGAGAGGGTCATGCGGGCGCTCATGCTCGGCATCGCCCTCTTGGTGGTGCTCCTCATCGGGACGTTTCAGTCCTTTATGCTGCCGGTTCCTATCCTTGTGGCCATTCCCCTAGCGGTCATCGGATCCCTGTGGGGGCTGCTGCTTTTCGCCAAGCCCATGTGTATGCCGGCCATGATGGGGATGGTGCTTCTGGCCGGGGTCGTGATCAACAATTCCATTTTCCTCATCGACTTTATCCGCCAGGGCTTGGCGCAGGGCATGACGCGAGAGCTGGCCATGGAAGAGGCCGTGCGGCTGAGGCTTCGGCCGGTGCTCATGACCACCGTGTCCACCTTTGTGGGCATGCTGCCTATGATTCTGGAAACGGCCGTGGGGCTGGAGCGCATGTCGCCTCTGGCCACCGCCGCCGGATTCGGCCTTTTGGTGGGCACGGTCATGACCCTGGTCATCACGCCCGTGACCTACAGTTTGCTGGACGACGCCGGCCGCCTCCTGAAAAAACTATGGGCGACGCCCCAACCGTAACGACCGTAGGTTGGGGTGAGCGCAGCAAACCCTAACACGCACCCCAACATCCCTCTCATCCCCACAGGGACTGGGCTTCTTTCCCCGGTCCCCGTGGCCGGGGTGGCCCGCAAGGCGGGGAGACAAAACGACAATGGAGGCCGAACCATGCGACTCAAAAACGTGGTGCTGAACCTTACCGCCGAAGAAGCCCAAGAAATCCTGCGGGTGGATCTGGACGGAGATCCCGCGGGAGCCTTGGACCTGATGCGCTCGGTTTTGGCCAAAAAGGTGCGGGAAGCGCTTAAAACCCATTGAGTGCCCGTTTTCGAGGCCGGCTACGGCCCCGCCCAAAAAGACGCTTTCGCCAAACGCTGAAAGAGGGAGCTGAACCATGCCCGTGTTGACCGTGACACCGGAAGAATACGTGGCCATGAAGGGGATCGTTCTCGACGGCGACAAAGACGAAGCCCTGCGCTTGATCAAGGTCTTTCTCAAGAGGCTTGAAGCCGACGAACGCAAGGCCCTGAAATCCCACCTGGATTAGGAGAACTTGAGCCGTTTGCCGATGAAAATCACCGAGAGGGAGTCTTGATGCGTCCTCATGGCGGACCCCAAAAGGGGGCGTCCCCTGAAAATGCGCTGCAGCGCCTGTTCAACGGCTGCACGGACTGCGACATCTGTCGTTTCCTCATGGACGAAAGCTGCCTCTTTTTTCCCGAAATATACCGCCGCTATGACGAGGCTTTAGAAACCAGGCGGATGCCCGATTCGAACGCCCTTCGCGACCTGACCGAGCGATGCACCCTGTGCGGGCTGTGCCCCTGTCCCGATGTGCGGGCGAACATGATCCGGGCCAAGGCCGACAGGGTACGAGACGAAGGGTTGGAGCCGGGCGCGCGGGCTTTGTCCGACATCCACACCTTTGGGCGTCTGAGTCGCCGAGCCCCCAGGCTCGTGAACGCCCTTCTTTCCACCCCCATGGCGCGCCGGTTTCTGGCGAAGGTCTTTGATGTGCATCCGGCCCGCTTTCTGCCGCCTCTTGCCGCCGAGGATTTCTTTCGCTGGGCGGCGCGGCGCGGCTTGGACCGCAAGCCGCCCTTACGTGAAGGGAGCCGGCGCGTCGCCTATTTTACCGGATGCACGGCGGCTTATCTTTTTCCGGAAGTCGCCCGAGCCGTTGCAACGGTTTTGGGGCACGCGGGCGTGGCCCTTTATGTGCCGCCTCAAGAGTGCTGCGGTATGCCCACGGTGGTGGAAGGCGATATGGCACGAAGCCTGCGGCGAATTCGGGCCAACATGGCTGTGCTGACGGGACTTGCCGACGAAGGCTTCGATATTGTATGTTCCTGTCCCACGTGCGGTTATTTTCTGAAAGTGATCCTCAAGGAAAACGCCTGCCTCTCCACGGGATGCACGGGCGCGGGAACCCATACCGGACCGTCGCCTGCTCACTTCGGCGCCAGCTCCTTGGCCGATGATGCCTTTTCGGCCGTGGATCCCGGGGTGCGCATCCGTCTTTCCGAGCGCGTTTTCGACGTGGGTGAATACCTGGCTCGCCTGCGCGGCGAAGGAACGTTTCGTCCCGCCTTTCGGCCCCTCTCAGGGCGCTGGGTCTACTACGCGCCGTGCCATCAGCGCGAACAGGGAATAGGTACCCCTTATCTCGGCATGTTGCAGGACATTCCCGGCCTGAACCTGCAGCTCATGGGGAGCAGCACGGATTGCTGCGGCATGGGAGGAAGCCTGGGGTACAAGAAAACCTTTCATGAGGCGTCGCTGCGGTTGGGGGCATCTTTGATGGAAAAGATTCGAAAGGCGGCTCCCGAAGCCATCGTGACGGACTGCCTCAGTTGCCGCCTTCAGTTCCGCTACGTGCTCGGCCTTCCCGTCTATCATCCCGTGGAAGTGTTGGCGGCCGCATGGTCCCCCATCGCACCGCAGCAAGACAACGAAGGATGAAAATCGGCCCCTCAGCCCACGGGATACGGCACCTGAGCCAGGACCTTCACATCCTTGGACCGAGGCCGCACGCCCTTTCGATACAATTGGGGCTTGGTGTTGTATTCGGGATGATAGACATCCACACCGGGCTCTTCCAAAGCCGCCTTGATGGCCGGATCCGAAGACAGGCCGAAGAGCAACGCTCCGGTGATGCATTTTTCCACGCACACGGGTTTTTGCCCTTGGTAGACCCTCGCGTAGCACCATGTGCATTTATCCGCTTTGACCATTTGCCCCACCTGGCGCATGTAACGGGCGCCGTAGGGGCAGGCGTCCACGCAGGCACCGCAGCCGATGCAGCGTTCGTTAAGGATCACGTGAATCATGGCAAGGAGCGCCGCCAGGTCCGTTCCCGGCCGGATGGGGATCCATAGGTCGGCTTTCTGGGCCGTCTCCGAGAGTCGGGGATCAAAGATGACGATCTTGGCCCCCTTTCGGCGGGCCTCCATGAGGTCGAAAGCTTCCAAGAGTTCCCAGGCGCGGCGTTCCCTGTCCCGCTTGGGCAGACCATAGAGGGCTCCGCAGAAGCAGAGGTTTTGGAAACCGCTCAGTTCGGGGTAGAGGTTGCTTTCGTCCGGGACCACGCCGATCCAGTGCTGGGCGGCCTTGGGGTTTCGGGAGCAGTCCGTGCCGGCGATCCGAATGGATCCGGCATCGGGTCGAGCCAACCCCGTGAGCATGTTGATGGTCGTGGTTTTGCCGGCGCCGTTAGGCCCCAGGAAGCCGAAAAGTTCTCCAGGGGCCACATGAAAGGAAATTCCCGCCACGGCTTCCACGGTGCCGAACCGCTTTCGCAATCCTTCCACGGCGATCATCGGTTCCGGCATGGTTCAATCCCCTCCAACCTCTTTAGAACACGTGGGCTTCTTTGAGAAAAGCCGTCAGCGCGTCGAAGAAGGCTTCCCAGTCCGGGGGACAGTCGTTATGATCGGCGTCGTAGGTGAGGAACCGTCCGCGGCGGGCGGCCTGCGCCAAGGCTTTTCCATGGGCGTAGGGGACGACGGCATCGTGTTTGCCGTGAACAATGAGAACGGGCCCCGGGTAAGACGAAACGACAGCGTGGTTGTCAAAGGGGTCTCGAATGAGAAAGCTCGGGGCCAGGTATTGGACGGCGAAAGGGCGCAGGCTCGTGAAGGTGCTCATGAGCACCAGGGCCGCCGAAGGCCTTTGGGCCGCCAGGGCGCATATCGCCCCGCCGCCGATGGATCGGCCCATGAAAATGATCCGGGACGGATCCACGTCCGGCCGGGTGATGAGTCGGTCATAGGCGGCGCACAAGGCCCGCGTGATGTTGCGCTGGGTGGGTTTTCCCGTGGACCGACCGTAGCCGGGATATTCCAGGAGCAGGACGTGAAGGCCGCGCTGGGTCAAGCCCTGAAAAGTTTCCGGCCAGATATCGATGAGTTCGCCGTTGCCGTGGGCGAAGATGACGAGCGGTTTGCGTTCAGGTTCGGCCTCGGGGCTGAGGAGAAGCCAGCCTTCGACGCGGCCGCCCGGAATATCCACCCAGAGGCGTTCCAAGGGGAACGATGGCGGCGAGTATTCGGGAGACCCCACGAAGAGTGCGGGAAAGATGAGGTGGCGTTGAAAGACGTAAAGAAGCGCGCAATAGGTGGCGTAAAGAACCGCTGCGGTCAGCACGAGGCGGGCTACGGACACGGTTTTTTCCTCCTAGGTCTGGCGGTTCTTTTCTTCCTGGGTCCGCTGGGATCAGCCGTGTCGGAAAGCGCGTCGGCATCCCCCGGCCCGTGCCGAAGTCTTTCTTATAACATCTTTTGGAACGGCGTGCCCGCAGGAAAAGCTGTCCTTCGGTGCACCCTTTCGGACGATCGGGCTGTGGTCACGCTCACAGGCCGAACCGAGGCCCTCATGGATGCGGTCTATCCCGTCACGTTTGAAGCCGAGTCCACGCTGGGTGCGGAAAGCCTGGCGGCGAAGCGCTATCGGGAAAAAACCCGAGAGGGGCGCGCCAAGGAAAAGACCGAACTTCTTATTTTCGGCCAAGACAAAATCCCGGGCGAAGACAAAATCGCCGTGGATGTCTTCAAAAATGGAAGGCTTCGCCGAAGGCTGCCCGTACCATCGGGAACCCTGGATCCCCTGGGCGCGCTCTACCGCTTTCTGGGGGATTCGGGAAACAGAAAGCTTCTTCTGGTTACGGACGGCCGAAGGGTCTTCGAGGTGCGCATGATTCGGGGGCGGCGTGAAGAGGTGGCCATGCCTTCGGGACCCCGATCGGTTCAGGTGTGGGATGGGGCGGTAAAGGTGATTTCAGGAAAGCCGCACGTCCTCGAAAAGGCATCCATCCGCGTGTGGACGCCGGCGGATGATCCCTTCACCATATGGAAAGCCTCCGTGGCCTTGCCCTACGGGGTGTTTTGGACGCAGAGGGTGGATGAAAAACTCTAGGAGCCTGTCCGAGCATGTGATCATGAGTTCACGGCGTCTCTCTTTAAAAGAACTCACCACAGAGACGCAGAGGTTGCAGAGCTTTCTTTTGTGCCGCGCCGCTGAGAGGCCGGCACGCGGCACAAGAGGCACCCTTCGGGAAGCTTTCCGCCACCCCCCAACGCCCCGAAGGGGCAAAGGAAGTCAGCCCAGGGCGTCGCCCTGGGTGAGGCAGATCGGTTCCATTTTTGCCAATTGTTAAGCTCCGGAGGGGCCTAACCCAGCCCTTGATGAGCCATCCCCATGCGATGGGGGACCTCCGTAAACCATGTGTTTCGCCCCTTCGGGGCTTCTATTTTCATTGCAACGGGCGCCCCGACCCGGGGCTAAGCCCCGGGCTGTGATGTTTCGCCCCTTCGGGGCGACCGCCTCCACGCAAGCCGTCACAGACGGCTCCCGAAAGGACACCGCATTGTGTCGGCGCAGCTTCAGCCGCTCCCACAGATGCCATTGTCGGACAACCTCCTGGGCAGCGCCAGGCATCACCTCAATTGGGCTATTGAGGTAGGGGGAGGAGGTGTTGGGGTTCGCTGCGATCACCCCAACTGACTTTGGCATAAGCCCTTGCGATTCCGTGCTGAAGAGCAAGCGGACCACGTTTTCCTCCGGCTTAGGGAGAAGTGGACAGTCTGCCTTGGCTGGTTTATACAGTGTGTCCAAGCAATGTTGGCCATGGGCCAGGGGAGATTTCCATGAAACTCGTGAACGGAACGAAGCGCTTTTGCGATACGTGGCGCTTTGGAGCCCCGGATGGGTGTGGACCGCAAGAAAAGCGTCGGCAAGAGAATGCCGGGCTATCGTCTTAAATATGGATGCAGATCCGGTTTTGGGAAGGCGGGGAGATGGACCTGGATGGGACGATCCCGTATGAGAACGGTTTAAGGATCAGCCAATGGCCGAAGACAAGGAACTGAAAAGGAAACGCAAACGCAAAGAAAAACAGGCCCAACGCCGGGCCGCCAAAGATCGCGCCGTCAAGATCTATCGTATAGAGGAGCTGTCTTCGCTTTTTAGGCAGTACATAGACGCGGGCCAGTTTGACGCGGCATGGCTTGTCGCGCAAAAACTGCGCAAATCCTCACCCACGGCCCCCCTCGTCTATGAGATGCTCTACCTCTGCGGCGTCTATTCGGGAAACCGCGAACGCTTGTATGAAGCCTTGCGCTTCGGCTTTGAACACGGCCACATCAAGGCAAAATCCAGCCTTGTGCATCTCTTGGCGCTGACAGACTACTACAACAATGTCCACCTCATGGAACAGGTGCTGGAGACCCTGGAAACCAAAAAGTCGTCGTTTGTCGGAAAGCTCGAGAAGAAAGAGCGGGAGAAATTGGCGGAGTTGAAACAACGCCTTTTGGCAAAACTCGCCGACCGGGAAAAGCGCCCCCGACAACCGCCTCCGGGACCGCTTTCTGTCCCTTCCAGAGAAGCCGAGGTGCCTCAGATTGCGGAATCTCAGGACGTGGGGGTGGAGGAAGGAAACGGCCAAGAACCCGCCCCTCGCAAGCCCGAAGACAGCCTTAGGGTCTCGGTCCATGCCGAAACGGATCCGCAACCCTTGCTGAACGTGGTGCATGCCGGGATGGCCGCATCCAAAGAACGGCTCGATGTGGCCCTGGAAGCCCTGCAGGTGTCGTTCCAATCGACCTACGACGAACTCCTATGCCTCAGTACGCTCACGGACGTGGATTCCTATTGGTACCAACAGGAAACGGCCCGCAAAGTCATGAAACAATTTCGGGGGCGAGCTATCCTCGCCGATGAGGTGGGGCTGGGCAAAACCATTGAAGCCTGTTTGGTTCTCAAGGAATACATGGTGCGGGGTTTGGTCAAGAAGGCCCTGATCCTCGTTCCCAGCGCCCTGGTGAATCAATGGCAGGCAGAACTGCGGGACAAATTCGGGCTGAATTTTGTTTCCACCAACGACGATTTGTTCAAGCAGGATCCCGCCGGCTTTTGGAAGCAGCCATTGGTCGTGGCCTCCTTGCAGACGGCCCGCACAGCGCGCCATTTCGATGCCGTGACAAGCCGCTTTGACGATCTGGTCATTGTGGATGAAGCGCATCATTTGAAAAACCACACCACGGCCAACTGGAAACTGGTCAACAATCTGCACAAGACCTTTCTTCTGCTCCTGACGGCCACTCCGGTGCAAAACAACCTTGAAGAACTCTACAACCTGGTCACGCTCCTCAAACCCGGGCACCTTCAAACACGCATGGCCTTCAAGGAACAATTCGTGGCTCGAGGCAACCCCTTTGACCCCATCAATCGCGATAAGCTGCGGGCTCTCCTTCAGGAAGTCATGGTCCGCAACACGCGTTCGGTGGCCCAAGTCCAACTGCCACCGCGGTTTGCCACAACGGTTCAGGTGGAACCGTCGTCCGCCGAAAAGGCCTTTGACGAGGCGGTCCAAGCCTTTGTGCGGCACGAAGCCGCCCAATCGGCCAGCGGTCTGCTGAAGCAGCAGCTGCGCAAGGTGCTGGAAGCTGCGGGCTCATCGCCCTACGCCTCGGCAGGCCTTTTGGAAAACTTGGCTCGCCACGGAAACGGATTGGGGCGGCAGGCGGCTTCCCTGGCCAAAGAAGCCAGGTCCTTGAGCGACATGGCCAAGGCCCGTCGCGTGTTGGATCTCGTTCGCGCCATCCCGGAGCCCGTGATCCTTTTCGTGAACTACAGAGCGACCCTGGAAGCCCTGCGCCAGATGTTTGCCACGCGTGGTGTGGACCACGTGGTTTTTACGGGAGGCATGACGAACGAGCAGAAACGGCAGGCTGTGGAAGCGTTTCGCAAGGGACGGCGGGTGTTTTTGAGTACCGGGACCGGTGGAGAAGGCCATAACCTGCAGTTTTGCCATACCTTGATCAACTACGATCTGCCGTGGAACCCCATGGAAATCGAGCAACGCATCGGCCGCCTGCACCGCATCGGGCAGCGGCACCCCGTTCAAGTCTATAATTTTTGCACCGCGGGCAGCATTGAAGAACGCATTCTCGATGTGCTGGATCGCAAGATCAACATGTTTGAGCTGGTGGTGGGGGAAATTGACATGATCCTCGGACGGCTTCAGGGGGAGAAGGAATTTGCCGAAATGGTCTTTGATCTGTGGGTGACCCATGGGGATGAGGCGTCGAGGGAAAAGGCCTTTGAGGCGTTGGCGGCTCGACTGAAAAGAGCCCGATCGGCCTACGAAAAGACCAAGGCCCTGGACGAAAAGCTGTTTCAAGACGACTTTGGAACCTAGCCATGGACAGCCAGGAACGGGTGCTCCGGTTTGCTCAACGCTTTGTGGAATGTTTTGGCGGCGTCACGGAACGCGAAGGCCAGGCCCTCAAAGTGCTGCTGCCTTCACAGCTTGCCCAGTCCCTGGAGCTGCCGGAAGAGACCACCTTTGGCGAAGGCCATGTGCCGCTCCCTCTCGGCAGCCCTGTGCTGGACCGCATGGTGCATGCCGCCACCGCAAGCCCTCCTGTCGTTTTCGGTCAGATCAGCACCGAATATTTGAAAAAGGCAGGGTTTGCCCAAATTCTTTTGCGAGATTTTTCGTTTCCCAATAGCCGCGTAACCTTGGGCCAAACAGCGGACACGCGCACCACGTACCTGCTCCTTTATGCCCATTACACGGCTTTGAGCGATGAACGCAAGGAGGGTCAGGTTCATGTAACGGTCCAAGAAAAGACAGGGGCCGTAGTAGAGGGGTTTGAAGACAATTGGATCTGGTTTCCATGCACGTTCTTCGACCCAGACAACGTGCCGTCGCATTTTCCCAAAGACATCGGCTCCGCCGTGCAGGCCGGCCTGATTCGCGCCAAGGCCCTGGCGCTGCGGGATCTGGCCGATTTCATCGAAAGCATGCATCGAAGACTTCGACGGGATGTGCGCCACACGCGGGAGTATTACCAGGCTTTGGAAAAAGAAATGACAGCCGGACTGAACCATCCCACCCTGGGCGAAGCGCAAAAAGCGGAACGACTGGCCAAGATCAAGGCTCTTCCCGGCGAGGCCGCCCGAAAGATCGAAGATCTGCAACGCAAATACGAAATCCGCCTGACCGTCCGTCCCTCCGGGGCCATACGGCTTTTGGTGGGCGTGGTCCAGGTCATGGGTACGGTGCAGCACCGCCAATGGCAGCGCACGGTGAGCTTGTTTTGGAACCCGGTGACGCGCGCCTTTGATCCCTTGGTGTGTGAAAGCTGCGGGGCGTCCATGCACGCCGTCTATTGCCGTGCAGAAGGCAGCCGCATGGTTCTATGCTGTCGCGACTGCGGCTGAGGTCTTCATGCAGGGCCGTAGCATGTCTCAAGGCATGGACCGGCACGGCCCGTTCCTTGGCCCGCCTTTCCATGCGACCTTTTCGTCGCCTAGTGCCGAGAGGAATGCAGTTTACTTCTCCCGTTAATAGAAAAATCCGACGATGTATTTCACGGCCGTAAAAACGATGATAAAGGCCAACATCCATTTGATAGCTTTTGCCGGCACGTATTTTTGGCAGCGGGCGCCCAAATACATTCCGGCCATGCCGCCGACGCCGAAAAGAAGGCCAAGGAGCCAATCCGGCGCCACGGACATGGTGGGATAAAAGGGCGCCAGAGCCTGGTAGAAGGCCACGCCGGCCACGGAGGTGACAAACGTGCCCATGAGGGCCGCTCCGGCCACCGTGTAGACCGGCAGTTTGAAAAACGTGACGAAAAAGGGCGCGATGATGGCGCCACCGCCGATGCCGTAAATGCCGCCCACAATGCCCACGATGAAAGCCAGGGCGAAAATTCCCCAGAACGGCACATCGTAGGATTCTTCATAAAACCTATAGCCGAGCCGCCGCGTGTTGAAATGGGTCACTTTGACCGACGGCAGGGCCTGAAGCGATGCGTGGTCGCCGGCTTGGGACGCCATGGTCCGGTGGCGGCGCACCATTTCCTGAAACCTTTTTTCCGCATCGGCCTTGGCGGAGCCCCCGCTGTTTTTCTTCAGAAGATCCTGCACCATCCTCACGCCGATGTAGAGCAGCACGGCGGCGGCAAAGAGCTTGAAATTCTTCGGGTTGGGAAGATAGGCCACGCGGATGACGGCGCCGATGAGCACGCCCGGAAGCGTTCCGATGACCACCACCCACATGAGCGGCCAAACCATGCGCCCTTCCTTCCAATACCGATACACGCCACTGGGAATGGCCACGATGTTGAACAACTGATTGGTGGCGCTGACCGAAGGATGGGTGTAGCCCAGGACGGACATCTGAAAAGGCAGCAGCAGAAACGCCCCGGAAACTCCCCCCATGGACGTGAAAAAGGAAATCCCGAAGGCCACCAACGGCGGCACCCACGGCGCCACTTCAATTCCTGCAGTGGGAAAAACCATAAAACCTCCTTCTCCGTCCCCTGCCTAACACCACATGAAAACAAGAATTTTTGAGTCAGCCTAGACAATGCGGGTTCAAGGCGTCAAGATCCAAAAGGCTTCCGACAGGCTGCCTCTGGCGGCCGTCCTGCCGGTTGTGATACAGACAACGCCGTCGTGCTCCATGGGTGCGGATCCTTGCCAACCCTGTGGTCGCAGGGGACAGGGACCCTGCCATGGATCTTTTCGCTCGAAAAGGACGCTTGGCTCAGTTGTTGGGAATGTGGTGAAGGAGGGAACCAAGACGATGGGATGGCGCACAAGCACGGTTCGACGACGACTTTTCCTGGAATGTGGCGTTCTCCTGGTGTGTTTTGTGGTTTTGGGCTGGGCTGCGGCAGCGTCGAGCGATGTGGGGCCGCCCCGGGCGGGTGAGGCGCAGGAGGACGGATCCGCCCAGCTTCAAGTCTTGCAAGCCCTGAACCAGATCGCCGTCTCCTTGACCCACATCATCACCTACAATGACAAGGTGGTCCTGGACCAGGAATACAATACGATCATTAACAATTTGAATCTTAACAAGATCCCCGATGCCGACATCATCAGCTTGCTGCAGGAACTCATGGACCTGCTGACCAGTTCCAAAATCCAGGAACACGAACGCGCCGCGCTTTCGCGAACCTACGAAAAGAACATGCAAAACGAGCTCAAGAAACGGCTGCGAAAACGGGTCCTGGAAACGGACCTCCTTCTCAATCCCTACATGGGCGTGCTCAATGCGGTGGTCAACATGGGCTCCTTTTATTTCAATTACCGCGACAGGATAGACGACTATAAGAAGGAGCGGGAAGAGGCGGCATGGAAAATCGAAGCGGCCACCCTGCAGGGCCTGAACAACTTTTACAAGAAACTGCTCAAGTATTCCTGGGACTTGATGCGGCGTTACCAACTGCCCGACGAATGGCGGCTCAATGAAAAACAGCTGAGCGACTACACGGCCATTCTCAAGGAACCCGACATCGAACGCCGATACCGAAAGCTCGAGCGCCTGGAAAGCACGTTTCAAAAATTTCCGCCGTATTGGTATTACCGGGGCCAGGCCGCCTATGAAATGGGCAATGCCAAGGAGGCGCTTTTCTGCTTCACCCAGTTCCAAAGCATCCACCAAGGGATTCTGAGGAAAGACCCTTTTGCGGCGTCCACCGCCATGCACAAGATTATGCTCACCGCCCAACACGCCTCCCCGGCGGAAATTCGACGCGATCTCCAGGTGGTTCTGGCCAATTCCGACGATGAAGATTGGGGCAATATCTTGTTCGCCGCTTTGCAGTATGCGCGCCTCGGAGACAAAGACACGGCCAGCCGCCTCATCCTTCGAAACCTGGATAACGGGTATCTCACCTTCATCGAAGATCCCGAAATGATGCGGGCTCTGGGGCCGGCTCTGCTGCTTGAGGCGCGAAAGGACGTGTTCGACCGCATCATGGATGCCATCCTGAAAAACGATAAGATTAAAAACTACGATGTCTTGTGGCTTTACGGACAACTGCGAAACCGGGACATTCTGCGAAGGATTCAAGGGGAATTCGACCATGTGCTTTTGCTTGCCGAAAACAAATCATGGCTGAACCCCCTCAGCGTGTTTCGGGGCGACAATCTGGCACTGCTGCTTCCGACCCGATGGATGGCGGACAACCTCACTGTGCAGCTGCGTCTCATCGATGAAGACGGGGAACACACCTTTCAGCCGTCGGAAACGGCGCCGCTGCGCAACCATCCCGAAGTCACCGTGTTGACCTTTAAGGATGTGCTGTCCGCGAAAAAGTTCATCAAGAAGAGCCGGCAGGCCCGCATCGCCGTGTCCCTGATGCGGGAAAAGCTCGCCGAAGACCGAAGCGCTCAGGAGGCGTATACCATCGAGATGGTCTTTCGGACGGCGATCGTGCCTGCTGAAGAGCAGGAAGCCAAGATCGTCAAATACTCGTCGTTTCTTTTCGCTGACGCCGGGCGTGCCGCGCCGAAAACCGCCGAAAGGAGCGCCTCGGAGAAAATCCAGCAAGCCGGGTCCGAAAAGAAGGACGACGAGGCCGAAGGCTATGCCTTGTGGTTCGCCAAGGAAAAGCTGGTGCTGAACGGGGAAAGTTTTCGCTGGAGCGACGAGGGCATCAGTTTTTGACGGGGCAAAGCCTCGGGAGTTTCCAGGAAAAATGCTTCGGAAGATGGAAGTTGGGGGTCGCTGCGCTCACCCCAACCTCCATCCTCGTGAGATCATCGCCGACAAGCCTGCGTCAAGGCCGATCCGCATTGCGGACGAGCCCGCAGTCAAGCGAAGGCGCGTGGCGGACACACCGGTTCAGTCGAGGAGAGGGATGCTCGCGGCGGGACAAACGGGGCGTCTCCAAGTGGCTAGAACCGGGAGGCGATCCATCCGACGAAAAGGACGGGCACCCACACGGCGCTGAGGATCACGAGGGCTTTCGCCCATTTGTCCTGGAAGTAGCGCTTGGAAGAGCTCACGACCCAGGTCCAGTTGAGCGCAATGTGGATGACCACAAGGACGACGAACAAAATTCCCAAAGTCCCGTGAACGTCCGCCCACCCATGGCGCGTGACGCCCAGGAACGAGGGGGGCGATCCGCCGGCCCGGGGGCCTGTGGGAATAGCGAATTTCAATAACAGGCCGAGGATGACGAGTGCCGTAAAGTCCACATAAAGCAAAGCGCCGGTGAGATAAAGCCATCGGTTCTTGTCCACGCCGAAACCCTCCTGCTTTCAGAATGTTCCTGGGTGCTCCAAGGGGGCGATCCGCCGGCATCGGCCGAACCAGGCCGTTCAATCCTTTCGAACGATTTCGATCACGGTGATTTCCGGCGGGGCCAACACCCGGATCGGCGGCCCCCATGTGCCCGTGCCGCGGCTCGTGTGCAGCACGGATCCTTCACCCATGTCGTGCGTGCCGTTGAAAAGAGGATACATCAGGGCGACAAAAAGGGAGAAAGGAAAAATCTGGCCGCGATGGGTGTGGCCGGAAAGCTGCAGGTCAAAGAGGCCGACGGTTTCGGGGCACACTTGGGGGCGGTGCTTCAAATAGAGGGTAAACAGACCGTTGGCTGCGGATCGCAGCAGGCCGGATTCGATTTCCGGCCGATCCTTCCAGGTATCGTCCACGCCCACCACGTTAAGAATCCCTGCCAGCGTTGTGCTATTGTCCTTGAGCAGCATGAAGCCGGCCCGGCGTGTCCAGTCCATGGCCGCTTGAAGGCCCACGTAGTATTCGTGGTTTCCCACGATGGCCACCTTGCCGAGCCTCGGCTGCACGCTCTGGAACAGAGGAAGTACCGGCTCCAGGGAATGGGGCTCCCCGTCCACCAAATCCCCCGTGGAAACCAGCAGGTCGGGGTCGATGGCTCGAACGGCCCGAAGGATTCTTTCCGCACGGCCTTCACAACCGTTGAGCCCCAGGTGCACATCGGAAATTTGGACCACAACGAGGCGCGGCACGTGCGGCGGAAGCTTTGCGGTTTCCACCCGGATCCGTTCCACGCGAAGATTAAAGGCTTCGAAAGCGCCGTAAAGGGTGAGCATCCCCGCCGCAACGAGCACAACCACGGCGGCCGGTTTTTGCGGAATGCGGGCCACGTCGACCCCGGCATAATGTTTCAGGCCCCAGAGCACCGCGTTGACAAAGCCGACGCTCAAAGAACACCAGAAAGCCAAAAACAAAAACCCCATCCAGGGATACCCCACGTGAGCCACAACGCGAGCCTGGGTTTCCCAGCCGGTGCGTTCCAAAAGACGGCACAAAAGGGGGGAAAGGATCATGAAAGCAAGAAAAACCATAAAAGCGAGCGCCATTTCTTTGCGCTCGCCGAAAAGAACCCGCACGCGGGCATAGAACACCGCGTGCATGCTTGTGTAGACGGTGAGAAAAACGAGAAGAAATGTCCACATGGGACCAGAAGCCTATCCGAGAACACATGTTGGAGGAGCGGCTTCAGCCGCCACCCTGCATCACGTTTTCACCCATTTTTTGCGAAGGACCTCCCAAAGGCCTCTTCGGACAAGCTCCTAGTCGGCGGCGCGCTCTTTGGCCAGTTCTTCCGGACTCATGGTCCAAAACGGGGTCCCGTCCTTGGTGAGGCGCACTTTGAACTCAAAATGATCGCCCTTTTTGACCTTGGACGCCATGAAGACTTCTTGGCCTTTGATATCCGCCCAACAACCCGTGATCTTGACCGTGTCCCCAACCTGAATGCCCATGGTCTTAGGGTCGATAAACCAGCGTGGGCCCAGATGCACCACGGCCTTCGTCCCGTCCTTGTCTTCCACGGTCAAAGCGACCCCGGGGCTCATCCCTTCCAAAGGGGTGACTTCCTGAATTTTCACGACGGTGCCTTTGATCTTGTCCAGTTCCTGAGGGTTATAGAGGCGATCGTAGGTCCCGCCCTTTTCCCACCCTCCCATGCTGCTCACCGGGGGCTGGGCGGTTCCGACTCCCACAAGCCCAAAAATCACGCACCATACCATGGGACCAATGATCCGCATCTTCGGCCTGTTCGCTGCCATAACCTGCTCCTCTATTTGGCGGTTTGGGGTTCATGAGAAGCCTGTGAAGCATGGTTTTCTCCCCTCGGGACGCAGGCCAGACTCAACCGAAGCAGTCTGGCGTAATGCCCGTCCTTTCGGACCAAGTCTTCGTGCGTGCCGGTTTCCACCAATCGCCCGCCGTCCAGGACAAAGATCCGGGACGCTCTTTGAACCGTCGAGAGCCGATGGGCGATGACGATTCCCGTGCGTCCCGCTAAGACCTCTTCCAAGGCCTTTTCCACCTCCCGTTCCGTGGATGAATCCACATTGGACGTTGCTTCGTCAAGAATAAGGATCCTGGGGTCTCGTGCCAACACCCGGGCGAAGGCAAGAAGCTGCTTCTGTCCGGCGGAGAGGTCGATGCCGCCGGGGCCCACTCGAGTGTCGAGCCCCTGAGGGAGCCGGGCGACGAAGGAGTCGAGGCGGGCGTGTCGGACGATGCGTTCCAGGGCGGCGGCTTCCAGAGGCAGATCCAGGCAGATGTTTTCCCGAAGGGTTCCGGGCACGAGGAAGACGTCCTGCATGACCAATCCGATCCGGCGGCGCAATGCGTGCACATCCATGTGCCGAATGTCCACCCCGTCGAGCAGAATGCGCCCTTGGGAGGGCTCGTAAAACCGTTCCAGCACATTGATCAGAGTGGTCTTGCCCGCGCCGGTGGCTCCCACCACCGCCACGGTTTCTCCCGGTTCGATGTGAAAGGAGATGTCCTGAAGTACGGGACGGCCGGAATCATAGGCAAAGGAGACCCGCTCGAAGGTGAGGGCCCCTCTCACGTGGGTCGGCGTGACGGCGGCGGCGCCATCCGGCGCGAAACGCGGGGTATCCAACAGTTCGAAGATGCGTTCCGCCGAAGCCAGGGCGGACTGGACGATGGAGTACTTTTGGGACAGTTCGCGAAGAGGCTGAAAACATAGGCGCACGTAGGACAAAAAAGCGATGAGGGTTCCCAGGGACATGTGCCCTTGAACGATTTCCCGTCCGCCGAACCAGATCATGAGGGCCACGGCCGAGGAATGCATGACCTCGATAAATGGCATGAAAAAGCCGAAGATGCGGATTTGCCGAAAGGCGGCCTCAAGGTAGGCTTCGTTGAGGTCCCGGAAGCGCGCGGCGGTATCCTTTTCCCTTTGAAAAATTTGGATGACGAACAGACCGCCCAGGACTTCCTGCAGAAAGGCGTTGATGCGCGCCAAGCGTGTGCGAAGATCGCGAAAGGATTCCCGGGCCAATCGGCTGAACCACCAGGTGGCTGCGAGAACGATGGGGATGACCGTGCAGAGCAACCCGGTCAGTCGCCAATCCATCCAAAACAGAATGGCGAGGATGCCGAACAGCTGGATGAGATCGTTAAAGACGGTGACCACAACGGACGTCATGGCTTCGTGCATGTTTTGAATGTCGTTGGTAAGGCGTGTGACCAATTTGCCCACGGGATGTTTGTTGAAGAACGCCACGTCCAGATGGATCACGTGGTGAAAAAGCCTCTGACGAAGGGCATGCATGACCTGCTGGCCGGCCCATTCCAGAAGAACGACCTGAAAGAAATTGGCCACGAACCCGACGGCCATAAGTCCGGTGAAGAGGAGAGCCGCATGACGCAAGCCGCGCAGCCGTTCCCCAAAGGATAGGCCCTCTTGGGTGATGGAGCCGTCCACGCCAAGGCGCACCACGTAGGGAAGAGTCAGGCCTGTGGCTGAAATGAGCAGGGACAGAAGGATTGCGCCGAAAATCGGCTTCCAATAAGGCCGAAGAATGTCCAAAAGGCGCTTCCACAGTCTCAGGTCGCGAACGCGCCCCAGGTGGGCCTCTTCAAAATATCCGTAACCGTAGTGCATCGCATTTCATCGGGCGCACAAGGCGCGGGTTTGATGCTCATGAATCGTTCGGTAAAAAGCGTTTCTTTCCAGCAGTTCTCGATGGCTGCCGGCGTCGACGATACGGCCGTCTTCCATGACGAAGAGCCGGTGAGCGTTCAAAAGCTGTGCGATTCGATGGGAAATGATGAGGCAGGTTTTGCCGCGGCCGTGCTCGGCCAGACGGCTTAGGATGACCTGTTCGGTTTCCGTATCCACGGCGGAGAGGCCGTCGTCGATAATGAGGATCGGCCGGTCGAGCAGGAGGGCGCGCGCCAAAGCGATCCGCTGGCGCTGGCCGCCCGAGAGGCGCACCCCCTTTTCCCCGATGCGCGTCTCATAGCCGTTTTCCATGGCGAGGATTTCCTCGTGGATGGCCGTCGCTTGAGCCGCCGCAACGATGTCCGCCTCGGTGGCGTCGGGTTTTCCCAAAGCGATGTTGGCGGCGATGGTATCGGAAAAAAGCACGCCGTCTTGAGGAACATAAGCGATCAGGGATCGAAGGTCGGCTACCCTCAGGTGGTTCACGTCGATTCCATTGACGGTGTATGTCCCGTCGGGGATGGGATAGAGCCGGGTGAGGACCTGACACAGGGTGGATTTACCCGACCCTGTGGGGCCGACCAGGCCGGTGATGCCGGGTGCCAACGTGATGGAGCAGCGCCGCAGCACGGGTTTTTCCATGCCCGGATAGGTGAAAGTGCACGCGTGCAGGCGGAGCGTCACCGGAGGGGAGGGCACAGAAAGAGGCCGCGGGGGATCATGAAGGAATGGACGGTCCAAAAGCAGGTCGTGGATGCGATTCAGGCTTGTTAAACCTCGTTGGAACAGGTTGGCTACCCAGCCGAAGGCCATCATCGGCCATGTGAGGAGATGCAGATAGGCAATGAAGGCCACGAAATCGCCGGGGCTGATGGTTTTTTCCATCACGAGGCGGCCCCCGAAATAGAGGACCAGGACCACACTGGCATTGCCCACCAGGCCGGCGAAGGGAAAAAGAGTGCCCTGAACCATGGCCGCCCGAAGGTTGTGGTGCACGTAGGATCGGCCCAGGGCATCGAAGCGCGCCGTTTGGGCTTCTTCTTGATTGTAAGCCTTGAAAAGCCGGATGGAAGCCAGCGTGGTTCGAGCGCATTCCGTGAGTTCGGAAAACTTTTCCTGAACTCGGACGAACCGGCGGTGGAGTCGCGCCGAAAGAATTCGGGTCAACATGGCCAAAAGGGGAAGAGGGGCGACGGCGATGGCGGTCAGTCCGCCATGAAGGGCAGCCATGAACGCCAACGCGGCAACACTCATGAAGACCGCATCCACGAAAGCCACCAAGCCCATGCCGGCGGCGAGCTGCACCGAGGCCAAATCATTGCCCGAAAGGGCAAGGATCTCTCCGGTGCTGCGCCCGTGGAGGGCCGTTCGGTCCAAGGTGAGCACATGGTTCACCATTTCTTGGCGGATGTCTCTTTCCACGAGCCGGGAAAAACCCAGAAGGAACCAGCGCCAAAAATACCGAAGGAGGGCAATGAGCAGGGCCAGGCCCACAATCTGGGCAGACCGTGCGGCAAGAAGGGCTGTGTCCGCTCCGGTGGACACCCCGTCCACCGCGTGCTTCATCACCCGGGGAATCCACAGTTGGAGAAGGTCCACCAAGGCCAGGCACAGAAAACCCGCGGCCAGCCGCCATGCGTAGCGACCCGCCGAACGTCTAAGGAGCCGGAAGGCGTTCATCCCATCCCTTCCGTGGGGATGGTCCGGCCCGCGGGGATTCATGGGATCTTCACCGCACCGCCGAGGGAGGCAGGGCCGATTCGGGCGGGGCCCATCGGCGGGTTTTAAGGAGCCAGACAGCGGCATAGACGACGGGGGTGTCCAAAAGAGCGATGGTGAGTTTGATGGCCCATTGGCCCAGAATTAAAGGGACGACGGGCATGACGCCGTAGAAGGCGATGGTGATGAAAACCACGGTGTCGATGAGTTGGGAGACGGCCGTGGAAAGGTTATTGCGAAGCCAGAGATGCTTTCCGCGTGTGAGGCGCCGCAAAAGGTGAAAGGCCCACACGTCGTGGTACTGGCTGAGAAGGTAGGCGCTGAAGGAGGCCACGATGATCCGCGAGGTGCTGTCCAAAATGGTTCGAAAGGCCGAATCGTGCGGCCAAAAGACGGCGGGCGGCCAAAGCAGGGCTAGGCGGACCAAGATCAGGGAAATAAAGAGGGCGACAAAGCCGCCCAAGACCACCGTGTTGGCTTTCTCCCGCCCCCACAATTCGCTGACCACGTCGGTGACCACAAAAGTGATGCAGTAGGCCAGAACTCCTGCAGGAACCACCATGCCGAACACAGTGATGATCTTACTGGCCAAAACCGAGGCAATGACCAAACTGCCGACGAAAAGGCTGTTAAGAACCACAAACGCCTTCTGACTTCTCTCTTCCATCATCCGCCCTTCACTCCCCAAACCCCTACCCACCCCGCTACCCGTCGGTCGGGGTGAGCGCAGCGAACCCCAACACAAATCAAATCGCCGCTGAACCCAACATCCACCCCATTCACCCCACGTCCCCTACCGCCCCATGAGCGCTCGGGCGAACTCTTTACCCTTTTCCCGAGCGGCGATCAAGTCCTCGGGGTGTTTCAAAATATCCCCTTCCGCATCGACCCCGCGCACAAGAAGGCTGCCCCACAGGTCAGCCCCGAGGGCGTCGAAAAAATACCGGACCGTGAGGAGCACGCCGTCGAACAGCTTTTTCCCGCGGGTCGCTCCAGCGGCGATGAAAAATCCCCTTCGCGGATAGTCCTTGGACCCAAAGGGAACCCCGTCGAGCCAGTAGCGTTTGACCCAAAGGGATTGGCATCGGTCCATGAAGATCTTGGTATGAGCCGAAACGGTGTAGAAAAAGATGGGGGAGGCGAGCATAATGCCGTGGGCGTCCGTGATGGCTTCGGCCACCTTTTGGAAATCGTCCTCAATGATGCAGCGGCCGGATTTCTTGCAGCCGTAAAGTTCCAGGCAGGGAGAGATTTTGAGATCTCGCAGGTGAAAGCTTTGAACGGCGGCACCGGCTTCGCGGGCACCTTCTACGGCGTGGGTGAGCAGTGTGGAGGTGTTTCCAGATTTTCTTGGACTTCCGTGCAAGGCGACGATTCGAACCATAACTCGACTCTCCTGTGGTTAGGGGGGTAATATCGAGAAAATTTTGACACGCCAAGGGCCCGTGTGTCACATAAAATCCGTGGGGTCAGCTGGGGCCGAGGGCGTGTCCGTGAAGGACCTGAGGCGGACGATGGTTCAAGCTCCGCGGCAAAACGGCTTCTACGGACATCGGACACAGAGGGGACCGTCGCATGTCGAAACACCGCCTCTCTTTGGGAAAGCGCTTGCGCCGGTGCGCCTCCTTTCGGTGCGTCGGGGTTGAGCCCAATTGGGCGGATTACCCGGAAGAGATTCGAAACGCCCTGGTCCAAAGCCCTGCCGTCTACTATCCCAGCCGCCTTTACGAGGATCTTTTCCGTTCCGTAGGCAAAACCGTTTTCCCCCGAAATTATTACCGGTTCATGGGCCATAAAATCCGCCAGACCGCCCTTTTTCAGCTGCTGGAAGTGCCCCACCCTCGGACGCGACTCTATTATGGCACACGAAAACTTTCCCGGATCATGAACGATTTCCCTTTTCCCATGATTGCCAAAAACCCTCTGGGGTCGTCCCAAGGGGAAGGGGTCTGGCTGGTGCGCACGGAAGAGGACCTGCGCCGTTACCTTGCCCATCACCACCCGGCCTACATCCAGGAATACCTTCCCATTGACCGGGATCTGCGCGTGGTGCTCATCGCCGGCCGCGTGGTCCACGCCTATTGGCGCATCGCCCGGCCCGGAGAATTCCGAAACAATGTGTCCCGGGGCGGGAGCATATCCTTCGAGGCCGTCCCCGAGGAGGCCCTGGATTTCGCCCGGTGGACGGCGACGGTGTGCCGGTTTGATGAAGTGGGTTTGGATCTATGCCATGCCCAGGGCCGCTGGTGGGTGCTGGAAGCCAACATGGTTTACGGCCTGGAAGGATTCCGGCGCCGAGGCCTCGACATCTATGACATTTTCCGGTCCTTGGACGAAGGAGGGGGGCTGTGAGTCGACCGGATCAGGTGGCAAAGGACATCGCATGGGTTCGGGAAAAAATCCGGCAGGCCAGGCGGATAGTCGTGCTCACCGGGGCCGGCATTTCGGCGGAATCGGGGGTGCCCACCTTTCGGGGAGCGGGAGGCTTGTGGCGGG
>Ga0209162_1001681_pt1 | contig 21007 bp, 16 predicted proteins | sample YNPNPMetaG_FD_187121 | JGI IMG/M metagenome (GOLD analysis project Ga0209162, IMG submission 187121) | Anoxygenic and chlorotrophic microbial mat microbial communities from Yellowstone National Park, USA - YNP NP MetaG (SPAdes) (version 2) ...
TTCGGCCGGGTGCAGCTCTTGCCGGAAGCGAGGCCGGCCGAACTGAGCCGAACGGCCCGGCCGGGCGCCGCCGAACGGCCGGGGCTGCTGGCGCAACTGCGGGGCTTCCTGCGCTCTTTTGCCGACCATCCGCCCTTCATGCGCTTCAACACGGCCAGCTTCCTCTTCCGCGTGGCGTTGATGATGCCGGCCGGCCTCTTCAGCATCTATTGGGTGCGGGCTTTGCAGGCCAATGATGCCTGGATTGGGTTGCGCGGTACAGCCGGCTACGCGGCTTTGGTGTTAGGATATTGGCTTTGGGGGCGCGTGGCAACACGGACCGGCCACCGCGGCGTGCTGTTGATGTGCGGCGCGGGCACCGCGTTTTACCCCATCATGACCGCGCTGGCGCCGTCGGTCGAATGGCTCTTGCCGGCGGCCGCGCTGTGGGGATTGACGATCTCGGGCGTGGACATCGGCCTGTTCGACATGATGCTGATCTCGTCGCCGGCCGGCCGGTTGCCCAGTTTTGCCGCGATGGCCAACATGCTGAACAACGTCGCGCTGGCCATCGGGCCGTTGCTCGGCGCGGGGCTGGCCGGACTGATCGGCATTCGCGAGGCGCTGCTGGTCATCGGCGGGCTGCAATTGGTCGCTACGGCCGGCTTTCTCTTGTTGCCCGGCCCGGAAGAAGAAAAGGCAATGGCTCATTGAGCAAGGAGGTGTCTGAGGTGACGAAAGCTCTCACCAATTCCGAATTACTCGAACTCTATCGGCAGATGGCGCTCATCCGGCGCTTCGAGGAGAAGTCGGCCGAGCTGTACGCCGAAGGCAAGATCGGCGGCTTCCTGCACCTGTACATCGGCGAAGAGGCGATCGCCGTGGGCAGTTGCAAGGCCCTGTTGCCCACCGATCACCTGTTGACCGCCTATCGCGATCACGGCTGGGCCATCGCCCGCGGCTTGCCGGCCGAGCGGGTCATGGCCGAGCTGTTGGGCAAGGCCACCGGCGTCAGCGGCGGCAAGGGCGGCTCGATGCACCTGGCCAGCGCCGAACATCGCTACTGGGGCGGTCATGCCATCGTCGGCGGACATCTGCCGCTGGCGACCGGCGTCGGGCTGGAGATCCGCTACAACAATAAGCCGGATGCCGTGCTCTGCGTGCTGGGCGAAGGCACGACCAACATCGGCTACTTCCACGAATCGCTGAACCTGGCCGCGCTCTGGAAGCTGCCGGTAATCTATCTGGTCGAGAACAACCAGTACGGCATGGGCACCGAGGTGGGCCGGGCGTCGGCCCTCACCAACATCTACGAAAAAGGATGCGCCTACGGCATCGAGAACCGACAGTTCAACGGCCAGGATGTCATCGAGACCTACGAGGTGATGTCCGAGGCGCTCGCTTACGCGCGGCAAGAGGGCCCCGTGCTCCTGGAAGCGCTCACCTATCGCTACGTCGGCCATTCGATGGGCGACCCGGAGCGCTATCGCACCAAGGCCGAGATCGAGATGTGGCGCGAGCGCGATCCGCTCTGTCGGATCGAGGACAAGATGACGTCCGAAGGCACCGCGAGCTTCGACGATTTCACCCGCATTCAGGCCGAAGTCGCGGCCGCAGTGGACGAGATGGTCAAATTCGCCGAAGCAAGCCCGGAGCCGGAAGACGCCGCGCTCTGGGAGCATATTTACGTCGAATCCGGCGCCGACATGGGCGGGAGGTTGTGATCCGATGACACGCATGTCTGTTCGAGAGGCGATCAGCGCGGCTCTGCGCGAAGAGATGTACCGCGACGAGCGGGTCTTCATCATGGGCGAGGAGATCGGCAAGTGGGGCGGCACCTACGCCGTCACGCGCGGCTTCCTCGACGAGTTCGGCGAGAAGCGCGTGCGCGATACCCCCATCGCCGAGGGCGTGATCGTCGGCGCGGCCATCGGCGCGGCCATCGCCGGCCTGCGCCCCGTGGCCGAGCTGATGACGATCAACTTCGCGTTCCTGGCCATGGACCAGATCGTCAACCACGCGGCGAAGATCCATTACATGTTCAACGGCCAGATCCGCGTCCCCCTGGTGATCCGCACGGTGGGCGGCGGCGGCCGTCAGCTCGGCGCCACGCACTCCCAGACGCCCGACGCGGTGTTCGCCCACTTCCCCGGCCTGAAGGTCGTCGCGCCCGGCACCCCGGCCGATGCGAAAGGGTTGCTCAAGTCGGCCATTCGCGACGACAATCCGGTCTTCTTCATCGAGCACGCCACCCTGTACCAGGTCAAGGGGGAAGTGCCCGACGACGAAGACTTCCTGGTGCCGATCGGCGTCTCGGATGTGAAGCGCGAGGGCAAGGATGTGACGATCGTATCCTATTCCAAGATGTTGCAAACCTCGCTGGAAGCAGCCGACAAACTGGCCGGCGAAGGGATCGAGGCGGAGATCATCGATCTGCGCACCCTGCGGCCGCTGGACATCGAGCCGGTCATCGCGTCGGTGAAGAAGACCAACCGGATCGTCGTGGTCGAAGAGGGCTGGCGCTCGTTCGGCATCGGCGCGGAGATCTCCAGCCGGGTGACCGAGCTGGCGTTCGACTACCTGGATGCGCCCGTGCGCCGCGTGGCCCAGGCCGAGGTGCCGTTGCCCTACAATCGGCGGCTGGAGCAACTGGCGTTGCCGCAAGTGGCCGACGTGATCAACGCGGTCAAAGATGTGATGTATCTGCGCTAGAGGAGAGAGTCGGATGGCTGAACTGATCAACATGCCCAAGTTGGGCTTCGACATGCGCGAGGGCAAGCTGGGCGAATGGGTGAAGAAGGAAGGCGAGGCGGTCGGCCAGGGCGAGATCATCGCGATCATCGAGACCGATAAGGCGAGCGTCGAGGTGCCGGCGTTCCGTTCGGGCGTGCTGCACAAGATCCTGGTGCCGGCCGGCGAGAGCGTGCCGATCGGCACGCCGATCGCGGTGATCGGCGAGGCCGGAGAGCAGGTGGATCTGGCCGCGCTCGGCGTGACGCCGACGGCCGCGCCGGCCGCCGCGCCGACGCCGGCGCCGGTCGAAGCCCGGCCCGCGGCCGCAGTGCCGGCCGAAGAAGCCGCGCCGCCGGCCGAAGGGGGCCGGCTGGCGGCCTCGCCGGTGGCGCTGCGCATGGCCGGCGAACTCGGCATTGACCTGCGCAAGGTGAAGGGGAGCGGCCCCGGCGGCCGGATCATCAAGCGCGACATCGAGGCTTACCTGGCCGCGCAGGATCAGGCCGCGCGGGCCGCCAAGGCCGCGGCGCCGGCTCCCGTCACCCCGCCGATGGCCATCCCCTCCTACGAGCCGACCCCGGGCGGCTATCGGGCCGTGCCCCTTACCGGCATGCGGCAGACCATCGGCCGGCGCATGGTGGAGAGCAAGACCACCATGCCGCACTTCTACGTCACGGTAGATGTGGACATGGCCGCGGCGATGGCGTTGCGCAGCCAGCTCAACGCGCTGTTGCCGGAGGAGCGGAAGATCTCGGTCAACGACTTCGTCATCAAGGCCGCGGCGCTTGCCCTGCGCCGGTTCCCCAACCTCAACGCAACGTTCGCCGGCGACGAGATCCGCATCCACGACCAGGTGAACATCGGGATCGCGGTGGCGCGCGAGGCGGGCCTGGTCGTCACGGTCGTGCGCGATTGCGACACGAAGCCGCTGGCACAGATCGCCGCGGAGGCGCGCGAGCTGGTGGCGCGGGCGCGCGAGGGCCGCATGAAGCCGGACGACATGGTGGGGGGCACCTTCACCATCTCCAACCTGGGGATGTTCGACGTGGACAACTTCATCGCCATCATCGGGCCGGGACAGGCCGCGATCCTGGCGATCAGCTCGGTGAAACAGGTGCCGGTGGTGAAGGATGGCCAGCTCGCGGTGGGCACCCGCATGAAGGCGACCATCTCGGCCGATCACCGCGTGACGGACGGCGCGGAGGCCGCGCGCTTCATGCAGGCGTTCAAGGCCGCGCTGGAGCAGCCGCTGCAGTTGCTGCTGTAGGGGCGCACAGCGCGCTTTGGAGTGCGGGGACACGTCCTCTCTTTTGGCTTACGGGGACGTGTCCCCGCTTTTGGCTTGACTTGAAACGAAAGCGGCGCCGGAGCGCCGCAATCCAGGGCTGCGCTAGCGCGCCAGGGCCCCGCGATAGGTAAACCCCTGTTTCTCCTCGCTGCGATCGGTGGCCGGCGGCGGCTCGGGCGAAAGCGCGGAGATCTCCGCGCGCAGCTCCGGCGTCATGACCAGCTCCGCGGCCTTGAGCGACGGCTCCAGTTGCTCCAGGTTGCGCGCGCCGATGATCGGCGCGGTGACGGCCGGATGCGACATGACCCAGGCCACGGCCAGGGTCGCGGGATGATGGCCGTGGGCCGCCGCGTAGGCCGTGAGCCGCTCGGCCACCTCGTAGTTAACCGGATCGCCGTAGCGCGCCTGGTACATCTTGTTGGTCGTCAGCCGGCCGGCTTCGGGCCGACGCTCCACCCCGTATTTGCCCGATAGCAGGCCGCCGCCCAACGGACTGTAGGTGATGACCCCCAACTGCTCGGACTGCGCCAGCGGCAGGATCTCCACTTCGGCCTGGCGCTTGACCAGGTTGTACATCGGCTGGATGCATTCGAAGCGCACGATGTTGCGCAACGCGGAGATGCCCAGCGACTTGGCGATCTGCCACGCGGCCCAGTTGCTCACCCCCGCGTAGAGGATCTTGCCCTGATGCACCAGGTCGTCGAGCGCGCGCAGCGTCTCGTCCATCGGCGTCTTCGGATCCTGGCCGTGGATGAAGTAGAGGTCAATCCACTCGGTCCTCAAGCGCCGCAGGCTTCCCTCTACCTGGCGCATGATGTGCCGCCGCGAGGCCCCGCGGCCGTTGACATCGGGGGTCATCGGGAAGCTGACCTTGGAGGTGATGATCACCTCTTCGCGACATCCCGCCTCGGCGATCAACTGGCCGAGGATCTCTTCGGAGCGTCCCTTGTTGTAGACGTTGGCGCAGTCGAAGAAATTGATGCCGGCCTCCCGGCAGCGGTTGAACATCGCCGCGGCGGTCGCCTCATCGGCATCGCCGCCGAACGACATCGTGCCGAAGCACAGGCTGGAAACCTGCACGCCCGTGCGGCCCAAGGTGCGATATTCCATGTTGTTGCCTCCGGATAGGTTGTAAGCAAGGGGGCCATCCACGAATGCACGAATGCTCGAAGCGCAACGGCGCCATTCGTGCATTCGTGAACCCATTCGTGGACGGCCCGCCTACGTCAGCACGATCACCTGTTCGGCCTGGGCGCCCCGCGGGGTGTGCGAGGTGGCGAACTCGACCAGTTGCCCGGCGCGCAACGTGGGCGTGTCGGCGCTCAGGCCCGTCTTGTGGACGAAGATCTCATCGCCGTTGACCGCGGTGATGAAGCCGTAGCCCTTGCTGCGGCTGAACCATTTGACGAGCCCGCGCTGACGGCCCGGCGGCGGCGCCAACCGGCGGCAGGCGGGACAGCGCGTCGGCCGTTCCGGATCGGCCTGTTCCGCCGCCGTCCAGACGAACTGAATGCCGCACTCGGCGCAATGCAACAACAAATCGGCCGCCACGCAATCCTCCCCAAAACCGGCCCCGTCCTGGTTTGACAAGACAGGCCAGTTACGCTAGAATGTCTTTCGTCGGGGCGACGTAGCCAAGTGGCAAGGCAGGGGTCTGCAAAACCCCGATCGCCGGTTCGAATCCGGCCGTCGCCTCCAGATTACAAACGCCCGGCACGAGATCGGCCGGGCGTTTGCGCGCCTAGCCCCCGCTGATCATATGGATCGCCTGCACGTCGGCGCCGTCGGGCACCTCGGTCGTGGCAAAGTCGCGGCGCAGCACCGGCCGGCCGTTCACCTTCACCGCGATCATGCGGAAGCTGAACTTGAGCGCATCGAGCACGTCCTGGACGGTCATGCCCGGCCGCCACTCGACTTCATACTGGCCATTGACGCGGATCATAAATGGGCTTTCACGACCTCCACCACCTCGGGAAAGTCTATCTCCAGCCGACGCAACGTCTCCAGCGTGGGCACGCCGTTCCGCGTCCAACCGCGGCGCGCATAAACCGCATCCAACAGGCTTTCGTACTGCGCCTCGCGGTATTTGCGCAGCGCCGCCATCTTCTCCTGCGTGGTCATGCCGGTCGGATCAATGCCGACCTTCTCGCGCAACTGCTTGTCGTAGCGTTCGGCGCGGCTTTCGTACTCTTCCACGGTGACCGGCCCGGCCGAGCGGTAGGGGATGGCGTCGTGCTGGCGCAGGCCGCTGCCCATGCGCAGGTTGAAGACGCGCTGGAAATTATAGACCCGCTCCGACATCAGGATCAGGTCTTCTTTGGTTACTTCCTGGCCGGTGATGCCCGAGAAGAGCGCCACGTAGTTCTCCACGTGCTCCGGCACTTTCGCCGGCTCGTCGGTGAGCGCGTTGTCGGCCGGCTCGATGTCGTTCCAGGGCAGCTTGCAGAGGCCGTTCAACCCGAACCAGGTGCGCCACATCGGGAAGTAGTGCAGCGCCTCGGCCTTGTCCTCGAAGGTCGGGATCTGGTTGTTCACCATGTCCATGAAGATGAGCCACGCCTCGTCGTGTTGCGCGCCCTTGTTCGTCATGCCGTAGCCGCCCTGTTGCGCCAGGCTCTCCTTGGTGACATACTCGGAGTACTCCATCCCTTTGTTCTCCATGCCGATGTCGTTCAGGAAGGCCCGGTCGGCGCCGAAGTGCTCGACGAAGTAATCCTTCATGGCGCGCACGCCCATGCCCGCGATCAGGCCGAAGCCGCGGCCCTCGGCCATCTGATGCAGTAGCTCCAGCGCGGCGTCCGCGTTGCCGAAGCGCAGATCCAGGCCGCCGGTCTTCTCGCGATCCAGGATGCCCGCCTCGTAGCACTCCATGATGAACGCGGTCAGGGTGGCGAAGGAGATCGTGTCCAGGCCATAGGTGTCGCAATAGAAGTTCAGCTCAATGATATCGGCCGGGTTGAAGATGCCCAGGTTCGAGCCGCAACCGGCCACCGTCTCATATTCCGGGCCGTCCACCGTGACGCATTGGCCGGCATATGGCCCGGTGCGCAGCACGAAGCGATCCACCCCCTTCGAACAGGCCATGGTGCAGCCGTAGAAGCAGGCGTCGGGGTGGGTTTGCGTGAAGAGCTTCTCCCAGACCCGAGAGCTGATCTTCTCGACCTCGGGGTGCGAGCCGTACTTGAAATTGTGCACCGGCAACAGGTCGTAGTCGTTCATGATCTCGACCAGGTGCGCGGTGCCCACACGGCGCATCCGGTTCTGCTGATCGTCCAGCTCCACGATCTCCTTGTTGATGCGCTGGCCGACCCGGCGGATGCGCTGTATGTCGGCCGGATCGTTGGAATCGGCCTTCATGCCGGTGTAGCGCACCACGACGGCCTTGATCTTCTTGTCGCGGAATACGGTGCCGATCCCCCCGCGGCCGGCCTGTTTGACGCGCGCCTTGCCGCGCTTGGGGTCGTACCAGCTCACGTTCAGGCAACCGATGCGGGTATGTTCGCTCCCCACGCCGGTCGAAATCACCGAGACGTTGCGCCGATCGGCCTCGTCCTTCGCATACATGGCCGTCAACTGATCGGACAGCGGCCAGGTGTTGATCGGCTCCAGGGGCGCTTCTTCGATCGTGACCCGGCCGGCGTCGCCGTCAATGAAGATGATCACGTCGCGATCGGCCTTGCCCTGGATCTCCAGGGCGTCCCAGCCGGCGAACTTGAGGAGCGGCCCGAAGTAGCCGCCCACGTTGGAGTCCACGACGATCTGGGTGAGGGGCGAGATGGTGACGACGAGCGATTTGCCGGTGCCCGGATAGAGGATCGCGCCGCCGAGCGGGCCGCACGCGATCACGATTTCGTTCTCGGGGTCGTTCCACTTCGTCTGCGGGGTCACGGCGTGCCATAGCCGCCAGAGGCCGAAGCCCTTGCCGCCGACAAAGATGCGTTTCATCTCGGCCGTGACCGGCCGCGACTCGATGTGCCCTGTGTCCACATTGACGTACAGGGTCTGGTTTGCATAACCGCGGTGGACCTTCGGCACGGTGTAATTGAACTCGGCCAACACGCGGTGCGCTGCTTTCATCTCCTGGATGGCTTCCGGGGTCAACATCGACACCTCCTGGTCAGATTCGCTGAGGATAACTGGCATTTTACGTATGGATATTATACCAGCGATCGGCGATTTTTGACCATGACCGGCATCATGGCCCTGCGAGGGCGGCGGTCCGGCGGCTGTCGTCACTGGCCCGGCGCGGATTCACGACCGGTAATCTACCGTACTTTCGCCGCACATACATCGTGCTAATATATAAGCGCGACATGATCTGCATCAAAGCGACACATCACGCAGGGCCAGCCGGTCGCCGAGCCAGCCGCAAGCATGGATCGCTGAAAATGGAGGAGCCGAAAAAACGATGTTATCGCCTGAGCAAATCGCTTTCTATCACGAGCACGGCTATCTGCGGATCCCGCAGATGTTCACGCCCGAGGAGACGGATGCCCTTTCCGACGCGCTGGATCAACTGGTGCGCGAGTGGGCCATGACCAGTCCCGGTTGGACCGGCCCGTGGCGCAGGGCTTACATGGACGAGGCAACCGAAAAGAAGGCCAAACTGACGGCCATGCACGACCTGCAATTCTACTCTGAGGCATGGTTGCGCGCCGTGACCCATCCCCGCCTGGTGGAGGCCGTGAGCGACATCCTCGGCCCGAACGTGGAGCTACATCACTCGACCCTGCACATCAAGCCGCCCGAGTCGGGCCATCCGTTCCCGATGCACCAGGATTGGCCCTTCTACCCGCACGAGACCGACGCGTACGTGGATGTGCTCGTGCACCTGGATGACACCCATCATGCCAACGGCGAGATCCGCTTCCTGGACGGCTCGCACAAGCTGGGGCCGATCGAACACATCACCATGACTCCCGAAGGCCCCTGCTCGCCTCATCTGCCCACCGATCAATACAGGTTGGCCGACACGGTTCCCGTGCCGGCCAAACGGGGGGACGTCGTCTTCTTCAACATCAACACGATCCACGGGTCGTACATCAATACGACCGACAAGCCCCGGCGTCTGGTGCGCGTCGGCTATCGCGACCCGCAGAATCGCCAGACGGGCGGGCAGAGCTTCGGCCGTCCCGGGCTGATGGTGCGCGGCTATCGCGCCCGTCGGGATGGCCAGCCGCTCTTCAAGCTCGACTGAATTGCGGCCAGGTATTTACACGACTTCGATGTTCTCCAGCCCGCCATAGGCCGCCCACCACGGCGCGGCCCCGCGCGCCAGCAGCGCGTTGATCGCCGCGATGTTCGCGACCCCGCGGTCGGCGAGCCAGGCGCGCAAGGCGTCGTCGCCGTGGCGGGCATAGATCGGCACGCCGTCCTGCCAGGTGGCGCGGCCGCACAAGACGCCCGCGAAGGCCGTCCCCGCTTCGATCGCCAGCTCCAGCGTCTCGCGGAACACCGCATCGCTGACGCCCGCGCTCAGATAGATGAACGGCTTGCCCGCCGCGTCGGCGGCCGCGCGAAAGTGCGCCAACGCTTCGCGGCGGGAGTAGACGGCGGTCCCGCCGAACGCGGCCGTGCCGGCGACGAATTTCATGTTGACCGGAACCTCGACCTTCAAGACATCTACCCCGTAGCGCGGCCGGGAGAATTCGGCCATGGAACGGGCCACCTTGTCCGGCTTCAACCTGGCGAATTCGGGCCCCTTCTCGTCCAGGCCATCCTGATAGCAGACGATCTCCAGGAAGAAGGGCCGATCCACCGCCGCGCACTCCGCGCCGACCCGCTCGATGAACGCCTGTTTGACGGTGTTGATCGCCGCCGCGTCGTCGGGGTCGTAATGCACCAGCAGCTTGATAGCATCGGCGCCGGCCTCGGCCAATCGCCGCACGCTCCACTCGGGGAGCAGGTCGGGCAGGCGGCCGCGCGTCGTGGTGTCGTAGCCGCTCTTTTCATATGCCAGCAAGAGACCGGTGCCCGGCGCCTTTGTCTTCGCCGCCCCCAGGCCGTATTCCGGGTCGAGCAGGATGGCGCTGGCGTGCGGGCTGAGCACTTCCGTCACCGCGGTCTTGAAGCGCGCCAGGTCCTCATCGGTGGGCGTAGCGCCGGCGGGCATGGCCGCGGCGAGCATCTTCTGCAACGAGCCGCGCTGATCCATCGCCAGCGCGGCGATCACCCCGCGCGCATCGGCGCAGGCGTTGATGCCGGCGAACTTGCCGGCCGTCATGCGGATTTTGGTCATGGGTCACCCTTTCTGTGAATGGCGAAGATCCACTTCGCGTTACGAGATCAACGGCGAAATAGAGTGCAGTACGGCGTCGCGCGAGGCCAACGCCTCTTCGACGGTCAGCTCGAAGATGATCGGGCCGTTCCAGCCGGCCGCGGCCAGGCGGCGGAACAGCTCCGCCACATCCAGAGCGCCCCGGCCCAACGGCCGGTGATCCTGGCCGTAGGCGATCGGCGTGCCGGGGACCCACTGCGGCGAATCGTGCAGGTGGATCTCGGCCAACCTGGGCAAGACGCGCTCGAGCACGCCGAACAGGTCGGAACGCCCCGGAAAGCCCGAAAGGACATGGCCGGTATCCAGACAGATGGAGAGGTCGAGCTCTTCGGCCAACTCCATCGTCAGGTCGAACGGGAACTCGATGGTCTCGATCGCCAGCCGACGGCTGGGGAGGCCCGTTTCGGCCAGGATCTGCCGGAGGCTGGCGCGCGCGCCGGCCTGGAAGCCGGCCAGGAGCACGGCCTTGGCGGCCGGCGGCAGCCGCATCTGATAGAACTCCGCGGCCAGGGCGCCGGTCGCATGGAGCACGTACACCTCCGGATCGAGCGGCCGGGTGGCCCGGATGATATCCGTCACGGCCTGCACCGAGCCCAGGCGCACCGGCGCCAGCGGCGTGGACGGCTCGACCGACCAGAGAGGCAGGTGCACGGTGTAGGTCACGCCGATCTCCTGTTTGAGCGCCGCCAGGCCCGCCACCGTGGCCGCGGCAAACGCATGGGGGATGAAGAGCGAAAGGTCGCCGCCCAGCTCGATGGGATTGAAGCCGTGCGCATGAAGCTGGCGGATCAGCCCGCAATGATCGAAGCTGGCCGCGTGGGCCTGTAGATCCACCCCGCGCGGGAGCAGCGCGCCGATTTGCATCGCCATGATGCCAAGACGCATGGAAGAACCTCCTGAATCGGAATCACAACGGATAGATCATGCCTGCAGGTCGGCATGAATCAGTTTTTCGGCGGCCGCGGCCGCGAAATAGGCACGATAAGCGGCGGTTTCGGCCAGGAGATCGGCCAGTCGGGCCGCGACTGGCTCCGCGGCGGGCCGGCGCACGCCGTCCCCCGGCGCCAACACGATCTCATCGTCGCCGCCGGCGGTTGCTTCCTCGCCCGCGGCCGGCGCATCGCAGCGCACCTGGCCCGCTTCGACCAGCCAGCGCAAGCCCAGCCGCACCGTCCCTTCGCGCGCGGCCAGCGCGGCCGCCAGTTCTGAGATGCGCGCCCGGCCGTCCCCCTGCTTCAGCGCGTACTTGACGAGGCCCGCGAGCCGACGCATGAACGCCGCGGGCTGATCGAGCCCGGGATCGGCCGCGAACAGATAGACCGTCTGTGGCTTCACCCGGCGCAGGGCCTGGCGCAGCTCGGCCGGGCCCGGCGGCGCGGTCCAGATGATCAGCCGCGCGGCCGGCGCCAGCCGATGTCGCGGCAGGCCTGGCGCCCCGGCCTCCTCGCCGCCTTCGCTCCAGACCATCGCCTGGCCCGCGGCCAACAGCGCGCGCAGCGCGGCCTGGGGATCGGCTGCGCTGCGGCAATCCACCACCGCGATTGCAGGCCGAAGCGCGACCTCGGACGGCCCGGCCGGCCGCGCCGCCACCCATGCCACCTGAAGCCCGCGGCCGCCCCGATAGTCGTTGGCGCGCACCGTGTAGGCCAGGTCGAAGCGGCCCTCGGGCAACGCCTCGCCGGCGCCGTCCCACCAGATGACCTCGTATTCGGCCCCCCATTCATCCTCGACGAAGACCAGCAGATGCGCCTGGTCGCGGCCCACCGGCCGGGCGCCGCGCACCTGTAGATCGCGGCTCACCAGCGTGAGGGGCGGGTTGCCCGGGCCGAAGGGCGCCAGGCGCTCCAGATCGGCCACCAGGTCGAGGGTCAGGTCGCCGAGCGGCAGATAGCCGTCTATCGCCAGGCCGGCCGTCGCGCCGGCCCGGCCGGCCATCTGTTCGACCGTGCGCGCCAGCGCGCGGCGGAACTCGGCGATGCGCTCGACCGCCAGGCTCAAGCCCGCGGCCATCGGATGCCCGCCGAAGCCGAGCAGCAGATGCGCGTGGGCGGCGATCGCCGCGGTGATGTTGATCCCCGGCACCGAGCGCGCCGACCCGCGCGCCGGCCCGGCGTCGCCGGCCGGCGGCAACGAAAGCAGGACGGTCGGCTTGCCGTAGCGTTCGACCAGCCGGCTGGCGACGATGCCGATCACGCCGGGATGCCAGCCCGGCCCGGCGAGCACCAGCGCGGCCGGTTCCAACAGGTCGGGGTCGCGGCGGATCTGCGCCTCGGCCGCGGCATAGACCTGGTCGCACAGCAGCTTGCGCCGGCCGTTGAGCGCCTCCAGGTCGGCGGCCAGGATGCGCGCGCGGGCCAGGAGCTGCTCCGAGGAGGGGCGGTTGCCGGCCGCCGGGGTCCAACGGCCCACGCCGCCCTCGGCATAGGAAAGGCCCGAAAGCACGCCGAGCGTCAGGAACTCCACGGCGACGTTGGCATCGGCCAGCCGGCCCAATGCGTTCAGCCGGGGCGCGATCACGTAACCGATGTGCTCCTCGGCCAGGCGGGCCGGATCGAGCCCGGCCGTCTCCATGAGCGCCTGAAGCCCCAGCCGGGGCGTCTGCCGCAGCGCCGCCAGGCCGAGTTGCAGCAGCGCCCGCGTCTCGCCCCGCACCTCGGCCAGATCGGCCACGATGCCCAGGGCCACCAGGTCGAGCTGCCCGGCGGCCGCCTGGGCCCGGCCGGCCCGCGCGTACAGCTCCTCGGCCAGCTTGTAGGCCACGCCGACCCCCGGCAAGCCGACCGGCGACACGAGGTCGCCGGCCGCGGCCGGGCTCGCGTTCGCCACGCCGGACAACTTGGGATTCACGACCGCCTGCGCAGCGGGCAACACGGCCGGCGGATCGTGGTGGTCGGTGATGATGCAATCCACGCCCTGACTGCGGGCATAGGCGACGGCCTCATGGGCCGAGATGCCGGTATCGCACGTCAGGATCAGCCGTGCGCCCGCCGCGATCGCCTGCGCCGCGCCGTCCGGGCCGATGCCGTGCCCTTCGGACCGCAACGGGATGCGATACAGGACGGCCCCGCCCAGGTCGGCCAACACGGAGACGAGCAGCGCCGTGGCGGTCTGGCCGTCTACGTCGAAGTCGCCCCAGACGCAGATCGGCGTGTGCGCGCGGAGGGCTGCTTCCAGCCGATCGGCCGCGGCCGAGAGGCCGGGCAGCGCGCGCGCCGGCGCGCGCGTGCCGTCGGCCGGGTTGAGGAAGGCGCGCGCGACCGCCGGGGTGGTGATCCCGCGGCGAACCAGCGTGGCCGCCACCAGCGGATGCCCACCGACCGCAGCGGCCAGATCATCCGGCACCTCGACGGGCGCCGGTTCAAGCCAGGGACGCGTCGCAAATGACACGGGCCGATCTCCTTCGGTCGGCCCATCCTACCACGTCGCCGCGGCGGCGTCAAACGTTCCCCCCTTTCGTTAGCGCAAGGGGGCTAGAGCAGGGTATAATGCGCGATGCAATTCATTTTCGTTCTTTCGATGGAGGCCTTTCATGTCCGTTGCACGCGCCGGCGACCTGGTGTTGCTGGTCAGTCCCGATCGCAAACGCTATTTGATCCGATTGCAGCCCGGCGAGCAGTGGTTCTCGCATCGGGGGAGCATCGCCCACGACGACCTGATCGGCCGGCCGCTGGGCCGCACGGTCTACACCCGAAACGGCCATGCTTTTCTGGCGCTCGAACCTTCGACCAACGACCTGCTCCAGGAACTGCCGCGCTCGACGCAGATCATCTACGGCAAGGACGCGGCGCAGATCGTCCTGCGCCTGGGCCTCTATCCGGGCCGCACGGTGGTGGAAGCGGGCACCGGCAGCGGCGGCCTGACGTTCGTCCTGGCGCGCGCGGTCATGCCGACCGGCCATGTCTACAGCTACGAGACCCGGCCCGACTCTTACGAGATCGCCCGGCGCAACCTGGCCGACCTGGGGCTTGGCGACTATGTCACGCTGTACAACGAAGACATCGGCAACGGATTTCATGAGCGGGATGTGGATGCGCTCTTCCTGGATGTGCGCGAGCCGTGGCTCTACCTGGATCATGCGTGGGCCGCGCTGAAGGGGAGCGGCTTCTTCGGCGCGCTCGCGCCGACGACCAACCAGGTCAGCGCGCTGCTGGAGGCGCTGGAGGCCCGGCCGTTCGGCGATCTGAGCGTGGAGGAGGTGCTGGTGCGGCCCTACAAGCCGGTGCCGGCCCGCCTCCGGCCCGAGGACCGCATGATCGCGCACAGCGCGTTCCTGGTCTTCGGCCGCAAGATCGCGGCCGGCGATGAGTCGTTGGGATGGATGCCCGAAAAGAAGCGCCGCGCCTATCTGGGCAAGCTGGCCATGGCGCAACGCGAAGCGGAGCGGGCCGCCGCGATAGACGACTTGCCGGATGATGAGGTGGAAGTATTGTCTTCTTAACGACTGCTCCCATCATCGCAGCGTCCGGACCGGTCAAGGTCGCCGCCTGACCGGAGATCAGCTCCGGCGCGATCCCGCCAACAGCACCCCCAACAGCGCGCCTGCGCCGGCCAGTGCGCCCAGGCCGCCGTAGAGAAAGCCGATCGGCCGCTCTGCGGCCGGCCGGGCGACCGCGAGCGCGGCGGGGGTGGCCGTCGGCCGCGGGGGCAACGTCGAGGTCGGCGTGGCGGTCGGGGTGTCGGTGGCGGTCGGGGTCGGCGTGATCGTCGGCGTGTCGGTGGCGGTCGGCGTGGCCGTGGCGGTCGGGGTCGGCGTGGCCGTGGCGGTCGGCGGCGCGGTCGGGGTGGCCGTGGGCGCGCGGGTGGCCGGCGGCCGGGTCGGCGGGATGGGCGTGGCGGTCGGCGTGGGCGGCTCCGGCGTGATGGGAGGCCGCGAGGGGTCCGCGACCAGGCTGACGGCGTCCAGGAAGATCATGCTGCCGGGCGCGGCGCGATTGTGGTCAATTTTGATGAACACGGTGATCGTGGACGATCGGGCATACGCTGAAACGTCTATGTTCACGTCGGGCGGGGGATAGTTCAGGCAACGGCCATCGCCCCAATGCATCGGCCCCCACACCACGGTCGGCGCGGTGGGGTCGGTGCCGCCGGTGGGATCAATGCCGAGCTGTCGGCCGAAGGTGTCGGTGGGGTTGGTGGGCGCGGCCCAGCCGATCGAAGCCTTGTACGCCACGCCGGGGGTCACCCCGGCCACCTGGCGATAGAGGCCGGCCACGTAGGCGCCGGGCGAATCCAGGCGCAGGCTCGACGAACCGAACGCCGAATGCGATTCCGAGCCGTAGACGGGCCGAAAGCTGACGCTGCCGGCCAACACATACGACGACCAGCCCGCCGGCAGGTTCCCCTCGAATTGCGACCAGTCGCACTCGATCAGGCTGCCGCCCAGACAACCGCCGCAATCGCCGGCCACAACGGCCGCCGGCCGACTCCACAGCAAAGCCAGCCCCAAGCACAATAGCAAAACACGCCCAGATAGAATCTTGATCGAAGCCATGACGCCCAGTATAGTCCACGGCCAATGGCGTGTCAAAAACCAGGGCCGGGCGCGACGGCGGCTCCTGCAATTTGACGCTGACCCGCAACAGATTTATACTCCGACGGAACAAACTTTGTGACGGAGAACGCATGCTCGACAAGTTGTGGCCGCAGGAAGCGCATCTCGACGACCGCGGCGACCTCTGGCTCGGCGGCTGTTCGGCGACGAAGCTGGCGGCCGAATACGGCACGCCGCTCTACGTGTTCGACGAGGCCACCTTGCGCGGCCGGGCGCGCGCCTATCTGGCCGCGCTGAAGCAACATTACGCCGGCCCGGCCCAGGTCGCATACGCGGCCAAGGCGTACCTCTGCCGGGCGCTGGCCCAGCTCTGGAACGAAGAGGGGCTTGACCTGGACGTCGTTTCCGGCGGCGAGCTGCACGTTGCGCTGGCGGCCGGCTTTCCGCCGGAACGCATCCATTTCCACGGCAACAACAAGACGGCCGGGGAGTTGCAAGAGGCGCTGGCGGCCGGCGTGGGCCGCATCGTTGTGGACAATTTCCACGAGCTGGCGCTGCTCGCCGACCTGGTGGATCCGGCGCGAGATCCGCGCGTCGCGGCCGAGCCCCTGCGCATCTGGCTGCGCGTGGCGCCCGGCATCCAGGCCCACACGCACGCCCACATCCAGACCGGCCACCTCGACACCAAGTTCGGCTTCACCCTGACCACAGGCGATGCCGAGCGCGCGGCCGTGCGGGCCATGCGGACGCCCGGCCTGGCGCTGGTCGGCCTCCACTGCCACATCGGCTCGCAGATCTACGAAACGGAAGAGCTGGCGGCCGCGGCCGCTCGCCTGGTGGATTTCGCGGCCGACCTGCGCGACCGCTACGGCTTTCTCCTGCACGAGCTGAGCCCCGGCGGCGGCTGGGGCGTGCCGATGACCCCCGCCGACCCCGCCGCGCCGATCGCCGACTACGTGGCCGCGCTGGCCGGGGCATTGACCGCCGCCTGTCGGCAACGCGACCTGCCGTTGCCCCGGCTGATCCTGGAGCCGGGGCGGTCGCTGGTGGCGCCGGCCGCGGTGGCGCTCTATACCGTCGGCAGCCGCAAGGAGATCCCCGGCGTCCGCACCTACGTGGCGGTGGACGGCGGCATGGCCGACAACATCCGGCCCGCGCTCTACGGCGCACAGTATACGGCGCTGCGGATCGGGAGACGTGAAACGTCAAGCGTGAAACATGAGGTGTCCGACGTCGAACGACGGGCGGCAAGCGGCCAGGGTGGAGTGGCGGGAGAGGGATGTCAAACGTCGGATGTGGAGGGGGAAGGGGAATGGGAACGCGTGACGATTGCCGGGAAGTTCTGCGAGTCGGGGGATGTGCTGATTCGCGATATCGCGCTGCCGCGGCTGGAAGCCGGCGACTTGCTGGCGATCCCGATGGCCGGCGCGTATACCCTGGCGATGGCCTCGAACTACAACCTGGCGCGTCGTCCGGCGGTCGTGCTCGTTAATCAAGGCGAGGCCCGGCTGATCCAACGCCGGGAAAGCTACGCCGACCTGTTGGCGCGCGACCTGCCGTTGCACGACGAAGTCGCCGGCCCGCCGCGACCGCACGCCCGGCCCGCGGCCTCGGCCGGCCGACGCTTCGCCAAATACCAGGCGCTGGGCAACGATTACATCGTGCTGGATCCGGCCGATTGGCCCGAGCCGCCGGCCGCCGAACAGATCCGCCGCCTTTGCGATCGGCGCCTGGGGGTCGGCGCGGACGGCATCCTGTGGGGACCGCTGCCGCCGACGACGGCGGATGCCGCCGGCCGCTGCTTCGGCGTGCGGCTGTTCAACCCGGACGGCAGCGAATTCGAGAAGAGCGGCAACGGATTGCGCATCTTCGCCCGCTACCTGTGGGATCGTCGGCTGCCGGCCGGCCCGGATTTCGCGCTCCAGACGCCGGCCGGCCCGGTCGTCGCGCACGTGCTGGATGCAGGGGGCGACCGCATCGCGCTGGACATGGGCCGGCTGTCGTTCGACGGTCGGGAGATCCCGCTGGTCGGGTCTCCGCGCGAGGTGATCGAAGAACCGGCAACCGTCGCCGGCCGTGCACTTCGGATCACCGCGGTGGGCATCGGCAACCCGCATTGCGTGGTCTTCGTGGACGATCCCGACGCCGATCTGGCCGATCTGGCCCGGTCACTGGGGCCGGAGATGGAACACCTGCCGCTCTACCCGAACCGCACGAACGTGCAATTCGCCCGCGTGCGCGGCCCGCACGAGCTGGAGATGGCGATCTGGGAGCGGGGCGCGGGCTATACGCTGGCGTCGGGCACGTCGAGCTGTGCGGCGGCCGGCGCAGCGATCCGCACCGGCCGTTGCGTCAGTCCGGTCACGGTCCACATGCCGGGCGGATCGCTGCGCGTGGAAGTGAACGCCGCCTGGGAGGCGCGGCTGATCGGCGCCGTGGCTCCGGTGTGCACGGGCGAGGTCGCGGCCGACCTCATTGCGCCCTGACGCGCGAGCGGCTCATCAGCGCGAGCGCGATCCGCATGAACAGCGCGGTGAAGAGCCAGATGGCGCGATAGCCGACCAGGTCCACCAGCCCGCCGGCCGGGATCGGTCCGGTGATGGCGGCCAGGGGAGCAAAATGCGCCCATCACGGCCAGGATGCCCAGCAGCACCGGCGGATGGCGCACCGTGCGTTCCAGCCGACGAACCAGGCGAAGATATTACCACCATGAAATGAGGATAGCAAACCCATGAGCACCGTACAGCTGACGCGCAATGGCCGGCCGCGCATCGTCGTGACCGGCATGGGCGCCGTAACGCCGTTGGGGTTAGATGTCGAAACCACCTATCAAAACCTGATCGCGGGCAAGTCGGGCGTGACCTTGTTGCCGCAGCTCGATGTGCCCGACGCACCCACCAAAATCGGCGCGGCGGTCAAAGGATTCGACCCCGCTCAGTATCTGGATCCGCGCGAGGCGCGACGGTATACCCCGTTTGCTACCTTCGCGGTGGCCGCGGCCGCCCAGGCCATTCAGGATGCCGGCCTCGACCTGGCGGCCGAGGATCCCACGCGCATCGGCGTGGACATCGGCAGCGCGCTCGGCGCGGCGATGGTGATCGAAGAACAACGGGTGGTCCTGGAGAAGCGCGGCCCGCGCGGCATCAATCCGCTGGTGATCCCGGCCGGGATCACGACCACGCCGCCTTGCCTGGTGGCCGTCAAGTACGGCATCAAGGGGCCGGTGTATGCCACGGTCGCGGCATGTGCGACCGGCGGGGTGGTGATCGGGGAAGCGATGAAGCGGCTGATGTGGGGCGACGCAGACGTGTTCATCGCCGGCGGCTCCGACAGCGTGATGTCGGTCATGTGCATCACCGGCTTCTCCCGATTGGGTGCGCTGTCGCAGCGCAACGATGCGCCCGAGAAGGCGTGTGCGCCCTTTGCGGCCAACCGCACGGGCACGGTGGCCGCCGAGGGCGCGGCCGTGCTCCTGTTGGAGACGCTGGAACATGCCCGACGCCGCGGCGCGCGCATCCTGGCCGAGGTGGTCGGCTACGGCATCACCAGCGACGGCTATCACATGGCCGCGCCCGCGCCCGACGGCGAGCAGGCCGCCCGCGCGATGCGGATGGCGCTGGAAACGGCCGGCGTCGCGCCGGAGGAGCTGGACTGGATCGGCGCCCACGGCACCGGCACCCAGCTCAACGATGTCGCGGAGACCAAGGCCATCAAGATGGCCCTGGGCGAGGCGGCTTACAACGTGCCCGTCAGTTCCGTGAAATCGGCCCTGGGCCACATGTTCGGCGGCGCCACCACCATCTCGGCCATTGCCGGCATCATGGCCATGCAGCGGGGCTTTCTGCCGCCCACCCTCAACTACGAGATCCCCGATCCCGAATGCGACCTGGACTATATCCCCAACCAGGCGCGCAGGGCAGAGGTACGCACGATCATGGTGAACGGCTTCGGCTTCGGCGGCCAAAACGCCAGCGTCGTGTTCAAGAAGTGGGAAGCGTAGAAGGACGACTCCGGTCCGGCGGACAGGTCATTCCGGTAGGGGCGCACGGCGTGCGCCCCTACCGCGCGTTCAGATCAAGGCGCCGGTCGGCGTGCGACCTGTTGCCAGAGGCCGATCGCGGCGCGGCGCACGGTCGGCAGCCGCAACACGAGCAGCACCGCGAGCGCGGCGCCCCACATCAGCGGCTCGCGGCGATCGGCCTTCACCAGCCACACGTAATGCACCACGGCCAGGATGCCCGCCAGATACGCCAGCCGATGCAGGCGCTTCCAGCGTTTGCCCAGCCGCCTCATCCACCCGCGCGTCGAGGTGATCGCCAGAGGAACCAGAAGCAGAAGCGCGGCCAATCCCGCCAGCGCGTAACGCTTCTCGAAGATTGCCTCGCGCAATAGCCCCAGATCCAGGCCGTAATCCACGGCCGCGAAGATCAGGAAGTGCAAGGCGGCGTAAAAGAAGGCGTACAGGCCCAACGGCCGCCGCCACTTCAGGGCCTGGCGCAGGCCGAAGATGGCGCTGAGGGGCGTACAGGCCAGCGAGAGCACCAGCAACACCAGGGCGGGCTTGCCGGTGCGCAAGGTGATCGCCCGGATCGGCTCGGCGGTCAGATGGCCGTGCAGTCCATCCCAGATCAGCAGAGCCAGAGGCGCCAGCGCGGCCAGGTGTACGATGATCTGGCCGGCCGGCTTCCACCGCTCGCCGCGCAGCCAGGACGTCGGCGGGAGTGCCCCAAACGCGAAAAGCCGGCGGCCGACCCTCTCGTCCATTCTCTGCATCAGTAGTTCTGCCGCAGGTCCATCCCCGCATAGAGGTGCGCCACCTGATCGGCGTAGCCGTTGAACAGCAACGTCCGGCGCCGGCCCAGCTCGCCGATCCGCCGTTCGCTCGCCTGCGACCAGCGCGGGTGAGGCACGTCCGGGTTGACGTTGGCATAGAAGCCGTACTCGTCCGGGGCCATGATCATCCAGAACGACTTCGGCATCTCCTCGACCAGGTCTATCCGGACGATGCTTTTGATGCTCTTGAAGCCATACTTCCACGGCACCACCAGGCGCAACGGCGCGCCGTTCTGGGGCAGGAGCACTTTGCCGTAAAGGCCGGTCGAGAGGATCGTGAGGTCGTGCATGGCCTCGTCGAGGCGCAAGCCCTCGACGTAGGGCCAGGGGAAGAAGCTCACGCGCTGGCCGGGCATCTGCTCGCGATCCAGCAGCGTTTCGAAGCGCACGTAGCGGGCGGCCGAGA